>Ga0307514_10005226_pt1 | contig 11690 bp, 20 predicted proteins | sample 16_EM_MG_FD_203088 | JGI IMG/M metagenome (GOLD analysis project Ga0307514, IMG submission 203088) | Populus trichocarpa ectomycorrhiza microbial communities from riparian zone in the Pacific Northwest, United States - 16_EM | ecosystem: Host-associated > Plants > Roots > Unclassified | place...
CTGATCTCACGCAATCTCAGGTAATCTCAGGCCACCCACCACATTACGTGGTCTCTCTCTCTGGCGTGCAGCTCAGCCGTATCGGCATGCAGCTCAGCCGTAACATATATACACTGTGGTTTGATGTGAAATCACAGGCCAGCGAACATGCATACGTATGTACATATAGCTATAAACAAGTGTATGATGTAGCCAACTAACAGTGCAAGCTTTCAGAAAACCATATGTCAGGGCAAAGGCCCTATATTATTGAAGTCTGAAAAAAAGACTTCCTAGAGAGATCTCCACCTTCAGAGGGTTTTTTAACATTTTGGAGATGAATGTATTTGGCATGCTGAGACTGTCGAGTAGTTCAATCATATATTCAACCAATATTTTACCAGCTATTGCCAGGTAGCTATTCCTTCTTCTCTCAGCTCATAACTATCCTCTAACCGGTTAAAACTAGAGCTATAAGCTGAGATGAGGTCATCATCCTCCACTGTCATTATTGCAATTCTCTCCCACCTCAGCTTGGCTTCTGTATTAAACATTACCGCAGTTTGTACTACTATGCCTCAAACTGTGCCCTTGTACAGATTCCACACCCCTTGATCGCAATGAGGGTCATGGTAGGTTTAGCCATCAGCATCACCAGGTATTGCCGGCTTTGCTACTTAAGCCCCAGAGATTTTGGATTTACCGAAACTGATGGTAACTGGGGTATGAGATCATTTTCATGGTTGGTGACACATTCGTATTCTAAAAAATCAGGGTTTTTGGAAATATATAGTACCAAAATATGTGGCCAATTGTAAGGAATCTGTAATTCCTACAATTTCTTATCTTGTTATCTCTGTTTATTTCCCACTGTTTACATCTTTCTTACAGCGTTATAATTGCGTCATGACTTGATTAAGCAAGTATGAGCAATTCTCGGGTTTTTTGAGTCTTTATGAGTCATCTTGTATACTAGGCTAGAGCCTAGGTTTCATGTTGTTAGCTTGACATCAGCATACGCTCCTGATGACGTTTTTGTTATTTCTTTATGACTCTTTGTATTGCTTATAATGACTGCGTCATTATGATTGCTATTGGACTCATCTAGTATGAGTCTTGTACTTCCATATTTGGACATTCCAGTTCTCTATTAAAGAGGTTGTTTTCCACACTCCATTATGTCTTTCTTCTTCACTCAATTTCCTACCTATCAGTTTAGTTAGTAACAATCAATACTTGCTATTCTGGTCAACTTCTTTTTTCCGAAATTCTCGAACTCAATCACTTCTCGAACTCTCTATATCTTGAGTGTCTGTCTCGAAGTCTTCGGGCTCTTGGTCAGACCTTCTAGATCATACCTACTTACACAGTTCATAGTATCCAGCTGGCCTGGGTACTCAGTATCTAAATAGGCCACCATTTACATTTTTTTGACCTACATTAAGCAAGTATAACTTTCTTTCCCCTAAGACTTGATCACTCTAAGGTTTATATCGAACTGTCGACCTTCAGGACAACAAAAGACTTCAGTGTCTCGACCCACCTGTCGTACCTCCAGAACAGAGCTCTCAGTGGCCAGTACTAGTATTCCGAATAATACAGACTGCTACTTCTACAGTCTTATCCTGCACTTTCTCGAACTAAACAGCTCAACCAATGAGCAGAATCCTTATGCTAGTACCTCTGTCTGAACGCAGGAATATCAGAAAAGCAACATGTCAGTTGTATCAGACACCAAGTCCAGTCGAAAACTGTCTGGACAGAATCTGGAACTGCCTCCCATAGTTAAACAACCCTCCTTACACCTATCAAGAACTGTATCTAGAAATACTTCTAGGCAGCCTACAAGAGAACCTTTGCCCGATCCTGATAATCAATATCTTCAGGAGCAAGTACAACAAGAATATGAGGAATAGGACGATCCTGTGACTCCTCCTCAGATTCAGAAGGGAAAGGCACCCGAGATTCAAGTTATTCATCTCACTCCAAGTCATGCAGCACCCGAATAGGAATGGGTAGATGATCCCCCTAATCATTCTCCCACAGACGAAGATGTAAAGCAGATGGCAGAGCTTTATCACAATCTCACCAATCTGTATAAGAAATGGGATCTGAAGGCTCCTATGATGGACCCTTCACCAGAAGGATTAATTCAACTCGCTACAATTATCAACGACTTAGTTAGGGACAATCCAATGCCTTCGATAGCAGGAATGTATCCTAAGACACCAAGGAAGCCCTCACGACCCTCTGCGGCATACCCAGCTTCCAGGTCTGCTCCTAAGAAACCCGCTGGATACCTATCCAGAACTGCAAGTGCATTAGGACTTCTGAGACTCAGTACAAGTCTATTTGGGACCAGCAATCCCATGCCAGCTCAGCCTGCTCCTATAGCATCTACCTCCACAGCTCCGTTACCTATGCAATACCCTACAAACTTTCCAAGCAGCTCAACTAGATCAGGACCTACACCATTTGGGTTTCAGAAAATACCAGATGTTACGCTGAACTCCGGAAATCAGAATACGTCACAACAGACACTCTAGCAACAGCAGACTCAAAATGAGCCACCGGCAGGGGGTCCACCAAGAAGGGTATCCTTACTACCTGGTGGCGACCCCCCTGATCACTCATCCTCTTCTGACTCAGCTGTGTCATTGCCTGATAACCGATGCACTCCCAGGGGTCGATCTAGAAGATCCTAGACTGCAGATACTACACGCACCTCCGCTAGTTCCACGCTAGGATCTACCAGCTTGAAATTACCGAAATTGGCAACCAACGATGACAAAGGAAACTACAAAACCGCTGCGGTATTTGACGCATAGGTTAGAGACTTAAGAGATCATCTCAAACTTGCAGAGATAGATCTTGAGAGTAGTTATACTATGATATGGGTTGGAATGCATCTAAAAGATGGTACTAAGATGCTTCATATGCAGTTTAGAGCTAATAAAGATACAAAGCATCTAGGAGTTGAAGAATTCTTGAAAGCTCTCAGACAGTATTGTATCCCCTTCACTAGCAAAGAAACACTTTGGAATGAATTTCAAGCAATATGCCAAATGCTGAATGGACGCACGCTACTTATTCAGGATATTGCCAACAAGATCAAGCAATATCAAATGCAACTACCACGGATTTCCAATTAGCAATGTTATCACCAACTACTTGAAGCTATGGATGCTCCGCTCTTACAAGCTGTTTGACCTTTCATAAATGAAGATATAGAATAGGAAAAGCTTATTGAACAGTGTGAGATCTATGATTCTGTTAGAAGGATCAACAAGAATTCATCATATAGTTCTTCAAGACCTCACCATAGACCTCGTCCGCAATCCAAGCCTTACACACCTACACCACCTTCAAATCCCTCTTTCAAACCTAATTACAAGTTTGACAGGAATAGGAAGCCTGCCCCAACATTATCTAGATTTACTCCCCTCACTCAGAAGGAGCGAGAGGAACTTACTCAAAAAGGAGGCTGCTTCTGGTGTAAGAAAACAGGACATCTGTTGAAGGATTGCCCAGATAGGAAACGAAAGATCTCGAGTGAAGCAGGCACTCTCGACAAGGAATCCCCATACAAGATTATGACTGCAGCTCAATCTATTGTCCAGAAGGCTGCCATACTACCTACGAAAGGTCTAGGAGCCACGCCGGTCCTAGACTCAGTCAAAGAACACCTCCTTGTGACTACCAAAGTTAACGAGCATATTCTTAAGACCCTGGTAGATCAACAAACCACTGGTACAGAACTTATCAGTTCCACTTTCTATACACTGCATAAGATTCCCCTGCATAAGATGAATCCGCCCGTTACATTGCAAATGACTATGAAAGGGTCGAGAGGTTCTCTTACTCATTACGTTATAGTCTAGCTTGACTGGCTAGGATATTTAGAAGAACTAACCATGCTTGTGGCCGCTCTTAAAGACTGGGATATTATCCTAGAATCTCCTGCACTTAGGGATATGAAAGCTGTAATAAATATGGGTACCATGATAGTTTCAATTCAACCCCCTGAGGAAGTACCCTTTACTCTACAATAATGGATCCCAGTCCCAGCTACAAAAATAACAAGGAAGAAGATGCAACCTTCTTTCCCTAAGCCTGTATATGCACAATCCGCAAATCAGATTGTGTCTGCAGCCACTATACTCAAGGAAACTATCAATCTCTTTGATGAGTTTCCAGATGTATTTCCAGAAACCAAGAACCTCGATTTACTACCATTGAGACTAGGCATGGACCATCGAATCTAGCTCAAAGATCCTGATCTTAAGATCAATCCTCGAAATCTTAAGCTTAAGCACAAGTTCCTTCCGCAGCTATTTGAGAAGCTAAGACAGGAACAGAAGTCAGGCCGAGTATACAAGCCTGACCCCCCTGATCAAAGCTGCTCCGCTATCTTTATGATACCCAAAATTGACAAGCCTGACGAAGCAAGGTTCTTGCATAACCTTGTGACTCGAAATGATAATACCTATGATGATCCACCAAATATCCGTGATGAATCTAACATTATCAATGCAGTTGCCAATACTAAGTTCTGCTCTAAGATTGATCTTAGTGATGGATATCACAACTTACACATTATTCCTGAGCACAAGAAGCACACTGTATTCAAGATACCCTATGGGGTATGCAGAACTCGAGTCATGCAGCAAGGTGATGAGAATGCACCTTCGACGTTTCAGAATGCTATGAGCACCCTCTTCTAGGATGAACTCGGAGTTTTTCTCTACATCTATATTGATGATATCTTCATCTTTAGTAAGACTTACAAAGAGCATATCAATCATGTCAGACATGTATTGACAAAGCTACGAGATAATCAGTTCTACGCTGGTCGAAAGAAGTCCCAGTTCCTACTTGAAGAGTTGAGTATTCTTGGACATGCTATTACTAGAAGAGGTATACAACCGGTACCAGGTCGAGTTAGGAAAATACTTGACTGGCCTACCCCTAGTAATATCAAGGAACTTCGAACTTTCCTTAGTATGGTTAATTACTGTTCTCAGTTTGCCCTGCAATTAGCTACTATAAGCAGCCCATTGACCACAATGGCAGGATCTACCATGAACTGGGATTAGACACACACACATCAGAAATCATTCGAGTTAATTAAGCAAACACTATCTGCTGACCCGGCAGTTAGGCCACTGGATTACGAAAGTGCAAATCCTATATTCCTTGTGACTGATGCCAGGCTAATTGGCACAGGTGCATGGGTTCAAGTTGGTCAAGGGCCCAGTGTTTCGGAAATTCGACCAGCTGCATTTTATTCAAGGAAGTTCAATTCAGCACAGCTAAATTACTCGACTTTCGATAAGGAACTTTTGACTATTGTTGATGCACTTAAGCACTTTCGACCTGTGCTATCAGGATGCAGATTTATGATCCTTAGAGACCACAAACCCTTAGTGGCATTCCCCAAGCAAACCGAGTTGTTGGGAAGACAAGTCAGATAGCAAAATACAATTAACAGCTTCATGTGTACTATTCAATATATTGATGAATACATGAATGTGATTGCGAATACCTTCTCTCGAGTCTTTATAAACCCAGAGGTTCTCCCTACACTGTCAGATTTTATCCCTTCCAAAATCAACTCTCCAGAACCTCCTGCCTCTACCCAGATCAACGCTTCTACTCCCGCTGCTGCACACTCTGCAAATAGCCCTCTATATCCACCAACAGCACCTACATCCATCGTCATGTCAGCTGCCTCTACAACTCGTTCTATAGCCAAGAAGATTGAGGAGACACCTCACCGTCGTCCTCTTTTGGAGATCCAGATCCTCAAGCGTCAGGAGACAGGTTCCCCTCTTGCAATTGCTGTTCCAGCAACTCCTGCTGCCCCTGCTTCTCCTCTGCCCGCTCCTACTCCTGCTCCCCTGTCTGCTATGCAGACTATTGAGCAACTTGTAAAGGCTGATCCGGAGCGTTACCAGACCAAGAAGATGCAGTTGCCTAGACATAATCCTATGAATGAAGCTTCCAGAGAAGCTACTGCCTAGCATGCAAGTCACGCACTTATGCATTAAACTGCTTGTGATAACCCTACCTGTGTCATTCACCACTCCTCTCATGAATATAGAAAATGTTTTACCACTTGGAATCACTATCAGTACTGCAATAACAATAGACACTACACTGGCTCGTGTCCTGTCAAGCTTCATGACGACACGTATACAGAATCTCCAAAGTGTCCTCCGCAACACCTGCAGCCTGGCATACCAGGATGGGTTTTGCAAATGGAAAGTCTACCTAATTCATCAGATATTTCCGTCAGTCTTCCAGCTACTCTGGTGCAGTCTACTACTACTCCTGTGGCTCCTACGCCACCTCTCGATATCGATTATGATTCCTCTTCCTCCTCGGAAACTATGAACTTATCGCTACCATCTTCTGTTACGAACTTGGCTCCTCCATCAGCAAAAAAAATTCTGCATTGCAAAGTGCCACCTGGCTTTGCAAAGCAACCGTCACGTTGTATGCTTTCCCTACGTTGCCAACATAGTTCTTGCTTTGCGTGCATTCCCAATTCTCTCACACCGCGAATCTGCTTTGCAACGCACACTGTCTGCAAATTTGCTTTGCAACACACAATGTCCACGAAAATTTGCTTTGCAACGCACTACGTCCAATCTCGACCTTGTTGGCGACATACTCTACATGTCTACTATTATATATGAATACAAACTCTCATTTTATTTGCCCGCGATTCCTAGCTGCCTACTTCGAATGCCCACTACCATTTATATACAAAAACACTCATTTCATTTCCCATCGTTTCTCACAGCGAATTCCCCTTTCCGCTCCATGTCCGATGGCTTATTTCATACAGCCCCTCTCGACTGGATTATATAAAACTCTTCACTCTCTCTGTGGATATCCCTCTCGCCTATCTCTATAATACCCATCATTCATCTCATTCCAAACATGATAATCGACACGGTTATTCACTATTCAATTCCTCTCTGGTTCCAGAGACATTAAATGTACAGCCCTCTCTATTGCACTTAGCTACACAATACTCTGCCCACCCCCTCCTGTATATGCTTCAACTCTCGACATCCCTTCCGCGCCATGAGGCATTCGATTTCCTACCCAATCCAGTGATGTCACATGGGCTAACTTGAATGACTCTCGATTTGTCCCTAGCAACATAAACAACGCATTCAAAAACCCTACAATTCTGCCCTGATAACATTTTGACTGCCTACCAGCGGACGCAGGGCAGAGCCTCATAGCCCCTACGCACACCCATACTGTATCCCTTCTCGGTTCCCCACCTCTCTAACCTTTACACCCCATTATGCATAAATATTGCACTTTGTATGTATTGTCTGCATCCACATCCTGATCTGGTACTGGGATTTCCAGACTGTTATATGCCTCGACCGTAGCATGCAAGAGCATTCGTTCTGCCTCGGATTATGGATCAACTCTGGCCTGACAGACATTCCATTCCAAAAAATGTTTCACATGCCTCGCCAGGTCTGGAATCATGAATGCCTCCACTATGTGTACGATATTGTATATTTCCTTAATCGACTGCTTGCCATGCAATGTCATGAACATCCTGGTTTCTTCCTTGATGATTAGTACATTATTGGTCCGTTTCGAATCCAATACACCCTTCACCTTTTCCTTTATGTCCAGGATTTCCACTGCCTAGGCTTCTATCTCAAGCTCTTTCACTGCAATGCTATGTGCTCGGCTATGCTCTTGGATTATTTGCGGGATGCAGTCAATGTCGTTACTCCGACGTATGCTTCCTTCAATGCCTTGTATGAAGCTTCACAAATTTGCGTTGAAAACTGTGGCAAGCTACCATATTGTGAGATTTGGTCACTCCAATGCATCAGCAAATGAATCTTTGGAAAATTGAAGTGTGAATCCTCTACCAAGGTCTGATTCACCAGGTATGCATGTTCTTCTCTATCTTCCACTAGTACATGAGCCTTCTAAGATGCCGTGCGTCCGTTAGCCTTTTCTTCATATCTACAAGCCGTAGTTTCTGCATTCAGCTCCTTTGAGACGATGTCAGCCTTTGCTTTTGCCACTTTACCAACCCGATATTGTAAAAACACATCTTTCGTTTTGTGAAATTGTTGCAAGTACTCCTCCATATACCCAATGGTGCTGTTCGTATGATTTTGATATTGGGAGAGCAGTGCAAAATCTATCAAATACCGTACACAAGTGATTGCTTTCCTGAAATCTTGTTCTTGCCCTGCAGTCGAATGTACCGCATTTGTTTTTCGGCGCAGAGAAGCCGTGAACACACCTAAAATAACCATCAGAATTGATCGCATTTCCATGCCAGAGACTTGACTTAAAAGCCGATATGACTTCCGTGGTACATAATTCCCTGTGTAAGGTACCATCGAACTCCAGATGCTGTCGAATGCATTTAGTCTATTATGGCTTTCAAGAAACCCCTTAATCCAATCTAATAAATGTTAAAGAGTCCCAAAAAGGATTGTGCCCAGAATGTCCAACTAGATGAGTTCCTGTAGTATCACATCCCTAAGTGTCCACAGGGCATTCGTAATGCACTTTACCCCCCTCATGTACAGACCTTCTGTGTCCGATTTGTCAACCCATTCCTGATATTGTTGTGTATCATGCAAGGGATATTTTTGCAGATCGCCTAGCCGGTCCTGTGGTGATTCACAGATTGTGCATCGGGTTGTATAAATCCCATGTATCACTGAATTTTCCATATAGTTAGCAAGCCAGCCTGCAACCCGGAAATAGCACCTCCTGACAACCTCGTCCCCACACTTGATATTATGTCCGTCCCATGCAGAGTTCGATAATGGACGCAGCATGAACTTTAACAAATCGTGAAGTACCTGCATTGTCTCATGCTCCTGCTTCTCCTCTGACTATCTAGGTACCTTTTTGATATGCTTGGGGGAATTCGGCAAAATCGCCACTGGCATCCAGGCATGAGATGTCAGTTTATTGCGGATACTAGACCTGATATTCCCGATGCTCATATACAAAGGCCATACTTTACCATCACCAGAAAAGTTCGTCAGGTGTGTAGCATCAGATACGAAGAGTACTGGAACCAATGTGGAACTAACGGGGAGAGTCATCTGTGATTTTCCTATCAATACCAAGCCGGCTCATGCTCTTGGAGTGGAAATCTGTACCTGTCTATCCCACCACCAGGAAGCAGTATTCATTTCCATATACACTCTCTCATGGCGTCCATCAAAGTTCTTAACTGGGGCCCAAAACATATATGAAGAAAAGGATTTCCAGCGCAGAAGGTACTTTAATACTTGCAAAATGTCCCAGTACCAGAACTCAGTACCCTTGGCTAGTCACAAGTCCACAACACCATTTTTCCATGCCGGATCCATCACCATGTCATCCAGTTTCTAATACAAACCATATGTGGAATGAAATGAGAATCTTGTGGGCAAAATCGGGGCAAGAGGCGACCCTTCGGCGTCCATTTGCGCTGCCAGGATACCATCTTTGAAGAACTCATCGATTCGAACCTTTGGTATATGTGCTGAGTAGAAAAACCTAGCGAGTTTGAAGTCCAAGGCATTTTGGAAGGGTCGAAAGAAGTTGTATGTTGAGTCCCGCTGTCTTACAAAGGGGTATGTTGCAATCACCTTGCCTGCCTCGCGTTCCGGCGGAAAGCTCATAGTACCGTCTTCTGGACGTTCGTGTGCATCCAACAGTGAATCCTGGGGATTCGAGTCCCTATTGTCTTCGTCGCGATCGAAAATGATTTCTTCGTATGGTTCCCGCAGTAGTTCATTGTAGTCATGCCGTTCTGAGGAAAAGACACCAGAACCTAAGAACAGCTCCATCCACTGTTGTTCCAAGTCTTGGTCAGTTATGTACTGTGTTATTTTCACTGACTCCTGTGTCGTGTCCGTTTCTTCCTGGCTTGAGTCGCTTTTGACGCATTTTCATTTCCTGGGTAGGTCCTTCAGGTTTGGATGTACTTTTTCTATATGATTCGTGAGTCTGCCAGCTAATTTGAAAGGCTGATTGAAACATAGGCAGGCACCCAGTGCTGGGTAAGAATGCATCGAACAAGATAGAGGATTAGATGATATGGAAAATACTATTTGAGCTGGTTCGTCAGAACCAAGGTAAAATTTCAAGAACAAAGAACTCTTACCAAGAACGCTTCTCATTTTCAATCTCGCAGTCCCTTGACACTTCCCTTCTTGTTTCCAAAATTAGCCATTGCTGTCTCTCGCTTTATTAGCACTAGTCTCACGATTGCGCTTAGTATTCGCTTTTTAAGTGAATGTCGCACGATTGCACTTGGCGTCCGATTTAGTCCCCAATAAGGTTGGTTGAGACTGGACTACCCTTGAACCTTGGTGTTTCAATGGGCTTTGTTTCCAAATTTGTTCTGTTGATGCACGATTGCACTTGGTAGCTGATTTAGTCCCAAATAAGGTTGGTTGCGACTAGACTACCCACGAACCTTGGTGTGGCAATACGCATTGTTTCCGAATTTGTTCTGTAGAACCATGCTATTATAGAATCACCAGGTGCATCCAAGAAACTGAGATGTTTGTACCGTGTCCCTTCCTTTATTCATGAGGCCATATTGTTTCCAAACCCATTGCTTACATGCTGTTTGACAAGCCCCTTGTGTTGTAGGTGTTTTATAGTATATTCAAGAAGATGAAGAGTCATTAAATGCAAGTTGAGATGGACTGGACTAAAGGGCCTCGCAGCCTGACTGCATGCACAGCTAGAAGAAGTGAATATATATAAAGGGCTTTACTCTCTACCAGGTATATATACTGAACAACATTAACAATATCTAGCCATAGACCGCCGCAACATAAGAATTAGCCATATTATAACTATTAATCAGTGATACAAATCTGGCTTCTATTATCATTCTGCCTTGATTACTTTGGTGCACCTATTACTTATGCTCAATTAGATCCTAAAGGTATGTCTTCTATGCAATATCAGACGTAAGACGTCATGTGCCAACTAGACTAACTAATTGCCACTTTTGGTACTGCCCTATTAGGTAGTCCCCGAGAAATATGCCACGTGCACCAGCAGTGCATAAGGAGGACCAGGCCACCTCTCGAGCCAAGACCCAGCTAGAATGGGGTGATAATAACATACAGGATTACAAAAAGTGGAGGAGGCATCTTAAGGCATATGCACTTATGAACAATATTACTGGTAGGCGTGGAACCTCGAATGCTACCTAGAATGCATTCAAAGCCTTTGCAATGCAGGCCAATTACGGACTCCTGGCATTGGGACGGACGTTGTTGAATACTCTAGTAGGAGATAAAGAAGGTGATAAGGCAAGGGACCGATTTCACCATCTTTTGTTAGACAGCCTAAAGAAAGATCGTGAGACTGGTATAAAGGAAGGTCTGGTATCAGCAGCAAGATAGCGGGAGAATGCCGCCAACGACTGGGACGGGAACAAGGAACGTCCGATTATTCTACCACTAGTGCTGGTTCAGGTAGCAATTGTCGATCCCAATATAGCAGGAGATACTAATGCGGCCGACGAATATGTATGGGCAACCGCAAGTAGGAAGCAGTTTGTGGCATTGAAAAATATCGCAATTGTGAAAGTCATTAAAGGGATTAAGAACCGAATTCTGGCTGGGAAACATGTTCAGGCAATCTACGGTGCCATCAGCAAACCCAATGCTGATAGCAGTTAACCA
>Ga0307514_10005227_pt1 | contig 11690 bp, 15 predicted proteins | sample 16_EM_MG_FD_203088 | JGI IMG/M metagenome (GOLD analysis project Ga0307514, IMG submission 203088) | Populus trichocarpa ectomycorrhiza microbial communities from riparian zone in the Pacific Northwest, United States - 16_EM | ecosystem: Host-associated > Plants > Roots > Unclassified | place...
CTGAACGCAAGCTTCACAACCTAAAGCAAGGTAATAAAGACTGTTCAGCCTACCATGCCGAATTCTGCACCTATGCTACCACCCTTAACTATGACGACATGACCAAGATCTCTTTCTTCTCCAATGGAGCGAATCAGGACCTGAAGATTGCGCTATCATACCAGGCCTCTCCACCCGAAACTTTCGATGAATTTATCGAACTATGTATTAAGTTGGACAACAGGGCGAAACAATTGCGTTCACAGACCTATCGCCCTACCCACACTGGTCCTGCCCCTGCTCCTCACCCCGCTCCTGCTCCTGTTCCCGCCCCTGGCACTGCATCAGGTACAGCTCCTGGTCCAATGGACCTCTCTCAGGCTGATCGCACTCCTCACAAGCGAGGACGACTCTCATCTGAGGTTCGGAAATATAGGCAAGAGAATCACCTCTAGATGTACTGTGAAGGTTCTAGGCACTGGGCCTCTGTCTGTCCTCTCTCTAGTAAACCAAAAAGGGTCAATGCAGCCCAGACCACACCTCCTCCCCCACAAGAGGAACCCGCTACTGGTGACAAGCCACTCTATGAAGTGGCAAAAAACTAGAGCACTCCGTTGCTAATGATGGCCGGCTACGGAGCGTCAGGATGCATCCTGGTGCCATCAATCCTGTCCCCATTTCTTTTTCTGTCCCCTCTCGTTTTGCAGTCTTGGATGAAGTAGTGATGGAAGGAACTGGTAACGTTTTGGTTGGGATCTCGCAGAAGTCCCGTCAGAGGGCTCGTCGCCATATTGCTTTGTCTTGTGCATTGAGGATTTCGTCTGTGTCTGTGTCTGAAGACTTGGGGTCAGAAGACCCACTTACTCTATCTTGTTTCGTGAATGAAGACTTTCCTGCAACCTGCATGGTAGACTCGGGAGCCAGCTCCCAATTTATCGATCTTGATTTTGCCTTGAACCTGAACTTGCCTTTAGCCCCAAAGGAAAAACCTGAAGACTTGGTCCTAGCAGATGGAGCTCGCTCTATCGTAGGACAAATTATACATACCTGTACCTTGAAACTTGCCATCGACCAACACATGAAAGAATTAACCTTCCAGGTCACTAAACTTGCTGGTTGGAACTTGATCGTAGGAAAGCCCTGGCTTTGCCACCACAATCCCACGATTAACTGGGTTACGAATACTATTGCCTTCTCCTCTGGATACTGCCATGCCCATTGCCTGCCAACAAGGCCCCCACCAGTCACCCCTCTCTTGAATAAATTCCACATCTCCCTAATTTCATGAGCAGCCCTACGAGTTGCCCTTAAAGACCCTGATTTACGCTTCTGCATCATGGCTCTCTACAACAGCCCCAACAATACACCCTCAAACCCGGTAACAAGTGTATCAAAGTGTGATGATTCTGCAAAAAACCTCGTGCCACGAGAATACCATAACTACCTTGTCCTTTTTTCAGAAAAAGAAGCTCGAATCTTGCCCCTCTCACGATACGTTGATCACGCCATACCACTGATCAAAGGCTCTAAACCCCCCTTCAGTCGTATGTACTTGATGTCAGACTCTGAGCTCAAGGAAGTAAGGAAATGGATTAACAAAAACCTTTCCAAATCTTTCATCCATGCCAGCTCTTCCCCCGCCGCCTCGCCAATCCTTTTCGTCAAAAAAAAGGATGGATCCCTACGTCTATGCGTCGACTACCGTACCCTTAATGATATAACAGTTAAAGACCGTACTCTGCTACCTCGAATCGAAGAAACTCTGAACCAAATCCGTGGTTGCAAATACTTTACCTGGCTCGATCTCCGAGCTTGCTTTAACCAGATCCAGATTAAGGAAGGTGACGAATGGAAAACCGTCTTCAGGACTCGTTATGGACTGTTTGAATTCCTCGTTATGCCCTTTGGGCTCACCAATGCTCCTGCTACTGCCCAAAGATTCATGAATGATACTCTTCGGGAATACCTCGATATCTTCTGCATTTGTTATATCGACGACATCTTGATCTATTCCTGCACTCTCAAGGAACATAGGCAACAGGTTCGCAAAGTCCTTCAGAAACTCAAGGAAGCTGGACTCTTTATCAAGCCTGAAAAGTGTGAGTTCTCAGTACAAAAAACAACATTCCTTGGCTTTATCATCTCAGAAGAAGGTCTCGAAATAAACACTGAGAAGGTGAACGCTGTCTTGAACTAGGAAACCCTGAAATCCATAAAAGATATCCAGTGTTTCTTGGGATTTGCCAATTTCTACCACCGTTTCATCCACAGATACTCGCACCTTTGCCAACCCTTATTCAACTTACTACGCAAGGATGTGTCCTTTGTATGGGATGCAGCATGTGAACAGGTCTTCGACAGCCTGAAAAAGGCTTTTACATCTGCACCCATTCTGTGCCACTTCGACCCTAAACTCAAGACTCTTATCGAAACCGACACCTCTGATTACGTTACTTCTGGTATTCTCTTCCAGAAGCACCTCGAAAACAACAAACTCGTTCTACACCCAGTTGCATTCATTTCCGAAAAAATGACCCCTGCAGAATGCAATTACGGAATTGGAGATAAGGAACTCCTCACCATTATCAATGCACTTGAAAAATGGCACATCTACTTGCATCAACTACCCCGACCCTTCACGATACTCACAGATCATCACAACCTACAGACCTTTACTACGAAGACTCTTCTCTCCCATCGGCAAGCTAGATGGGCTCAAGAAATCGCCCAATATGACTTCAAGATTCTCTTCCATTCTGGAAAGGATAACGGCAAAGCTGATGCTCTTACCCACCGATCTGGAGATCTGTCTGAAGAAGAGGATAATCGTGCTCGCCCTGTACATGCCTTGATTCCCACGGCAAAATTTTCACTTTCTGCTGCCTTAACCTGCCATGATGGTGATATCATGGATGCCCTCGAACATGACAAACTCGGCCAGGAAATTCTGCAAGCCTTACGGGACAGTATCAAGCTCTACAAAACTATACCTCTTGGAGAATGCCAATATGAAAATGAGCTGCTTCTCGTCAACAAGCTTGTATACGTGTCTGACTCACCTGACCTTTACCTGCGAATCCTAAAAAACTGCCATGACCACCCTGCAGCTGGACACTCTAGACATGCAGCAACCTATGAACTTGTATCCCGAGATTACTGGTAGCCAAAAATGCGCCGAACTATTGCGCGGTATGTACGAAACTATGATACTTGTGCTAGAATCAAGCCTGCATGCCATGCCCTATACGGCCTCCTAAAGCCTTTGCAGGTCCCATTCAGAAAGTGGTCATCAATTTCACTCGACCTTATTACAGGACTCCCCACCTCGAATAGATTCGATGCTTTGCTTGTAGTTGTAGCCCGCCTGTCCAAGATGGCACACTATATCCCAACTACAACTGAAGTTAATTCAAAGGGAATTGCTCACCTATTCCTGGATAATATCTTCCGCCTGCATGGACTATCTGATTCAATCATCTCTGACCATGGTACCCAATTCATCTCCTCGTTTACCCGTGCTCTTACAGACCTGCTTGGCATATAGCAAAAGGTTTCTACGGCTTTCCACGGACCAACCGATGGCCAAACCGAGCGAGTTAATGCAATTGTAGAACAATATCTGCGAGGATACTGCAATTACCAACAAGATAACTGGTCTGAACTTGTATCTATGGCAGAATTCTCATACCACAATATCCCATCTGCCACCCTTGGAATTATGCCCTTCCAAGCCATGTATGGTGACAACCCACGTTACCAAATTAACCCGAACCCTGTTGCCAAGCTTCCAGCACCTTCCGTGATCAAGGAATATGCCGATCGCCTTTCTGAGCTCGATTCCTACCTACGATCTGAGATGACCTAGTCCCAAGCAACCTACTCCGAACAAGCAAACGAATCCCAGATTCTCCCACCGAAACTGGAAGTAGGAGACGAGGTATGGCTGCTCCGCCGCAATGTCAAGACAACTCGCCCATCCATGAAACTCGGCTTCAAGTGTCTGGGGAAATTCAGAATCCTCCAGAAGGTTTCCTCCTATGCCTATAAGCTTGATCTTCCCGCCTCTATGAAGGTCCACCCTGTCTTCCATGTTTCTCTACTTGAACCTGTCACTACAGACCCTCTGCCAGGACAAGTACAACCTGCACCACCCCCAATCATTGTCGATGACGAACCTGAGTGGGAAGTTGATGAGATTGTAGACTCCCGCTTCCATGGTCGAACTCTTGAATACCTTGCTTGCTGGGTAGGCTTTGACGAGCTCACTTGGGAACCTGCTAACATGTTTGCGAATGCTCCTAGTGTGGTCAAACGATTCCACACCAGCTACCCCACAAAACGCCGGCCTCGCACTCTACCACAATGAGTGGAACCTATCTCGACCCTATCGTCATCAATGACGAAAAACTCGACCTTGATTCGCAGGAGCTCATCCCTAAAAGAGGGGCTACTGTTACAAACCCTGACCCTGACCTTGAATTAACCCGTGACCTACCAGCGCCGGTATTATATTAGCAACCCACGCAATTGCCTTCATACTTCCGTGTGCATCTCGACCTCGTCATAACTCAGCAGGACCTATACCTGCTTACGTTATTCCTGTGGATTCTATTCTCAGGCTAACGAACCCGTACTTGATCCCTGACCCGACTTGCATGACAACCGACCGCATCCCCCCTGTCGCGACTCGGAACTCGAACCCACTAGAATCTTCTGGGAAGTTCTTGACCTCACTTGCACTAAGAAAGTATTGCTTAGTCCTACGGTCTTCAGGCTACGCAATGTTCTTCTGCCATGTTCTACTTGTTTCTATCTCAGTCTATCCTGTTCTTCTCGATATGTAATCTGGTACTTGGACTTGAGTTTGGATATGCTGGGAAAAGCATATATAAGGACGTTGGATTCCCGCTGGATTGTGTTCTCTTTCTTTCCTCTCTACGCAACAACTTGTATACTATTCTATATCTAGTTGTTCAAGAACATACTCTATCTACTGTAGCTCAAACCTCCCCGCTCACCCGCCTTCGGACTCTTGACTCTGGTCTCGCCCAAGTCGTTTGCCTCCACCTTGATCCCGCAGGTCTCGCCCTGTTCCCTTGTACTCACACCTCGAAGACTTGCCTATACGCGACTCTTAGTCCCTTCTCACTCCCGACACTCGTACCAATACTCGGCACGACCCTCGCTCTCAATACTAGGTCCCCACCTAATGTCCAGGTAAGGGTTCGTAACACTTAGTCATAATATCTAGTCCTATAAATACATGGACTCTAGCAAGCGGAAAGTGAAATCTTGTTTGTATAATGTACTTGTGAGACTGTGAATAGCAGAACACTCCTACTTTACAAAGCTCATTCCTCTCTTTTCCCAACTCATTTCTCTCTATGCTAAAGATGGAATACCAGTTCTATAATTCAAGACCGTCTTTCCATTATCTCTACTCGGAAAACATTAGCAAAAACACCTGGTTGTGTCCCATGCGTCTGGTGCACCTAGTGCATGGGACTCAAACTCATGAGCAGGACGCAACCTAACGCCCCTCACGCATTCTGGACATAGTGTGACAAACACCCATATTCATAATGCTATCCCCCCATGTCGTACGTTGTGTTGCCGGCTTCCTTTCTTCCTCTTCCCAGATGTGACCTCCTGCTCCCCCCTTTCCTGACGGGCTAGCTTCTATGCCTGATGTCCTGGAGTCGACCCCTTGTTCACTGTACAATCTCAATGATCATCTATTTTGACGTGTCATTCTCAACAACATGCCTCCCTGACCATCTATCCCGGCCATGATACTCGCGTTTCTACTTGTTCTGAAATCCTGAGCTATAGCTTACCACCTCTAGGACACCTGCCTGTACTGTCCCTGCCTCACCATCGTGACCCTGAGATTTTCTATCCTCCCAGATGTCATTGCCCTCTGCTACTTTGTTCCAAATCCAACAGATTATCTTGATTATATCTGCGACACTTGTCCGCTACGCATGCTTCTCTACTATGAGCTTTATCCGACAAGCTACGTTTGACATTCCATGCCCCTCATGTTTTTTTCACATGCAATGCACAGCTAATTTCGCTCATGATGTTCTGATTGGATGATACCATATACAGCTTCTACACAAGACATCAACAAAAATTCCCAAAAAACTAACCACTCATAATAACAATCCCTGAAAAACAAACGAAATTCCCAAAAAACAAACCACCCATCAGTCTATTCAACCCTGTCATGCGTTGGGATCCCACTCATTTTCTCGTTAAGGCACCTGGCCAATATTTATATATGACACTCGCAGGCAAAGCTCCTGACAAAAGAACAGTAAAATGACAAAAAACCATGCAATCCATGAACAAAAATACAATCTAAAAAATACCCACCCTCGAAACCCACTTGCAAATACAAAACTGAAAGCATAAATCTACAACTACAGTTCCACTAGTTAACCCTATTACCCGCCCAGGTTCCACTCATCTTCCTGATCTTTATCAGTGCCATCATCATCTTCCACATGACACTGCACTGGATTGGGGCAGTGAGGGGGTCTCGCCATTGAGTTATTCTCGAGAGGGGGCTCATCTATATCATCATCTAAAACTGTAGGCCCCATGGGATTGATCTCCGCATTGGCTTGCACGTCGTGGCTATCACCATCCCCATTGGGAACCAAGCGTTGCTGGAGTTATGTGGCACTTATAGGACCCTGGAGTTCTCAGGTAAGTTCTTCTTCATAACAGGAGGTATCACCAAGGTTGAGCGGTTCATCAGATTCTTGGTCTGCCGCTATCTGTGTTGCCGCCAAACGGGCCCGGATATCAGACTTGATGATGGAGAGCAGGAGGCTTCAGACTTTTGGGTTATAGGTCTTTCAGGTTCTGAGAAATCGTTGGTAGGTCCCTGGTTGCATGGGAATTTCAACCTGCGACGTCGGATAGAAATCACTTACTGGCGGTGCTGCTGTATTTGAATTCAGCAGCTTTCGGGGGCTCCACAAATACCCCTGTGGACCATGCCTTGAGACAGTGTCGCATGCCGAAGTCATCAAATATATGAATACTTTATTGATAGAATCAAAGAAAGTATCATCAGTATTGCCACACATTTTGAGGCTGGCAAAATATTTGCGGAATATGATTTCTGTTATTTCCGTCACCCTAAAGTGCCATTGGTCTGACTGCTGACATTAGTAGGTCATTTTCCGAAGGAGAAAAGGACATAGAACCTTGCGACCATCCTGCCAGCAAATAAAGCGGTCTTGAAATAACAGCTTGCCAACACTTTCGGCTATCTCGTCTTGTGTCAAATAATTGAGGTTGTATACCTCAATAATGCTATACTTGCATTCATATCCCAGGTGAAACTGTGTCTGTGAATGAATGCTGCATAACTAACACTGGTCAGGCGGCATCCGACGCAGGCTGTGGAGATCTTGACTTACATGAGCATCTACCATCTTTAGACGCTCCAGATTTTGTTGTATATGTTGCTGGGTACTCACTCATAATTCGCTCAACAATTGCTTGAGTTCATGTGAATCGAGCATGGGGTTTTCAAACAAGACAAAGTACCTGATATGTGCGATTGCTCTGCTTGCTAGGAATTTGTATTGGTCTGGTATTTGGAAGAATGATCACGACTTTGCCCCGACGCAAGAGAGTTTCTGCATGACGAGGCTTAAGTCTGATGACTTGACCTCCATGTCATTGTATAAAAACGAGGAACCCAGGTCCTAGGTCCCTCGTCGTTGAGCTTCCAGTAGTGGTGGGGAAGACTGTGACAAGGAACCTAGGCTCTATGTCCCTCGTCATTGAGCTCCAGGTGGTGGTGGGGAAGACTGTGGGTATTTTGGTCAGTCAGGTGAGTTTGGACCTAGTTATGAGGAATGCGCACTCTTGATTGTGAACTACTCTGGGCCTGTATATCCATTACAATCTGTAGCTTGCGGGCTCCCTCACGCCGGCCACCTGATGAGCAACGCTTCTTTGATGACTGTGTGAGGTGTGGTGGGAGTGGGTAGTTTTCACTTCCACTGTCATCGAAGTCATCATTTGGTGTTGATAGATGCATTGCACAATTGGTGGGCCAGCGTGGAAGTTGGAAATGTGCCATTGTTTCTGCGGAACTAGAAAGATACAACATTTGTGGGGAATTGATTCACTCTATTGTATTCTTATGCTAAATATCCAATTTTTTTAGCAGGATATCACCCTACTACTGTAGACAATAAAAACACAAAAATAAACAAATGATTGGCCCAGCCACTGTCTACTATCTGCCATACTAATTTAGTCCCTCTCTACCTGGCAACCCATGATAGACCCTTCATTAGTTGAGCTGCTCCCAGGCATATTATGCGGCATTTAACCCTCTCGCCTTACTCCGGAATCGAGGCACCCCCATTGCTCGATTTATAGCAGTTGCCCAACGGCCTGCCACTATTACCTGATATGCTTTGACAAGTTGTGCCCCCGTAGTAGGCTTGGGGTTTCTCAGGTTACAGACATAGCAATAATCCTTATGATCGGAGTCGATCATGGGAGGAGGGGGACCCGGGAATTTTCGCCGGTGTTCAAGCTTCACTGCGCAGAGGGTTTTTTGCTGCCGCCTAATGTGCTCCCAGATTTTGTGCTTTCATTCCTGCAAGGTATGGTCTTTGGTGGGCATCCGACGCTGGGCGACACTGGCAATATTGTGCATGTTGGTATCACTGTCTTCAGCGGGGTCGTCATATTCATCCAGAGGTTCGAATTTATCCACCAGGAAATAAGGTTCTAATGGATTAGGGGGGGGAGTGTTGGGTGGGCCCCCTGTAGCTCGGTACAGAACCACTAGCAATCTGATTGGCTTAGATTCTGTCATCTGAAGAAACGCCACCACCTCTGCATCAGTTTTTAGATGTGTCCAGTCTGCAGGGATAGTTGGTGCAGCAGGGTCAGGGTCTTCCAAAGCCCCCAAAATCTCCCAAATGTTTCAACCTACTGGCAAATAGGGATGCACAACCACCGCAATGCTATCTAGGGTTCTCAGGTGAATCACCCCTAATTTCCTTCGGGCTCTCTCATTCTAGATACAGTTGTTGTTAGCATCCCGATGCCCTGCTACAGCTGGGTCTGTCAACCAAATTGCCACTGGGGCACCCTAGTCTTCTATTTCATCAGATCCCTCTCTATCCCCATCGCCCCCCCCATCGTCTATGCGAGCTCTCTTCAGAGCTCGCTTCGCTGCCAAATTCCTAGCGGTCTCGGATTTCTTTTTCATGTAGTCTTGGAGGAGGGCCTCCATTGCTTTTCTATGGGATTCTGAGCCAGATGCAATTCGTGCCCTGATACTTGCTCAGGACCTGGTCAGTCTGGGTGCCGCGGCTATCAGGGCTTGACGCTCCCCCTCGCTGGCCCCACTCTAGCTCCTAATGTTGTTTTGGGCACAATAGTCCTTAACAGTGTTCCTCCAAGAGGTATAGTCGGCATCTTGGGTGTCCTACCTCAAATCCGCCTTGGAGTTTTTGATTAAATTTTTGGCGGTAACCATGGTGACTAGGCTAGTATAGGAGTAGACAGATGTCGTCAGATATTGATCGGCTCGGAAATGATCCTAGGTACTTTGGTTAAGTCAGCTTCTATGTGTGGGAATATTCCGAATAGGGTAATGCAACTACCAGCAGGTGTTAAGGTAATTGTTACGTATTGTATTTACGATTTAGGTATTGGATTCACGATCAATGCAAAGCCAGAATGATAGTTAATGGTTGCTTCTTCAGGTTCCATATATGGTGAGAAAGAGAGATATATGGTCCATAGGGACAGCCCTTCGTATAAGATCAGCCACCATGGCTATAAGTTTACAGTCTATTCCACTTGAAACCAATAGATAGTATAATTAACACTTGAACAGAATCCTCCCAATGCAATGAGTTTGGAACCTGACGTCTCACATTCATTCATATGTACATTCACAAATCCACCATCAAAGTACGAGCTTCTTCCTGTTTCAAAATCCATGAGGTGGATTGAAACAGATGTTGCATGAAACAATCTTTGGATCTTGAGAAGCATCGATTCACGCCTACAATTCTATTGTTCTTCGGGAAGTACACTAGTGGAGGTGAAACCGAAAAGCAAAGAAAGACGAAATAGAGCTCGATTCGTAACTACAATTCTATTATGCTTGAGTTTGGTTACACTCCCATAGTGCAGGTGGAATGGAAAAACTAAGAAATGCAAAACTGGATCGCGTTCGAACAAATAAACCATGCAAGACGTGACGAGTTTGGTTCCCAACACCACTAGTTTATATCGGGAATAAGCTATGAACAAGTACAGTCGCGAAACAACATGGAAACATGAAACATTGCTTCCATACACAAATATCCCAAGTCTAGAATCAGAACCCTCAATGTGCAACGGAAACACGAAACATTCAACACACAAATAGTCTCAGTCCAGAATTACCAAGATCATGAGCTCCCACAAAAGCCAATGTCCCTAGTGTAATGACGCTGTGAAGCAGGTGCCAGTTTTTGCAGGTTTTAGTTTGCGCTAAATATTTAGGGTGTTATCACATTATTTTTGAATGTTCGGTTAGTTTATTCCAGAAGGTTGTTTGTGCCGGAAGTATATATTGTTTGGATAATTAGGTTTGTTTTGTTTTGATAGGAATTGTGGTATTTATTCACATCGTCTATGGGAGGTTTGAAGAGCATCTCAGAATCGCATGGATCTTGGATTGTGGGATATCATCTTGGATATCATCAATCATCTTGGAAATCATCGACTTTTCGCATATTGGATCTTTTCGCAGGACGAACTTCAATGCTTTTATTTTTTACGCTCTTGGGATTTTTGTACCTATCGGGAGGTTCTATTTGGATGAACGCTCTACCAGATACTCTACTTAAATCAAATCAATGCTCTTTACACTAGGATACAGGACTTCTGGTGAATTTTTGGTATATCTAATAATCTCGCCAGCTCTAACGCTTCTCCGGAATTCACATAGTCTATACTAGTCTACGGACAAAAGTAGTGGTCTCTTCATATTGCTCTCTTCGACTGGAGAGCTGTGGCAGCAGGATTATTGTTGGGTCTATCACAGAAAAGTACCAGAATCGATTACGCATATGCTCAGTTAGTTGGGATTTTGCAAAAAGCCTCAACAATACACCATGGATCTACATGTAACGGTTACGTGCCCTGTTTTGTTGTTTTTAACGTGTTTCATGACTTTTATGTCATATTTAGTGATTTTTATCTTTGTTTTCGGCATCATCGGGAGAATGAACTCTAGGATCATTCGACATATTAAAGGGGCATAGGATCCCTCGAAATATGGAAAAAAGCAATCAAGCACCAAGCAATCAAGCAGGTACGGAATGCTCAACGCATCGAACACGCAAAACGAATCGACTAAACACTAGATCGCTTGGGTATCTGTGTGAACATCAACTTCGAAATACGAATACGCATAGCAAAAGCACATCCTATTCTATATATTTGCATCCTTCACAACATATATCTACAAAAAATGATATCGAAAAAGGAAAAAAAAATGCCAGAGCCAGCTGAGTCATCATCAACGGGGAAAATGAGAGAGAGCAGCATGTAGGATACAACGACGGATAGACCTATGACATCGGCCTTAACGCTATTCCCGCTACCTCATCAAATGGGGGCACCATTCTTTGATGGGAAGGACGTTAGTGATTTCATACTTCAGT
>Ga0307514_10005228_pt1 | contig 11686 bp, 12 predicted proteins | sample 16_EM_MG_FD_203088 | JGI IMG/M metagenome (GOLD analysis project Ga0307514, IMG submission 203088) | Populus trichocarpa ectomycorrhiza microbial communities from riparian zone in the Pacific Northwest, United States - 16_EM | ecosystem: Host-associated > Plants > Roots > Unclassified | place...
TTAATTATGTTTTGTATTGATTTAATGTTTATTTTTCATTGAATATTAACTATTAACTATTAATAAATACAAATTTTCATATATTGTTTTATTAATATATAACTCCCAAAGTCATCATGTTCCAAACTTGATTAACATTAGGCGGAGACGAGAGCTGCGTTGTCATGCATCAAAGGAGAAACAGTGTTCCTTTTTCAGGATAAAGGTAATTTACTATTTTGGGTATCAATTATTAGGCCCAATTCTAGCCCAAAATGTTTTGTTATATTTATATTAGCAATAGCACGCGACACGGGTGAGATTTCAAGTTATTTTTAAATCAAGAAAAGAATGTAAATGTATTTTCTTTTACCGCAATGAAATTTAATTAAGAATTGGCAAGCTGATAAACGAAATTCAATGAGAATTAAAAAAACTAATAAACTGTAAAATAAGTCGTGAATATCAATTAAATACAATAACAAAAAGGTTAAAAAATAAATACATGTTCAATCTCATGATGTAGAGTTCTCTTCAGATTTATATTTTATTTAATTATGTGTCTATAAGAATGGATTCTCATCAAAAATATAATAATTTAAATCTTGTAGAGAAATGATAATTGTTAGTATAAATTCTAACAAAATTATTCTGATAATCCTTTTTTTTTTTCTAAAGCATCATTTGTCCTGATTTTTTTTTTAATTTTGATGAATGATGCATCATTTACCTAGACATTCAACTAAAAATTCAAAATCAAATAATTTTTTTTTTAAATCAAGGAAGGGGGAATCATAAACATTAAGATTGAAGTATTCGGTAATAGGAACGCACCGAGAGCTTCTTCAAATTTTTCTAGAAACTTTCTCCCCTGTCAATCTTATATCAAGATCGAAAAATCAAAATGTAAAAAAAGTAAAGTCAAGGACTAGAATAAAAAATCAATAAATAAGAAAGATCAAATATAAAAATACTTAAACTTGAGGGCTCAAAGTGTAGATTTACAGGGCATATCGAACAGCAAACATGGGAAAAAGATTGTGATTTATTATAAATATCAAATTTTATTTCCTATGTTTTAATTTCATCATTTGCAACAATCTTAAACTTTCCTATGTGAAATCAACATGCAATTAAATACCAAAACAATTGTTGACACGTGCACGCGTTTAACGAAATCCAAAGAGAACAGGAGTATCAATGATTTAAAAAAAAAAAAAACTGAAAGAAAATGCGGCTGAAAGGCCAAAAAGGCAATGGTATAATGCTTATAATAGGAAAATGTGAGGATGATAAACATAATATTTTTTTAAATTTATTTTTAATATTAATATATTAAAATAATTTAAAAATATAAAAAAATATTAATTTTAAAAAATAAATAAATAAATAATTTCCAAATTTTTTCAAATATATTTTTTAAATACCAAAAAAAAAAAAAAACCGATCGAATACAGTAAATCGCTTAAGTTTTCCTTGAGAATTGTTAATGGTAATAATAAAATAACGAGACTGCAGCTTGCTTGCCTTTTGAAATCTCTCTCTCTCCAAAACAAAACGAGAAAAAAAAAAATTCTCCCAATTCAATTATCTTTATGTCTGGTTTATTTAATTATTTAATTAATTGATTGAAAACGAAGAAATAGATAGAGAAGATGGCTACGGTAGAATCGCTGGTGGCGCAAATCCAAGGGCTATCAAGCAGCGCTGGGGATTTAAGTTTGTTGTTGACTCACTTGAAACAAGCAGATGAGTTTCTGCACAATGAGTCTACTCGGCTTTTGCCTTTTCTAGAACAGCTCGACCCGACTCTTCACTCTCTTGGTTATCTTTATATTTTGTGAGTAGCAGCATTATTCTTTCCTTTCCTTTCTGTTTTTTTTTCCTTTTAAATTTGTGCACTCTGATATGCTTAGGGTTTTAGTTTGTTAAATTATTATTATTATTATTAGGGTTTTGTGGGTATGTAATATTGTTGTGAGATATTCTTACTGCTTGGAAAAGGGAAATTTAGGAAGTATTGTGTCTTCGTTGCGATAGAATTGGATGATTGTTGAAATTTAAGAAAGATGAGATTCTTTACTCAAATTGATACGGTTAGAAAAAAAAAAAAAAAGAGTGATATTATGTTGATTTAGTGTAGAGAATGGGTTACTCTTGTGGGATTTTTGTTTGATCTTGTGTATGTGGGTGGCAGAGAGGCATGCACTTCTTGGCCAGTTACCAACGACCAAGCGAGAAGACTGGTTTTGATCCTTTCCAGGTTTCTCACATCGTGTGTTGCAGATCAGATTCGTTTGGCGCCTGAAAAGTGTACAATCTTTCTTCACTCTGGATTAAATTTAAAATGTGTTTGTCTTGTAGTATTGTTTTTCAATGCACTTGATTGATGCTAGTTATCTTTTTGAGTTGGTAGTCATCGCTGTCTGTAAGAGTTTCAAAGACCAAGTGCTGATGCTTGAAGCACCTATCCGTGGTGTGGTCCCTTTGCTGGAAGCTGTGAAAAAGCTACGCTCCTCCGAACATTTGACTACTTTGCATCCAGATTTTCTTCAACTTTGTTTGTTGGCAAAGTGCTATAAAACTGGTCTTTCCATTCTGGAGGATGATATTTTTGAAGTCGATCAACCAAGGGATTTTTATCTCTATTGTTATTATGGGTAACTTGCTGCCCTTGCTGCTAGACCTTCTGTGTACTGTTTCATTTGATGCCATTGTTACTTTCATTATGCTAAGCTGCTTTGCTTGTGATCTCCTGTTGTTCAGTTAATTATTATTGTGTCTGGTTTCTCTTTGTTTGTGACATCTTTAGTTGCTCTGTGTTAAAGTGATAATCATTAGCTTCATAGGATTTCTTGTTGTTCATACGGCTCGTACTTTGAAGATCATTATTTGTTTAAACCAATCAATGGATGGCATTTGCTACACTTTTTTTTTTACTTATGCATTTTAAATTAGCAATTTAGTTTACTAACAAGAAATGTAATAATTTGTGCTTGTCTACTGAATAGTTAGCATTTTTACTATTTTTGATAATTATGTAATTCAACCATGCCAGGATTGCTTTTTAGCTAAGCTAAGGTTAGAACATCTGCATGGTAATTAGGCGTATTCCCATGGAGGAGCCTGAATCTTAATTCCCTTGGAGCCTTTTTAGACTTTAATGGGTTTGCTGGTGTGCCAAAACCCTTGAGTCTTAAAATGGTGAAATCAAGAATTTCTCAGTTCACAGTAAATAAGCAGACGTGAAAAGACATGGGAGTTTCATGCTTTTGATTGTTAGATAGCCCTAACCTCTCCCAGATACAAATCATTTAAGCATCTTGCAGCCAATTTGTTATCTCTCATATAGACGAGGAATTTCTTTGAGTGCATCTGACATTTGACATCATGACAGGGGGATGATATGCATTGGACAAAAGCGTTTTCAGAAAGCACTGGAGCTTCTACACAATGTATGTGATCTAGTTGCGATCTGTTCATCCACTTTGGCTATTCAATAATATTGTAATGGTTTGACTTTGTTACTGCTCCTAATTGCATCAAACTCATTTCAGGTCGTGACTGCTCCTATGTCTTCTATAAATGCTATAGCTGTTGAAGCATTCAAAAAATATGTATTGGTTTCTCTAATTTACAATGGACAGGTATGCCGTGTTCTTTTGACATTTACCAAATGAATTTGGGATGTAAGGTTATTCAGAAAGATAGCATACTCTTAGGAGTTGTTTCTTGGAAATTGAATGATGCTTGTGTGCTTACAAGTAATTAGTTTTCTAAGGTCATGTTTTTCTTACTCCAGTATTATTCTTCATTGGCTTGGATGTGCATCCTGGCAAGCTTTGACACCTCAAGATCATCTATAATTCATTTCTCGTTTAATGTCTTTGAAACATCATTTTATGTTTCTGTTTTTTAGCAGTTCTCTACCAGTCTACCTAAGTACACTTCTTCAGCAGCTCAGAGGAATCTAAAGACCATATGTCAGGTAATTTCAAATTTATGTTGTACATTGCTGGAAGTTTTTTTTAATTGATTTATAGTTTTTGCATTAATACTTTAATCAGCCAGGGTCATTGCATCCTTGAGAAAAAAATTGAGAAGTTGTTTAACTGAATTTGTAACATAGTTTGCAAAAACAATAGAACCATAATTATGCTGTTTTATGTGTGAGTGGATAGTGTATGTGGAAAGTAAGCACCATTTTTCTTTCTTTTTAAGTATGCATTAAAAAAATAGACCTTTCTCATGAACCTAAACTTATCATGCGACTACCCAGCTTACTATGATGGAATTCTAGTCTAATTTGCCCAAATGAAAGCTGCATTCACCATGGATATGCTTGGTTGAATCTATTTTAAGATGATATGTTCCATATTGATCTCTGAGGTTCTCTTATGTCTATCATATGAGATAAATGGAAATTCTTTATTCTTTTTTAGTGAAATATTTGTTGTTTACATCATCAACAGTGTTTGTGTCTTTGCATGCAGAATTGTTTTGCAATCATATAGATATATGCAGGTGAGATTTGAAGTTTTAGTTGGGTTCTACTCTGTTAACACATTTATTTTTACCCTTTGAGCAGCCCTATATAGAATTGGCAAATACTTATAGCATTGGAAAAATTTCAGAATTAGAGCCATACATTCAGACAAACAGAGAAAAATTTGACAGCGTGAGTCTACAAGCCCACATTTCGCATTTTCACTTCCTAAGACAAATATAAGATCTCTTCATCATCTAAAATTGGCTCTATCTTCTTTTTCAGGACAATAATCTTGGATTGGTGAAGCAGGTTGTAACATCAATGTATAAGAGAAACATTCAGAGATTGACGCAAACATATTTGACTCTTTCCCTCCAAGATATAGCGAACACTGTGCAACTCAGCAGTCCTAAAGAGGCAGAAATGCATGTGCTTCAAATGGTAGTACCTCATGCAATTATCTCTGATGTTAAGCACACAGCATTTTCATATATTCATATATATATATATATATATATATATATATTATTTTTTTCATTTCTTGTGTGATCCATTTACTGCAAAATACTTATAGTAACTAGATCACTAATAGTGCACACCTATATCTTATACCATAATACAAATTAACATTTTTATTTCAAATTGTAGATCCAAGATGGTGAGATATATGCAACAATCAACCAAAGAGATGGTATGGTTAGATTCTTAGAGGATCCGGAGCAATATAAAACCTGTGAGATGATTGAGCATATTGATTCTTCTATTCAGAGGTACAGTAGCTGGAATTTTAAACTGTTATTTATAAGTGAAATACTTTCATTCTGCCAGTAGTTTCCAGTGAAAAATATTTGGGGATAAAATTGAACCTGCTCTAATGGCCATTGCTACAATCAATGTCAATAGTCTTAGACCTGCACCCTCAGACCTGCAACCTGAGGGTGCAGTTGAGTCTTGTGAACATCTACACCATGCCCATGTGATGAAAATTGGACTATCTGCAAGTACCCGCTCTCAAATTTCCACTTCAATGGAACCATAACCGTGTGCTCATCTGTTAACACTGAGCAGTATGTTTACCTTGAAAATCTCATAAATCTACTTAAGCACATAAGAGCTATATGGATGTCTTTGTCAAAACCGGATTGAAGTCTCCATAATTTTATTTTATTTTCTCTTAGAGTATATTGATTGACCTTTGAATAGATCATGATAAAATCACTGTTTGTGCTTTGCATCTGATGGTTCGGTAAACCATAAATATAAATTGCATTATGTTATTTTCACAGTAATAAATGACAGGATAAATGACTTTCAATATCCAGCCAAACCTATTTACTAGGTTGTAGCTGCATTTCAGCCTCGATGAATATTTTGGTAATTCCTTATCTTCCACCATGTTTGTTATGCTAGGATAATGACACTGTCAAAGAAGCTGACCGCAATGGATGAACTCATATCATGCGATCCTTTGTACTTGGCAAAGGTGAGCTTATTACAACGATTCCTGTAATACATATAAGCAGAGCTTGTATAGGTTATAGTGTGCACTAACCAGTTTGTTCCTGTGTTTGTCTAGGTTGGAAGAGAGCGTCAGAGATTTGACTTTGATGATTTTGACCCTGTTCCACAGAAATTCAACATATAAGGGAAATTGGAGGATTGTGGAATGCAAGTGGTATTTAATTGAGAATGATGCTAAGTTACTGCCTATAACACTATGTTTAAAGAGATGGAAAATTTAAACCCTTGTTTCACTTGATAAAAAAAAGGACAAGCGATGTCAAATTCTTCTTCTTTTTGCCTCATTTCTTATCTTGAAATAAGAAATCCAGCTCAGTGACAACTCATTTCAAGTTATAAATTTCATGTATATGATGCACTGTTGAGTTTGCCTCTACCTAGTGTTTGTTGCCAGGATGAGAAATCAACAGAACTGAATTCTCTTGAATGGAGTAGAAGCAAACATATAATCTGTGGAAAGCATTTGCAAAACCGACAAGGCTATCTCCTGTTTCTCTAGCATGACTTGAATCTTTGCCCTCAATCAATTCGTTCAACATGGGTTATTGTGCTCCAAATTTTGCTAATTGGGCATATCATTACAACCACTGAGAAGATGCCTGTATTAGCACAAGATAAACCTGAAAGTAAATGTGCTGGTGCCACTGCCACTGCCACCAATCAAGTCATCAACACAAAATCTCACTTCTTTTTCAATCCAAAGCTTGCAAAACAATTTTTTCTCGAAAATGAAAAGGTTGTACAAAACAATCCGGGTTTCAAAGCAGAAAAGAGCAAACTGAAACACTGACAGGCCGGCGCATGATGATGTACAAGGGGGTATCCCCATCAAAGAAAGGGAGGATAAAAAATGAGAAGACGCTCGGTAACCAAATTTTGCAGATGTCAAAACTAGAATTCTAAAAGGTACAAAGAATGCTATCTAACTCTCTTCACAATCATGGAAAAAGATTGTCATTAATTCACTGTCGAGCTTCTTTCTTTACACAGAACGTGCCATTCTTGGAGCACGGCTGTTTGAAGAGCCATGTGCTCAACCTCCTCTGCGGTTAATTTTGACAGGGTTCCTTTTGGTTTTTTACCATCTTCCTTGTGCTCTTTCTTATCGCCATCATTCTCATTTTCTTTCTTTTCCTCATCATCCTCTTTCTCCTCCTCCTCTTCATCATCAGATTTTGGAGTTTTGGGTGGTGGTTGGGCTGCCTTAAACAAGGCTACTCTTTCCATTGAAATCCTAAGCCTTTCAGCAGCAGCCTCTTTCACTTCATCTTCAGGCATGTACTCCACACCTCCATCAGCAAGGTCATCCAACCAGCTCTGCAAGTCTGCTTCAATCTCCTTTGTGATTGACGCATCAGATGCTCGGACAACAAATTTGCAGATCATCGTAGTTGTTTCGTCACCCAGATCAACATTTCTGCTCACTTCACTGGCTCCAAATATCATCATGCCCAAGAAGCCTCCATACCAAGTTTTGGCAGCATAGCAAAGCTGTCACACAATAGGGAACTTCAAATTTTATTTGACAGAACACATTAAATAGTTTCAGAAAAACTACACAAGGTACAATAACATTGGCTTCTTTCCGAGTTCAAGCTGGTGAAATATGATAGAAACTGGCCAATTTAAAATTGAATGCAACTGAGGTGAGTAGTATAGTATGAGCAACGAGAAAGGGACACGTTCTAGTGGACAAAACTAAGCTCTAATAGTTAAAACCTCAAACAATAGAGAGAGTCCTACCTGAAACCCTGCCACTGTCCGGATGATGTGTGAACAAACCCTGTGGAAAGGCTTGGAAGACAAGGATTTTAGTCCACCGAGGAAAGGAGAAGAACCATATTGCTGCGCAGCAGTGGCCTTGAAGCCACTTCCTTCATAAATGTATGTGCCAGTATACTCTACTACAGCTGGTAAACTAGGCCATAAGCGGAAGAACTCAACAGGCGAAATTTTATGTGGCAAAAGGAGTTCAGTCAGCGGAATTTTGTAAGGCTGGCACCTCAAAATCACAGGTTCTCCTAGTTCTGGTCTCGAGCTTCTCTTCTGTTTCATGATCTGTTGATCCTCCTCAGCATAATCACCATCATTTATTGCACCCCTTCCAGAGAATGGGTAGTATAAGACTTGAACCCAGAGGGCACATCTCTCAAAATGGGACACCCCCAATGTAACACTGCAAAGTACTGGATCCTATGCACAGAATCAATTGCACAGATCAAAGATTCTGAAAATGAAGGTATTGCAATAAAAAGAAGAACACTGAAAACAAACAGTATTAACAATGGTGTAAGAGGAATAGCATCCAGTGCCATAAAATTTACGAGCAGAACCCCCCCTTTCTGAAATTCAAGAAAGATCATCATTTCACCTCTCACCTACAGTTTTCTTGCTACAGTTAGACACAGCTCAACCATAATTTTCAGAAACATAGTCAAAAGACTTTCATTCCTACACAACAGTTATAAATAATGAAAAGTGGGACATGAATAGCAACTAGAACACAACATCCGTTAACAAAAAAAAATACCCAGAAGGTATTTAGCGGCAAAAGGTCATATCCTTCCAGAATGAACACCCAATCAATAACATTTATAAATTTGCTTTGATATTTTTATAAAACAAATTGCCTATCAAATGATAAAAAAGAGCATAAGAAAACCGCATTGCAAAGTCACACGCGGAAAAGAAACAGTGCCAATTTTAGGAAGAACAAATATTTGAGACGGTACAAAAAGATACCTGTGAAACAAGATTACGCAACTGTCGCACAGCTTGAGTAGATCCATCCATAAAATATAATCCACCGGATAACCCAACTCGAATATCCACCCTATCCAGTTCAAGTTCAGTCAAATTTAAAACCTGCAAAGAGTTCAGAGTGAGCATGATCAACAAAAAAAGAATGTATCTCCATAGCAACATCTACAGAACAGGAAAAATGTGAGAGATTACTATGCTTTTAACTTCTTTTTTGGTTTCTCTGATGTATAGAAACTAACCTCCAAGGTATTGCGTTCTTAGCTTATATAATAACTGCAATATTAGTAAGTTGCTATGCTGGAAAATGTTATTAGAATACAAATAAGTTTGACTCCTCAATCAATTGCAATTAGCACAAACTACAGACCAAGTGATCCAAACACAACTTAAAACTTTCAACCCTAATATTGACAGGGGGGAGATTGGATTATGCATGAAATTTCTACAATGCAATCATTAAATCAAATATTGATGCGTAAGCACAAATGCTCTATCAAGTAGAGTTCCTGAGAAACAAACTGCTAGTGACATGTTCTTTTAAACATTAATTTGGGTCCAAGAATTTGTACGAAGTGAAATTTTAGTTACATATTAACTCTTATCCACCACTCCATTTATTTTGTTCATAATATCCCTCATTTTAGTGATAAGGAGAGCTATGGTGTCATGTTGTGGAAGTACTTGAATAAGGAGAGCTACTGAGTCATGATATGGAAGTACTTGACTTCAAGCTTTTAATTACCAATTCATTCTATGCTATATTATACAGAAAAAAACTGCTATATTGGTCAATGGAAGAATCCAAGACTGTTATGAGTATGAAAAAGCTCTAACCTTTAGATGAAGAGTAATCCTACCATCGCCCGAGTCTGCCAAATGATAAGCTTCAACATAGCAAGGATCGCTACTACCAGTCAAAGTATGTGCAGTAGGCTGAAGCTTGAGCAGTGGAGAGTCAATTCCTTTTGTCAACAAAATAGTTAATTCACTTGGATCTGGTCTCCAAAGCTCTAAAATAGCCCTGTGAACTAATCCTTCCAATTTTCTGTCCTGAGCAGCAGCTGCTTCATAAAACTGAACAGTAAGTTTGTGGTGGCTAAATGGGTAGTCTCCTCTGGCTTCGCTAACACCAGTCCACCTGAGAGAGAAATGTCATATCTCAATTCTATGCATAGCGAATTTCTCTTTCTTTCGTTTCTTTTTTTGGTTAAAAAATGAGTTCGCATAACAACATTATTACCATGTGTTTAAGAAGAAAGGCCGGTGAGAACTGTAGAAAACAAATCGAAAAATAATTGAACTAAAATTATTTCTAGTTTACTACTACCAAAAGCTTATGCTTCAAATCAATAATTAACAAATTGCTAAAATAGAAGAAAGGAGAAGGTGAGGAGATGCCTAAGCCTGTGAATTCCCAAAATATCTTTCTTTTTCCTTTTTTAGTTTTTGAGTAAAAGAAGATTCCCAAAGAAAAATTGGGAAAAAAAGGGGACATTTCTAGCCTAGGCTTCCTTGTATCGCATGAATATCATGGACAAGAGAAGACATGCATAGGTCTTCTCATGTACCAATAAATACACCATGCATACATTGATAGAAGCGCACAAAATTGCGTTTGAAAACAATTTTGTGCGCTTCTATCAATGTATGCATGGTGCTTCAAAAGAAATAATAATTGCATTTGAAGACATGCATAGGTCTTCTCATGTACCAACATCATCTTTGAATACCTTTAAGAAATAATAATTGGCAAGGCTTGAGAAAACAGCTCTGAAAGATTGATTTCATTAAAGCGTATGGGGAAAACATGTGCAAAAGCCCAAAATGTGCCATGGGAGAAAGGAGTGAAGGAAGATTCAATAACTGTGAAACTAATGGAAATTCAGGCACTTTTGATCACAAGGACAGGAATAAAAGAATTCAGCTAGCTAGAAGCCTAATGTAGAAAGATGCAGAGACACATGCATATCCAACATACAGGAAAACCAACTGGGTTTCACCCAGTTCAATGTCATCAAAATGATACAGCACATTACAGCTCAATCTGGAGAAAGCATGAGGAAATAATGTATGGAAAGCACATTCTTGGATACAGATACAAACTAGGGAAGATTCAGAGACAGAACATCATACACCATGTTGCTTTAATATTCAATATCACTAGCAGGTTCAATAATAAAAATAATATCAGAGCTTTGTCACTCTCAAATTCAGAATTATGGTAATGAGGAGAAATGCACACCTGCTATCAGGATGATTTTGAACATATTTAATCCTCTGCAATATCAAGCGGCATTGGTGCTTGTTGACCGAATCAGCCAAACCATTGTTTCTAAACTCTTCAAGCTCTTTAGACAGTAACTGGCCAGCCCTAAGGCTTCGTGATCCCAATCTCTGAGCACTTAAAAGAACTGCCTGAACATCTTGAAGCCTATTTGATGTATTTGCAGACGAATCAACATTAAATAGAACCTTGTGGATATTTGATATAATAATGTTCAGTGGATCATCAGGATCATCAGCTAGAAGTGGATCCAAACCTTCTAGATTTATGTGTTCAGCAATAGCCCAAATAAGACGGGCACATATTCTTGGGGTGTTTACCTGTTAAATTGACAGAGAAGTTAGATAGCAGATGATCATTGAACCTTTGTCAACTTGGAATAAAATCAGTATTTTGAACATGAAAGTAGAATGGAGGAAAGGAAGAAATAAACAAACACGAATTGAGAGAGTTTAACATTGAGGAAAATAAATCCATCGAGAAATAACAACCATATAACATTGATTTTAACTACATATTTATCCAAATGAGTGTTTCTTTAGCTCCTGACAGTCGCAGAAAGCACTCACAAATAACAATAGTTGATCCATCAAGAACTTGGAGTTCCAAACATGAATAGAGAACTCAATATTCCATGCCACAGAATTTTC
>Ga0307514_10005229_pt1 | contig 11686 bp, 23 predicted proteins | sample 16_EM_MG_FD_203088 | JGI IMG/M metagenome (GOLD analysis project Ga0307514, IMG submission 203088) | Populus trichocarpa ectomycorrhiza microbial communities from riparian zone in the Pacific Northwest, United States - 16_EM | ecosystem: Host-associated > Plants > Roots > Unclassified | place...
TTAATTAAATGGAAGATAAAGGCATACTTAAAATCGTGTTACTCAAGTAAGACTTTTTCTTTGCGCCTTTGAAGAACGGTGTCTGCAAAAGTTCTTCGGCAGATGGCCTGGGCTCTTTAAGTCAGATTTCGTAAAATTTAAGGCTCAGCACACACCGTTTGGTAGGATCTTTGTTGAGGCACCAATCAACCACTTCTTTAAACGCGCGAGAGTACTTATGAGTCTCTCCTTCTCGATCCAAAGTCGGTGGATCATCTTGAACTCTAAACTTTTTATTTGGAACACAGCCATGTTGTCAGGAAATAGAAACCCACGTTCTTAGCAACACTTGTTGAGGTTTCTCCCGAAACCTTGGGGGATGACCCCGTGTCAGCTCCAATGCAGTAATACCAAAGCTCCAGATGTCGGCTTTGGCATCGTACTGCTTTCCTTGAATGAGCTCTGGAGCCATCCAACAGGGCTGGGAAAAAAATGATTTCGTCAATCTGATGGACCGTAATAAAAAATTTGATCGTGAGTAAATACATACAGTACCGACGAAAGATTTCCGCTTTCCCATTCCGGGTCGAATGGGGACCGAAGTGGATAAGGCAGTGGACTTCCTACTGTTGCCCAAATGTGTTGACGTTGCTGATGGTGTCAATGCTGCAGAGGACGTGATGTTGAGTTCGGAATGAGAAACTAAAGATGTGGTGCTGGTATCTGAGGTATCTTCTGCAAGGTCCGCGGCTACTCCCAAATCTCCAAGGAGAACGGTTCCATCGTCGTCGATGAGCAAGTTGGCAGCTTTGATGTCGCGGTGGATGAATCCATTGATATGAAGATAACTGATGGACAAGAACTGAGAAAGAAAGACCATATGTCAATCGAGGAACATACTTGAGTCCTTTGAGCGCCTGCGCCAAAATACACCTTACGACATCTTGTTCCATACCCCCTGGCCAGCCATACCTCATGACATCCGCAGCACTGCCTTTATTCATTAGACGGAGAGCAATATAAAGTTTATGTCCGGACATCCACGATCCTCGAACTCGCAAGACGTTTGGATGTTTCGAAAGCGACATCAAAGTTGTTTCTCGTTGTAACAACTGCAGCGAGCGTACTGGCAGTGAATCGAGGTCCATGACTTTCAAAGCGCATGGGATCCCCTTTGATCCATGATCTGTCGAACCGTTCTCGGACACAGGGTGATATTCTGCCGCATAGACGATTGACGAGGCGCCAAAACCAATGGTCGAACCTATCGTGTAATCTTCTGCACGGTCACTGGAAGTCAGGAATTTTAGTCAATGTTGATAGATTTGGAATTGACAGGGAGAAATGTAACCCACCTGAATAGTTGCCATTCGTCTTCCACTGCACCAATAAATTTGGTTGTGGTAGGGAACATGACCTCATGTGGATTTGAGAGGTGGGGGGTTGTTGGTAGATAGGCAGCAAGACTTGGATGCGTGCCGAGGGACATGGTTTATGATAAGCTCTTTGAAATCTGCCAAGGCCAAGAAGCCTATAGACTCGGGAGTTCGGACAGCTTATGTTTGCCGTTTTACAGCAAGGGGATAAGAGACCGCGTAAGCGTCCACAGAAACTTCACAGGCTGGAGCTAAAGAGACAAGAGGTGAGAAGGACCTGCCAAAGAGTTCGTCGAAACCGTCAACGACAAGACTGTGAATCCAATTTCGCTACGGACTGGGCGCAGTGTCTCAGACTGCTGAGCAACTTCAAAGAAATAATTGAAGGAACCGAGTATCGCCAGAAATAATATGCGCTTCTTGTTGACTGTAACTCATATTTACTATCATTGAAGGTTCAGTTTGCCGATCACCTTATGTAATCAACTTGCTTTGAATTTTTCTTGTTCAGTGTTGACATGAGGCTACTGCAACGAGACGCTGTACCGACTACCAACTCTATCTGAAGACCATCAGTTTTGCGGCGCCTAGTATGCTTAAAACATCTTCTGAGAATTTTCAGGGTATGTAACAAAGGATCATGACCCCGTATTTTCTTGGGCCCAGTCAGTTGGCTGATCTTTTTTATTATTATTCACTAAGCCAGGAAGTGTTTTAGTTCAGAAAGACCTTGACTGATACGTATCTGGCTCAGCGTTGCGTTAAAGTTGGAGTCATCACGACCTTGGGCTACGCAGTCAGCGATTGCAACATTCTTCCTTCCTGGGAGGCCCAATTCGTTTCTACAAGAATGGCACTTCTCCTTATCATCAATTGCTTTCAAATACCCCACAGCAAATTGACCATTTACAAGTGCCTAGAGTGATTGAAGCAGTCTTTTTCGCTAACTGTACCTTCTTTGATTACGGTGTACGGTTAGATAGTCACTGCTGAAATGAATTGAAAACAACGTTCAGCATTTTCAATTGACGATATAAGGCGCTTGACCGATAATCGATAAGCCCTGGCGTCTAGATATGCTCAGTGGACCTCCAAGTTTGGGCAAGCGGGTCATTGTTGAAAATGTGACATAGTTGTGACGGACGCACTGTAACCGCCGACAACCGCAACCCGTTCCTCTCTGCTCATCCTCCCCCTTTCCTCCCCTCTCGTCTTTGTCGACCTTCAGCACCTTAGATGGCCCCAAAGCAGCCATGTGCTAAATATCAATATGTTGTTACAGCATCAGGTCCAAAGATTCCTGTGGATGAACCTGCTCCGAAGGATGAGGAGAGCCCCGCAGATTACAATACCGGCGGTTATCTTCCTATAAAGGTCAATGACACTTTCAGCAATAACCGATACCGCATAGTTCGCAAGCTAGGGTGTGTTTATTAGTCATTATCATGGTGCGAATAACTCATCTTGCACCATCTTGTCGTCATATTCAGATGGGGTCACTTTTCTACTGTCTGGCTTGTGAAGGACGCACTGTACGAGTTTTATCTATATTTATTGCCTTCGATTACTCATTGTTTAAATTAGCACACTTCGACATTCTGCTTTGAAAGTGGTTAAGTCTGCTGGCCGATATGCTGAGACCGCAAGAGATGAAATCAAACTCTTGTCTCGTGTATCCTCCGTTTCTCCTCTGCATCCTGGCCGAGAGTACATAGTTTCTTTCCTTGACTCGTTCTCCCATCAAGGACCTGAGTCTTCCCATATCTGCATCGTCTTTGAGCCATTGGGTGAGAATCTGCTTGCGCTCATAGAAAGGCACAAGAAGAAAGGTGTGCCTCGTTCGCTGGTCAGGGTGATAGCGAGGCAGATCATCCTCGGCCTCGAATATCTGCACGAAGAATGTGACCTTGTTCATACTGATATTAAACCGGAGAACGTTTGTAAGTTCCCTTTTGACTTTCTGCGGCAATTTCCCCTTCTTGTTTTCTACTACCAGCACTTTTATGCATTCCTAAGTTCGGAATAATTCTGTCCTGGATGATTGTCATTTCAATTTTGATGTCATACACAATGAGTGAATGGACTCTAACCCTTTTGCAGTAATATCAATCCAAGATATCGAACGGCATATTCAAACTGAAATTTCCCAATCCCCTTCGCCTACGTCGCGGAGAGTTGGTGTGCCAGTCAAATCGCGTACTGGTGTTTCAATCCCAAACACTCAACAGCGGTCCAGGCGGCAAGTTCAGATCTTTCATTCGCAACCACTGTCCAGTCCTCGGAGTGCCGGTGCTCATGCTTCCCTCGATAACTCCGGCAGCGGTAGTGTCAGCAGCAGTTACATTGCTCAGATGCAGATGATGTCGAGAATGGGCTCATTCTACGGAGGTAGTCCGGGTACCAGTGCACCGAAAGTGCCCAGCGCGCTATCGGTTTTGGCCCATCAGGACGACCTTTCTTTGGAACAACAGAAAGTGACGCAAGCTTTCGCGGCGAAACGTATCACCCCCATTCCAGCGAAAGTTGTCAATTCTCCTCCATCAACGTCGTCCTCGTCTTCTTCCATATCTTCCACCGTGGCATCGACTACTGCAGGCACGAGTAGTCTCGTCAGTACACCACCAACGTCCCTCTCACATTCTTTAGGCAACGTCGTCGAATTATTAGGGGTGGCACCCCTGGAATCTGAGCTAAGGACTGGCACTAAAATTGCACCTTGTAACGGGAAGATGGAAGAGGAGAGAGCAGGTTTGGCAATACCAGTCAAGATACCCCGGATAGAACTGGAAATGGAACTGAGCCAGGCTATATCCAGCTCTTGGAAGGACAAAGTTACGGGTTCCTTTACGTCTCAGAAGTCGGCTGGCAGTCTAAGTAAGATGAAGAATGGGCATACTCACGACCAGTCCCGTTCATATTTCTTGAACACCAATTTCTGGAAGGATCCCGGAACTGGCTCTCCTGCTCCAGCTGTTCTTGTGTCTGCTGTTGTGGGTGCTGACGGACTCGAGGATGGATTTACGAAGCTGTCAACTGTTGATAGCCAAGTTGCTACGCCATCGGAATCATCCTCAGCAACGACTACAGTCGTTCGACCCTCTCCAGTTGGCACACCTTCCATTATCATCCCATCATCATCTCGCAATACTAGTATTGATGACGATCTCAAGACTTCTAATCCCGAATCCACAACTTCTTATAATCAACATACAAATGCGAATATCCCGCACCCTAATGACCAGCGAACCACATCCCTTCTAAGTCAGACTGCGCCTAGACCAATCTCATCTTCAAAACGTTCCATCATCCGCATTTCTCCTCCTCAGCAAGTCTCTCAGCTTTCCGCTCACATGCATCGCAATAAACCGCCTTTGAATTGTGCTTGTTTGGACTCATCACACAATCACGGAGCACGTCCACGCAGTTCGGCCAAGTCGCGGTCTTCTCGGCTGGCTGAACATTCTATCACTTCTCCCGCCGATTCCGTTCCTTTACCTCTCTTTCCTGCGCCACCTGCCCCTCCACCCACTCCAGTAGAGTTAGACTCCATATGTGCCCTTATCCCACCTTGTGTGATGGCAAACGATCCTTTTCAAAAAGGATTCGATCCGCGAAAGCTTCCCCACCTTCAAACGACGTTGGAGAATAAACCTCTCCCCCCACCAATTTCGGTCAAGATTGCCGATCTTGGAAATGCTACACCTTCAAAGAAACATTTTACAGAGGACATTCAAACACGCCAGTATCGCGCTCCTGAGGCTATTCTCGGTCGTCGTGATTGGGATGCACGGGCTGATATCTGGAGTGCGGCTTGTGTGGTGAGCAAACTATCAATGCATCTTTAGTGCACATCTGCAGAAAAACTAAACTTATTCTTTAGATTTTTGAACTCTTGACAGCCGAGTATCTCTTCGATCCACAAGGTCAAGGGGAGCTGTTCAGCAAGGATGATGACCATATGGCACAAATCATCGAACTTCTAGGCGACTTCCCCTTGGAAGTGAAGATGGGTGGAAAATACAGTCGCGAATTGTTTGATCACACAGGTTGGTGGCTTTGGGCAGTTTTGAGGGTCGGATATCTTGATTCACCCCTCTACAGGTGGCCTCCGCTATATCAAGACATTGAAACCGTGGCCATTGAAACGCGTTATGATCGAGAAATACCTTTTCAATGAAGTGGAATCAGCAGCATTATGCGAGTTCTTGGAACCTATGTTGGCTGTCAATTTTCGAGAACGAGTGAATGCGCGGGATATGAAAGATCACAAGTGGTTTGAAGTTTCACCCGAAGACGGCATCATCACTGAGTGGTAATTATTTTCTTTTTGCCCATCATCCATGCGTTGCACCATAGACTTGCATTTGTAACACCTTACTGTTTCTTTAGACAATGAGGATGTTCTCTATGCTCCCTTTTTAAATTAGAGTTCCCTTTTTTTTACTTAGATGTCCTTTGTTGATAACGGTTCGTATCGCTCTGCATGTATCCTTTCTCATTCGAGCCCCTTGCGTTGGTATACTTTATTTCCTTTGTCTTCTCTTTCTTATGGGCTTACGCTTTTAACCAGTTTACCTCCGTACAGCCCTTGCCCCATACCCTAGATTTCCATATTTGTATGAATATAATGTCTGATGGACTGATATTGACCTTGATATGAATTGATAGCAGTATCAGTGTTCTATTGTTCGGGACAACACGATGCATAATAAATAGCGTTCATTGACGTGTCATAATCAAGGAGTGACAAGAAGCGAGTGTGATTAGCAAACGAATGGCTGCGAACGGGCTTGTCCAGAGCACAACGTTACGCTAACGTGTAAGAATGATAACAAGAGAGAAAAAGTCTGTTGTAAATTGTAAATTAGAGATAGTTGTCAACGTACTTCAAAAAAAACGGTCCATCTCGAAATGTTAAGGGACGAGAATTATGAAAAAAAGGGTCTTCTACAGAGTCAAATGAAGTGATAAAGAGTTTAAAGTCATCCCATCTTCGTTTCAGGTCGCAAACATGCGTGCACGTCATCTCGGAAACATTTCTTTACAACGCTCATTCAAAACGTAGCAGAGCCCGCAAGCAGCCCAACGACTGCTGTCAGGACAAAGCCAAACGCTGGAATGGAGAGTGTATGGGCACCAGACGTACCTCCACCACTTGCCCGACCAGTAGAGCTTGGGGCTACCGAAGTCGTGGTGACAACGCCCGCTGTTTTACGTCGTATCAGCTCAAACGATAAGTATTGACAACAAAAAAAAACATACCAGAAACAGCAGCCGACAGGGCAGGAAGATGTGTCTTATTATCGTTCGTCTCAATATAAGCATCTGATAGTGCCAGCTTCTGACAAGCAACGACAGGTTTTATGCTGAAAGGCGGCCTGTGTGCGAGAGCGTCTGGCAAGATGTAACCAGTGGCAACTTCCACCGACTCCTCGAAAAGGTCATGCTCAAGGACGATGAAGCCAGTATTGATGGTCGACACGTTGCCAAGAATGTATTGCCAGTTTCGAAGAACCTGATATACGGATGTAGCGCCGCTATGAATATTGAAGTCTAATGAGCAGAATTAGCCGTCGAGAAGTGATAATTTTAGGATAGAAGCTGACCATCCGTATCAAAGGTAGCCAAAGGACTGATGCGAGTCCACATGACTGGAGTAAGACCCATGGCCAAAGAAATGGCACGAACACGGTCACTGAACAAGAAACGGTCGGAATTTAATTGAGTGAGATGGGGAGAATATATACTCGATGTCTCCGAAAGGAGGCCGCATCATGTTGGGTGTTACTCCAAGAACGTCCTTGATGACTTTCTTGGACCATCCTAATTCAGCGATGATTTGTTCATTGGTTAGCTGAGTCAAGGCATGATGGCTCCAAGTATGGACAGCAATCTGATGTGAGCTCATGTATTCGTACTGGAGAGTCCTCGGGAATGAAACGACACGAGACCCAACGACAAAGAAGGTCGACTTCAGACTCTGAGAATCAAGATACTCCAACAGATTGGAGGTGTAATAACCTGGACCATCGTCATAAGTCAAGCCCCAGTCCATAACAGTAGGACAGTCGGCGATGTCCGTGGCTCGTGTGCAACCACCACACGTCCACCAACAACGGCTCTTATCTGCAGCGGCTGCTGCATTGGCGGGGCAGCCACCTGATCACAACTTGAACGATTAGAAGAATAAGCTAAAGAAAAAGAGACAGACCATCAACAGTTGCCTCAATGTTCGGAATTACGATGCCAGTAGCGGCAACCTCTGCTATCCATTGCTTAACTTCAGTAGAGTCGGTTGGAGGTACAGTATCCAACTTGGGATACTTGGCAGGATTGATTCTAGACGCTAGAACAGATTCGGATGTAAGTCTTTGAGAGCCAGAGAGGGACACTAACCGTCTGGAAGAGGAGGTGCGCCAGAATAGAAGGACGGAATAGCACCTGCGACAGGAGTTGATGGAAGAGGTTTCGTCGCGGAACTGGACTGCTTGGAGGCGATGGCGGTCAACGGAACTGCAGTGGGATTTGTCGAGGCTAACGATATGGATGGAACAGTACTAGTCGAGCTCGCGGAGACGGAACCAGAGACGGTAGAAGATGCAGCGGACACGGAAGAGGAAGGAGTGACGCTTGAAGACGGACCTTGACGTTCCATGAGATGACGGCGCATTTGATACGCGCGTGCGGCGAGTTCGTCGCCATGAGCCACGACGAGGGCGGGAAGGACGGAAGACACAGCGAGGACAAGGACTTTCATGATGGTTCAATGAAAAAAAAAAAGGGAACTGAAGCTACCGTGGGACACACAGCTTTGGCTCGCAACTGCTAAATATAGCTACGGCACAATATTTCGGCAAACAGTGCTACAACATTTTATAAGACTCAAGTTCTACACTTTGCGCTTTTTGGAGCGCGGTTTTTCAAGGTCAATCTCTGCATCTTCATCGTCGTCGTCTTCCGAATCCGAATCCTCTGTGTCCTCGTCCCCCTCGTTCATATTGCCCAAGAAATATTCGATTGCCTCTGGGAACACTTCGTTCGCTATCGTAACGCCCACCTATATATAAACTGTCAGATCAACAAACGCATATCGCACAACCCATATTTACCTCGTTGGGATCCCCCTCGTGCTCGAAAAGGTTGAAGAAACTTCCCGGTTCTGAAACCTCGTCATTTTCAGTCTCACGAGGGTAGACTTTTGTGAGAGCCTTGTCTGGCTCTTTCCAGTTTATTTTACACGCCTTTGCGGAGACATAAGTGCACAAGTTCTGATGGGTCCGAAAAAGTCACTCACAGAGATGGCTACATCACGACCCCAATTGAAATCGATCATATTTTCAGTGATGCCATCTGGTCCAGGTACATCGTTTTCAGCAGAGGGAGGAGGAATATATTTATACTCTTTCTTCAACACTCGGTCAGAGAAAAATTGGTTTTCTTTGAAGTACTGCACCAATCCATTTAGATTCCATAAAACAAACCGCAAGAAAGCTTACAAATTCGATCGTGAAGCATCTGTGCTCCTTAGTGTCTTTTTCGACCCAGATATCTTCAAGGTGGCTCAGTGCGGTCTGGTCCGCATTATGCTGAGCGTGATAAGCCACAAGAGCGTGATTCGTCATTGCAATAGGCCAGAAATTCGGAATAGTCTTTGTGATTTCACGGCGCTTCTCATATACAGGACGCAGTGTAGCCTGAGCCTGGCGCTCTATGAACCAGTTTTGCAATCAGTACCTTTTACAGTAACAACAGCTTCTTAAGGACTCACCGAGGATCAGTTCAGCGTGGGCAAGGTCGCGCTGAATCTGCGTCAATTTTTTGGCGTCCTCATTGGTCAGTTCGACATTGGACAGCGGGTTTTTCTCCTCGTCAGCACCTGGAGATGACCTTTTTGTTCCCTTAGTCATGGGATAGTAAAATTACAAGGGAATGTAGAAGGGTTTGCGGTATGTGCTGAGAAAGAAATTCTCATATTGCAACTCCGCGACTCCATCTTGACGGCCCGAATTCCATCAGCCATGCAAAACAAAACAACTCCACTCTAGTCTCTAGTTAAGAAATACAAAGTCGAATGGATACAAATATTATTTAAAAAGATCCTAAAAATGTTCAAAGTTCTTACATAGATTCATCGTGATGGGATTCTGCCCAGTTCTGCAGAAAATCTGGTAAAATCAATTTGTCAAAACCCCGCTCCTTTATTCGGTCCTTGGCAAAGCGTTCCCAATCAATCGCAAAGTATTCTAATAACCGCTCTTCAACGGCTTGGTGCGTCATTTCAGGAGGCTCACTAAAATTTGGAGACGAATTAAGGAATGCAGCGTGAACCTGAAAATAATTCGTCTTACAAAGGTTCAATAGGCGTTTTCACGGCAGTATCGATGACTTCAAGAATATCCTTCACTGGAGAATTGATTTCCACGGTGTAGACGTAAGGCCGGCCTAAGGCACTGGCTGGACCATGCTGATGGCTCTCTTCCAAGAAACCACACCATTCGTCAGAAGGAGGATGAGGTCCACAAGTCTTGTTATTGTGTTTCAAGACAACCTTTCCGTTATATGGGAGGACAACCGGGACACTGATCCGATAGTGAATGTGAATGACGAAAATACAAAAGATGTCATTTAAACATACCCCCGACAAAGACCCGCATACGGCGTTGGGGAAACGAGAGGTTGACCGACTCCAAGTAATGCCTTCGCGCTGGCCTGAAGACAAAAAAGGTGATATGTAGATGATATATTCGTTAGAATATAATCACATTACCAGCAGACGATCGTACTCTTCCTGAGGTAGGATGCCGATTGAATGCAACCCTTCAGGAATCGGATATCCTTCTTTCTCGATCGCGTTGGTTATGAGGTCAAAACCAGTGTGGTTCCGTAATTCAGCAAAGAATGACTTGGGGTATTGCATAGCATCGTGGTAGAAATAATCCGATCCTATGTAATCATTTTGTCAAAAACTCTTGCAAGCTATGAAAAAGAAGAGTACGTTTGGCGAGTATGACAATCTTATTGTCGCGTTTGTCTGGCGGCACGTACTCCAAGGACTGACATCCTTGAAAATGATAAGCTCTGTAGCAGACCATCAGAAACGTCACGCGATTGAAAGGGGAGACTATAACATACAGGTAAAACTGTTTCTCGGGCATCTTTGCAGACAGTAAACAGAAATGGTTAGGTTGGAACAAAGCTTAGCTTACTCGATAAGGTCTGATTACATCCATCAGCGAATAACATTCAACAAAGCAACGGATCGCTCACGGACACAAGATTCCACTCCGACCCCAAAGGGTTGAACGAGTACGGCTCTGACTTACTCCCCCACTTGAAAGAATAGGGCTTACTGCCCCAGAATGTAAACGCAAACAATTTCCACGGCGGACTAGGGTAACACTATAAATAAAAATGGAAAACGTAACGTAAAGCATACTCACACTCCATCGGGATTCTTATCAGTCTTCAGACACTTATCTGGATCTGCAAAACACCAAACAACTTGCTCGTCGTCTGCCCAGACGTGTGTAACAAGGTCATCGCCAAGTAGCTTCCAGTCTTGATGAAATCTTGGCCATGGAGCAAACAAGTAGATGATGTCGTGCTGCTTCATTATTTCTATCTAAATCGGATCAATTAGACTCGACATGAAAGGTCAGTGACAGAGACTTCACACCAGAGGTCGAACCCATTGAACTTCTCCCGTAGTACATTGACCTAAGGCACAAGGAACCCAATGCCAAGGGCTTAAAACAACCTATTCCAACACTCGATTATTCCAACACAAGCACAGTACAATAAGGAACGTACCTTCGGAGGAACATAATTTTTGTCCGATTCTGCTCGTCTGAGATATGAAATCAACCTCGCCATCATACCATCATTTAGATCTGTGCCATTAAAGAGTATACTCCGCACAGATTCTAACCTCTGGAGTTGAACTTTTGCTTGATTCACATATTCGGAATGGGATAGCCCGCTCAACGAAAGCCGTGGGTAAGTCGCTTTGTTATTGGTAATTGTGAGCGGCAATGGTTGATCAGGTGTAGGTGTAGGGTGCTCAACAGATGAAAAATTAACAAGTGTAGGATCAAGAAAAGCACCGCTTTTTCCAGGAAATGGTCTAAAGGTGGAGAATTTGACCGTGTCGTTGAATAATGATGTTTCGATGAGTTGGAACAAAAGGAATATAAAAGCAATCCAAATGGCTAAATGCCATCTAGACAAGCTGATGAGAGTCATGGTTGAGAAACGAATGGATGCCGGCAACAAACCCAAGGCCCAGGTAGCACTAGCAGAATGTAAAAATATCTCTGTTGACGAAAACATAT
>Ga0307514_10005230_pt1 | contig 11685 bp, 10 predicted proteins | sample 16_EM_MG_FD_203088 | JGI IMG/M metagenome (GOLD analysis project Ga0307514, IMG submission 203088) | Populus trichocarpa ectomycorrhiza microbial communities from riparian zone in the Pacific Northwest, United States - 16_EM | ecosystem: Host-associated > Plants > Roots > Unclassified | place...
TCAAATTAATAAAGTTGAGAGACCCAATTAATCTATTGGTTCAACCTTTTAGGATTATTGGTTCAATTATTTTTATTAAAACAATATTGTTTTATTTTTTTTAAAAAAATTCTTAATATTAACTTAGTTTGATTTGAACGGTTAGAAAATAATATAAATTATATCTTTAAATTTTATTTAATAGTTTACCATGTTAAAGAATCAACTTAATTTAATAGTTTAAATTGTTAAATGAGATTTTAAAATATGATTTATATTATTTTTTACGTGAATTGATGAATTAAATAATTAAAAATTCAAGTTAATCGAATTTTATTGAATTAATATGCGACTTGTTGTCAAAAACTTTATTATTTCTCCAATTGATGCAGGGATTCCCCTTTGATTACCTGTTACAGTTCACTTCAAATGCATGAATTTTCCAGGTTCTGGCTGTTGCCATATTTTCTCTAGGATTTATCTATCAAAGCAGTGGAGTACAGTTTCTTACAGGTTCGCGCGAGCAGATCAATGTTGCTTTGACTTTGCTCGGGATTTAATTTATCAGTTAAAACCATCATAATGCTAGAAGCAGCAGTCATTATCCATCTCTCCAGATGGAAATAAGCTAGGACTGGCCGTGAAGTGAAGAACATATTGATTCTCTCTGCCAGAAGCATCGATGCATTCATTCCACATCTGCTGTGCTTTTTGAATGTTTTTAACTAATAACAAGATGTTGGCTTATTGGAAAACAGTGATAGGCCTTTTAAGTTCAAGGTATGATGCTTTACGAGACTCGTAGAACAGAAGTCCAAATCCTCTAAAAATGTGGCCAATTCCAAAACAGTAATTCACTGATGAGCATCGTTTCCTTTTCGACGTATGGCCAGAGCTCTTATAATACCAAAAAGAACTCCAAAAATACTTCTTTCCATCCCACCATTTGTGGACTTTTGCAAGTCCCAGCAGCAGAGACACAGTAATGGCAAAACCAAACCCTCTCAAGCATCCCCTTTTAAAATACTTCATCTCCATTCTCCTTGTCTCTCTCTCCTATATTCTTGGTATCTACACCAGCTCCAACAATTCTACTAGCCCCCCTCTTCAAGAGCAGAAACAGCCACTTAACTGTCACCAACTTAACTTCTCATTGTCTGTTCTTGACTTTGAATCACACCACACACTCTCTCTCCCTCAAGAACCTCTCAGAAACCTACAATTCTTCAACTTCTGCCCTCCAAACTTCACCAACTACTGTCCTTGCCATGATCCATCAAGAGAAACGGATTTTACTGCCGAAAGATTCTTTAGTAGAGAGAGACATTGCCCTGAACCTTATGAAAAACCAATGTGTTTGGTTCCAAGGCCTGCTGGGTACAAGAGACCGTTTTCATGGCCAAAGAGTAGGGACTACGCTTGGTTCAAGAACCTGCCTTTTAAGGAGCTGAGTGAGGTCAAGAAAACACAGAATTGGGTTAGATTGGAAGGTGATTTGCTGGTTTTTCCAGGTGGTGGGACTTCATTTCGAAAAGGAGTTAAGGGTTATGTTGATGAGATTAAACGTTTTGTGCCTTTGAAATCTGGGAGCATAAGGACCGTTCTTGATGTTGGATGTGGGGTAAGTTATGGAAAGTTATGAATTGCTTCTTGTTTAGGTACTTGGTGGAACTTGTCTGTGCTTGCATTTTAGGTATTTTTAAATTGTGATCTTATATATTTGGGTTTGTGATGATTCACAGCACAACGAAGGAGAAGAGGTAAAGAGTGTTAATTTTTAATGGATTTAACCTGTTTTTACTGTTGCTTGTAGGTATTGTATCTTCAATTTTGAAAGCGGGGGCTTAGAGAGGCTAAAATCGTAGAAGTTGATCACATATGAACTTATTGCAAATGACAGCTGTTCTTGTAAATTTGATACTTGGACTCTGCTTGCTAAAATTTTGGCCATTGGTTGATTCTTTCCAGGTTGCAAGCTTTGGAGCACATTTAATGGATTATAACATCCTCACAATGTCAATAGCGCCAAGTGATAAACATGAAGCTCAATTACAGTTTGCACTGGAAAGAGGAGTTCCAGCCATGCTTGGTATACTTAGCATCCATCGGTTGCCATTCCCTTCAAGATCATTTGATATGGCTCACTGTGCCAGATGCTTGGTTCCATGGACTAAATATGGTACTCACAATAGGTTCTATTCATTGCTGTGTGTTTATCATTATAATGTTAAGTGACAAACAGAGTATCTTCGTTTTTCGTTCCATGGCTTTTGAAGGTGTTGGTGCATTTGAGATTGATAAAAGAACATTTATACTGGAATTAATTTTTACACTGCTCCAAGAGTCAAATTAGAATCATATCAATTTCAGAAAGAAAAAAAAAAAACTTGATTCATTTTGCATCTATGTTTTTCTTGGTTTTTACGACCCATACAACCATTTCATTCATGATCTTGTCCCCTTGCGGAAGTTCAATGGGATCCCGATGTCTTATTTCTTTTCCTCTCTTTTCACAATGCAAATGGCTAGATGGACTTTACCTCATGGAAATTGACCGTGTGTTGCGTCCTGGTGGTTACTGGATATTTTCTGGACCACCTATAAATTGGAAGGCTAATTACAAGGGGTCAGAGGTGGGAGCTCAGGAGTTGGAGCAAGAGCAAGCAAGGTTGGAAGATCTTGCTGTGCGACTGTGCTGGAAGAAAGTTGCAGAGAAGGGAGCAATTGCTGTGTGGAGAAAACCAAATAACCACATTCACTGCATCATAAAGTCGAGGATTTGGAAATCTCCCCGGTTTTGTATTAACAGCGATCCTGATGCTGGTTGGTGAGTTTGTTCATTGTATTTTCACTTTTAGCCATTGTAATTTCCATGAATCACGAGTCATGACACAGCAATTGGATCTGACTAACATGCAAGAGTTCTGGTATAACAATCTTGCAAAGGGAATCTTGCCTTCTGGGTTGTGGTGTGCTCACTCCTGTCAATTTGTTTGACATCGGCAACGTCAAAAGGAAATAGGTTACTTTTTTTATCATGTCAGAATGTGTCTGATACTCTTCCCTCTTGGTGTATGTTGTAACTAGAGTGATGCTGCAGTTGGATGCTAAAAAACATCACCAAAGCCACATTGCAAGCTAAACTTATTTCAAGACATGAAGCCCATGATAATTTTTGTGAATATGAAATCTTGTAAAACATTGTGGGAACCTCATTATTTCTGAATGTACCGATAACCCATGATAAATTTTTTTCATTTCTCTTGATGCTTTCACAGGTATAAAAAGATGGAACCATGTATTACTCCTCTTCTAAATGTAACAGATATCCACGACATCTCAGGGGGTTCTCTTGAAAAATGGTCCAAAAGGTTGAATATTGCTCCTCCTAGGACTAAAAGTGAAGGAATTTCAGGTGCGGCCTTCGAAGGAGATAATCAGTTATGGAAAAGAAGAGTTAGACACTATGGGATCATACTCAAATCTCTCTCCAGAGGCAGATACAGAAACATAATGGATATGAATGCTGGCATAGGAGGTTTCGCTGCAGCACTGACTCAATATCCAGTTTGGGTAATGAATGTAGTACCTTATGATGCTAAACAGAACAACCTTAGCATTGTGTACGATCGTGGCCTCATTGGAACATACATGAATTGGTAAGAATGAAATTAGTTCTTTGAATTTTCATGTTAGCATAATTTTCTATTTTTTCGATGATGGTAATATACATTGCGGAGATCATTGATCTCTGTAATTTTCTGCAGTCTTTGCTTTGTGCATTACACTTAAGTTGAATCTTTGAAAGTGAAGTCTGATTTTCAATTTTCTTCTTTTATCCCTTCCTGGTTTGCTCAACTCTTCGAACCCCAACGCTGTCTCACCAGTATTTATGAAATCATTTCCTTGTATGACTGACTATTCCTTGACAAGGGCTTATACTGGCGTAACTCGACATTTATTTCTTTGGAAAATCATTTTCTTCTTTTTATAAAAAAAAAAAACTGATAAACTAAGATGCATCCGAGAAGAATATGCAACTCCTTTTCATTTATTCAGATGTGAAGTAATAGAAGGTAGATTGCAGGTGTGAAGCCTTCTCAACATACCCTCGGACGTACGACTTGATACATGCTCATGGTGTATTCAGCATGTATATGGACAAGTAAGCAGTTTACTCAAATTTTTCCTATTGAATGACAGTATAATTCTCTTCAAGTCAGTATCCTGCAACAAAAAACTCATGATAAGTTTTTTCGAAGACAAAAGGAGAGAGAAAGAGAGAGAGGCTCAATGAATTGATTCGAAAAAGACTCAAGAGTGTCACTGTTGAAAGCATCAGTGATGATAGATAGCTCCAGACAACTCTTATTGTCCACAATTAATTTAAATTTTCTATTGGCCTTTCAGATTTTGAATCCCTGTGATTGTAAGAAAAATTTAATGAATCTTCTCCAATGTTGTTGCTCTACACACAGCCATACATGCAGATATCCATGCCAATATTTGCCGAAAACTAGAGTTTAGCTCTGATCACTCAGTTTTGCAGTAATCTTCTCTGGTCGCCGGCATGATTTCATAAATGAGTCTCCATACTCTACCCACAGAAGAATGTGATAAAAATGCTTATTTCTTATTTGCATTGTTCATGTCTCATGCAGGTGCAGCATTCTCGATATCCTTCTGGAGATGCACCGGATTCTTCGTCCAGAAGGAGCTGTTATAATAAGAGATCACGTTGACATCATTGTTGAAGTGAAAGGTATTGCAGAAAAGATGAAATGGAATGGCAGGATTTTACACAGTGAAAATGGAGCTTTCCACCCAGAGAAAATACTATTGATTGACACTTGTTGTTAGGTCTTATATTCTTTATCAAGGAGATGAAGCAAAGAATTACAGAACCATATTGAAGATCATTGTTCACTAGTACATTAAGTGAAAAGATCATTATTATGCATAATATTTTTCACATACAACTCATAGTTATTAAAGCCGATTCGAGAATTAACATGATGCGAGGTTCGGGCTCGGCTTGGTTGTTTAACCCAATTCAATATAAAAAATTTAAGGTTAAAACTGTTATTTTTAATAATTTTAATTAAATAATCTTTAAGTAGATTAACAATTAATCAAATTATTTTATTTTTTTTTCATTTAACTCGGAGCAAGGTTGACTGAGTTTTAAGTATCTATGTAGCTAAACTGAGTTTAATAATATTTGATGTAAGCTCGTATTGATAAGCTACAATCAAATTAATTATTATTATTATTATTATTATTTTTCCATGTAATAAGATACTTCCGACAGAATTCATCGAGGGGAGGGGAGGCCTCAAACGACCTGCGGTTCAACAAAACATAGCGTCTTGTGTTTACAATGCTCCCTGAGGCTTGAGAGTTTGTTCAATGTCTCCTCTAAACTACAATTTTTTTAATTATCGTCCAAGGATTGTAATTTTGTTTTCAATGTCGCCCCTCTACTTCCTACATTAAGGTCATGATTCAACAAATTATAAACTTCTTCAAGTTTATAGAAGGCCCAAAATGTAAGTGAAATTGAAATAATGGAGGTATTTGAAAAATATTTGTACATAATGGGAAAATTGACATAATTTCCGAACCTTAGAGGAAAACGACCCATCATTCAACCAGCATAGGAGACCCAAGAATCCATCCACCTGCAAAAGAAAAACCCTCCTTAAACCCTACTTCCTCAACTGAACAGACAAACAAACAATCTAAAAAATCAATTTCTCTTTCAAATTCTCCAAAATCACACCCAAAAATCAAATGAAAAGGAGGGTCTTAACCAAACTCCTTTCTCACTTAAATCCTTATCTTTCCTCTCGTAAATCAAAACCCCTTTCCCTTTCATCATTTCACTCTCAAAGTTACAAACTTTCCAGCCAAAATCCCAAAATTCAACGCCAAAACTCAACCTTTATAACTACCAGATTCACCTCCACCTCTCCAAGTGACAATCTTGAAGGACTGGTTGATCCAAATGACCCTTTTTTGCAAGTGGAATCGCGGGTCGAGGCCTTTTCTAGCGAAGAATTCGCAATTTTACGCGATTCTTTGTTAAGTCCTAGTGAAGATAGGCAAAGATTTGATCTTGGTAAGTGTTCAAATGAAGCTACTTTGATTGCAAATGTGATTTTGAATAATAATGATGGGTTTGGGAACCAGACCCTGAAATTGTTAAGAGAGCATAGGGAGAAATTGAATCCAAATTTGGTTGTTGAGGTTTTGAATATAGTTAAAATCCCTGAATTGTGTGTTAATTTTTTTATTTGGGCTGGTAGGCAAATTGGGTATTATCACACTTTGCCCGTGTACAATGCTTTGTTAGAGATATTAGAAAGTAGTAGTAATAATAGTATTGATAGAGTACCAGAGAAATTTTTGCGTGAAATTATGGATGATGACAAGCAAGTGTTAGGGAAGTTGCTCAATGTATTGATTCGTAAATGTTGTCAAAATGGGTTGTGGAATGCTGCATTGGAGGAGTTAGGTAGGCTAAAGGATTTTGGGTATAAGCCGTCAAGGTTGACTTATAATGCTTTGGTTCAGGTGTTTTTAAGAGCTGAGAGATTAGATACTGCATATTTGGTTCATAGGGAGATGTCAACTATGGGGTATAGAATGGATGAGTTTACTTTGGGCTGTTTTGCGCATTCCCTTTGTAAATCAGGAAAGTGGAGAGAAGCCTTGTCGTTACTAGAGAAGGAAGAATTTGTGCCTGATACAGTGCTTTATACGAAGATGATATCAGGGTTATGTGAAGCTTCGCTTTTTGAAGAAGCTATGGATTTTTTGACCAGGATGCGGGCTAGTTCTTGCCTTCCTAATGTTTTGACATATAGGATTTTGCTTTGTGGGTGTTTGAATAAGGAAAAACTTGGTAGATGTAAGAGAATTCTTAGTATGATGATCACAGAGGGCTGTTATCCCAGTCCTAGGATATTTAATTCTCTTGTTCATGCTTATTGCAGATCTGGAGATTATGCTTATGCCTATAAGTTGCTAAAGAAAATGGTGCAATGTGGGTGCCAGCCAGGTTATGTGGTTTACAATATATTGATTGGTGGTATTTGTAGCAGCGAGGAGCCAGGCAAGGATGTGTTAGACTTGGCTGAGAAAGCCTATGGTGAAATGCTTGAAGCAGGGGTTGTACTAAATAAGGTCAACATCAGCAATTTTTCTCGATGTCTTTGTGGGATTGGAAAATTTGAGAAGGCATATAATGTTATCCGTGAAATGATGAGTAAGGGTTTTATACCTGATACCAGTACTTATTCAAAAGTGATTGGTTATTTGTGCAATGCATCCAAAGTAGAGAAGGCTTTTCAATTGTTTCAAGAAATGAAAAGGAATGGTATTGCTCCAGACGTGTATGTATATACTACACTAATTGATAGTTTTTGTAAAGCTGGTTTTATAGAACAGGCTCGCAACTGGTTTGATGAAATGGAAAGAGATGGTTGTGCCCCAAATGTTGTGACTTATACTGCTCTTATACATGCTTACCTTAAATCTAGGAAGGTGTCTAAGGCAAATGAAGTTTATGAGATGATGCTGTCCAAAGGCTGTACTCCTAATATTGTCACGTATACAGCTTTAATCGATGGTCTATGTAAAGCAGGGAAGATTGAAAAAGCTAGCCAGATTTACAAAATAATGAAAAAGGAAAATGTGGAGATCCCAGATGTTGATATGCATTTCAGGGTTGTTGATGGTGCTTCAAATGAACCAAATGTCTTTACATATGGAGCTCTGGTTGATGGTTTGTGCAAAGCCTATCAGGTCAAAGAGGCACGGGATTTGCTAAAATCTATGTCAGTGGAAGGTTGTGAGCCAAACCATGTCGTATATGATGCCCTTATAGATGGATGTTGCAAGGCTGGCAAGCTGGACGAAGCACAAGAAGTGTTTACTACGATGTTGGAGTGTGGGTATGACCCAAATGTATATACTTACAGCTCTTTGATTGATAGGTTGTTTAAGGATAAACGGTTAGATCTTGCCTTGAAAGTCTTGTCCAAAATGCTAGAAAATTCATGTGCTCCCAATGTTGTTATTTACACCGAGATGATTGACGGCCTCTGCAAAGTCGGAAAGACAGATGAAGCTTACAAGCTTATGGTTATGATGGAAGAAAAAGGATGTAATCCAAATGTCGTAACTTATACTGCAATGATTGATGGCTTTGGAAAAGCAGGGAGAGTTGAAAAATGCCTTGAGCTGTTGCGACAAATGAGTTCCAAGGGCTGTGCTCCAAATTTTGTGACCTATAGGGTTTTGATAAACCACTGCTGTTCTACTGGCCTTTTAGATGAGGCTCACAAACTTTTAGAAGAGATGAAACAGACATACTGGCCAAGACATGTAGCAGGTTATCGTAAAGTCATTGAAGGTTTCAATCGTGAATTTATAGCTTCTCTTTATCTTTCATTTGAGATAAGTGAGAATGATTCAGTGCCAGTTGCTCCAGTTTATAGAGTCCTGATTGATAATTTTATCAAGGCTGGAAGACTAGAGATTGCTCTTGAGCTGAATGAAGAGCTCTCATCATTTTCACCATTTTCCGCTGCCAATCAGAATATACACATTACTTTGATTGAGAATCTGTCACTTGCACATAAAGCTGATAAGGCTTTTGAGTTGTATGCGGACATGATCAGTAGGGGCAGTATTCCAGAGCTAAGCATTTTAGTTCACCTTATTAAAGGACTACTCAGAGTCAACAGATGGGAAGAAGCCTTGCAACTGTTAGATAGCATATGTCAAATGGTTTGTTTCTTTATTTCTTCTCCGTTCCTGCTAATTTTATTTTCTCTCTCGAACACATTTGTTCCTTTATTAATCATGTCATTATGTGCTTCCTATCTATTATTATTATAAAGTCAATTGAATACCTATCAGTAAGCATGTCATGGCAGTGTTCTCAGTTGGTAAACAAACTATTAGTTACCATCTTTGAATATATCTGTGCTCTTAGAAACCAAGGTATTAGTTACTCCCTTTGCCCAAAAAGGAAATGAAAGTTTTTGCCAAAGAGACCAGTCTTAAATCTTTCTTTTGCGTCATTTAAATGTTTCAAAGTGTTTGAAAATTTTACCAAACACTTCTTTCATTTTTTGGAGGAGTCATCTTGATCTCACATCTGAATGATAGTTATTTACTCTAGACATATAATAGGACATAAACTTTGGCCAAGTGATCTCCATCTCCATCTATCCAGAGCAGCAACAAGTTTTTTGTGGGCAGTAATAACTTAAATTTGTGCTGCAATCCTTATTTCAAAACTTTTCTTTAAGGGCTCCAGTTTATTTGCAGGACCTTTTAAATATCTGATACTTATGTCCTCTTGCCAAGTTTATACCAAACGAACTAGATTGTGGAACTGAATATTAGAGAAGAGTTCTATTCAGCATAGCTGTTTGAATTAGGTGGTTGAGTTTTTAAAAAAACCAAGAGCTACTAAACCTGTCAGTTTGGCCTTTGTGGTTGAATTAGGTCTACTTTTTTAACCAACTTCTTTATGAATCAAACCTGGTCATATTTTCTGGATATCCAAGATTTCGAAAGTGTCCAAGGACATATCAATACTAGTGATAGAATAGATAGTGTTTGTTTTATGTCGAGTATCAGAAGCTGTTAAGAGTTGGCAGTTCTAAATATTTAAGTTACAAGCCATGTCCATCATTTTCCATGTTAAATTATCTTCAATGTCAAGTTAGTTGTGTAATTTTTAGATTTCCAATGGATGGTTATACTTGCAATTTCTTCTTTTGAGCAGGATATCCACTGGGTCCAAGAACAAGAAACTGCTCGTACAAGTTAGTCTTTGCTGCAAACGTTACTTTCTCGAGTTCTCGATTAACCTGACAGTTCAAAACTTCAGTACAATCGCTTTGCTCGTAGACTGAGACAGTTTTCATCAATCTGACAACCACTGCATCATCAAGTGTTTTGCCCGGAGATTGACATGGAATTTCTACCAATCCTAGGACTCAATGGTGCACCACTAAGTTTTGCTCAGAGACCTGCTCAGCTGATGAGATAATGCACAAGTGCAAAAGGCTGAATGGATGGTCAACAGTTGGAAACTTAACATTCTCAAGAATTGGTTTGTGGGTTGTTAAGCTGCAAATGAAAGACGTTGGCATCGCTGCAGAACAAGGAGGAATTTTGCTCTTCAATCACACAACCTAATGAATCCGGTATTCCATTTCTTACATTTTTCTGTTTCACACCCTCTGACATTTTGCATGATATACGTTGCTAATCAAGTGTTTATTGCAGGTCAGTGCCTCTAAACTGATTCCCCGTGGCAGTGCTCCTCAGACGATTAATCTGTAACCTTGAGGGTTAGTTTACTAGATTAAAATGTAAACTTTTGTGGGGCTAGTTAACTTAGTTTAGGTAATTGGCATTGTCCTAAGAGATTAGAGATTGAATCTCATGCAAATATAGGATATATAGGAAGGATGAACAGAGGGAGGGGAGGTTTACCCCGTTGTGTAACCCATTTGTTGTGTTAAAGATGGGATTTTTAATCTCTCATTTTGTTCCTCTATAATTCATAATTCTAATTATGGTCCAGCAACAAAATTGGTTTAGCTCTCTGACAGTTCTAAAATCGTCACCCCCCACTCACAGAATTTGAACCATACTGTCAAGTCGAGTAGAGTATCGGTTCAAATGGTCTGGTTTGAATAAAAATTCCCAACCGAACTGAGTTTTTTTTTTATCTTCCAAAATTTTGAACAAAATGAATAATTAGATTTGGTTTTATATTTGTTAGAAAAGAAAAAGTTCAATTTAAATAAATGAACTTTGTTCGTTTCGGTTAAAATTTGAAACTGAAAATTGAATTGATTTTTTAAAAAAATTATGACCAAAATTGTCCAAATCAAACCATATTGATATTCAAGAACTATTTATCCAGTGAGTGGGTCAGCCAGATTCTAGGCTTACCCACTGGATGGTTCTCTTTTTAACTTCCAAGCTTGAATATTCCTCGAGGAAAGGGGGAATGTATGGGAAAAGCCATTAATCTTTTTCTTCGATGAACTCATCCTTGTGGATAATGGGTTGGTGAGATGACTTGTCAATTATGAATTTGCCTATTAAAAGAGGGTCCATTTGCTACGAGTCACAGGCTTCCGACGTCGTCCAAGATCCGCAGAACTTTCCTTTGATTCATGGGAGGAAATCTGTGGTTTATAGTAAAACAGTGAGAACTAGGATTCTTTAAAAAGGCTAATTTTTTATACTTTTCAACCCGAAATTCTTTATTATTATTAAACTTGAGTTGCTGAGTATTATAATATATGTATATTTTATTATATATAAAATGTAAAACAAGAAATAGTAAAATGACAGTTAGAAGTTAAAATCACCAAATTCAAGCTCCACAGATTTAATTTTTTTTCCCTTTTTTATAAAGAAAATGTCAATAATACCCATCATTATCTTAGTCAAAGAGATGACAAGTTAGCCAGTGGAATAGACTTGTTGGTCAGATGATAAAATATTGATTCCTATTTTCTCTTTCACGTTGGTTGAAAGAAATACGATGAAAAATCAAAGCATAATTATTAATTCAATTTGGCTTGGCTTGAGTGAGACTTGTTGATCTTGACTTATAAATTGAGTGAGACTTGTTGATCTTGACTTTAGCTCTTGTTAAGTTTT
>Ga0307514_10005231_pt1 | contig 11682 bp, 7 predicted proteins | sample 16_EM_MG_FD_203088 | JGI IMG/M metagenome (GOLD analysis project Ga0307514, IMG submission 203088) | Populus trichocarpa ectomycorrhiza microbial communities from riparian zone in the Pacific Northwest, United States - 16_EM | ecosystem: Host-associated > Plants > Roots > Unclassified | place...
TCATAAAAATTTAATTTAATATTTTAGATCTAAAAATTCAAATCATATCTTTCTATTGAAATAATTCATTTTTTATGTTTATGAATTTGTTATTTTTTCAATAGAAATTCTATCTTCTCTCTCTCTCTTTTTTTAACTATATATGTTTTTTAACTCAATGCCTAGGTCTGGCATGACCCAAGCATCTGATCCTCGAATCATGCTAGACCCAAGCGACTTGGGTCTGAGCAGATAATAATTCAAATGTTGAAACTTATAATTTTTTTATTTTTTTATAAAAAAAACATTTAAACTATCCTTCAAGTATTCTAAACAGAAATTCAAGTTTAAAAATTATTTATAAACAACAAATAATCATAAAAATCTATTTAACATTTTAGATCTAAATATTTAAATCATATCTTCCTATTTAAATAGTTTATTTTTATGTTTATGAATTTGTTATTCCCTCAATAGAAATTTTATCTTTTCTCTTTTTCTCTCTCTTCTTTTTTCTCTTTCTTATGAATTTTTATTTTTTATATTTTTTTAATTAAACTGATCAATGCAAAAAAATGTTTATTTAATGGGTGGTCATTTGTGATTTTTCACCAACGACAACATTATTTTATATTTTTTTTAACAATACTAGACTATATGTGTTTAGTTTCATTTTACATATTTTCATTTACAATGCACACAAAAAAGGAAAGTTTGTTTTTGAAGACATGAAATAAATCACTTAGAACATAACATTTTTTTTTCATTTTTTCCTCTTCGAATATAATAAATTTATAAAATAAGTTGCACAAACAAAAAAGAGTTTACAATTAAGTTCTACTGCATATGAATGAAAATACATGCTTGAATGAGGCAGTGTTTGTTTTTACAGTCCAATCATGCTCTTAAAAAATTTTATATTTTTTGACCCAAGTGTTTGGGTATGACAACAATGTCAAACCCGAGCCTGGGTGGCAACAATGCCAAACCCAACCATTGTTGCCAGACCCAAGGCACTTTGGTCTGGCATGGTTGTCAGACCCAAGTAGCTTGGGTCTGGTGTGGTTTCCACACCCAAGATGTTTGGGCCTGATGTTTTTGTCAGATCCAATTCGCTTGAGTCTGGAATGGTTATCAAACCCATGGCGTTTGGGTTTTGGATGGTTGCCAAGCCCATAGTGTTTTTGTCAGACCCAAGAACCTTGGATCTAGTGTAGTTGCAGCAACCAAGCCAGACCTAAGGCACTAAAATGGCAGAGAAGAAGCAATGAATGAGAAGAAAAGGAAAGCCAAAAAAACATTTCGTGAAAAGATGATAAATTGAAAGTGAAACTACATAGTAAAAATTCTTTTGATCTACAATGATTTTACCATACTATTTAACTTTTATTATAATTATATTATAGAAAACACTAGGCCATGGGGAATATTTACTATGAAAAATACATTATCTCACAAAACCACGTGTACTCTCTATTCACAAGGTTTTTTTCTTAGTAACGGTAACAAGGTAACAAGAGAGGAATAAAAAAATATTTGTGTACTTCGAGAAAAAAAAATGAAATGTGGTAAAAAAAAAAAAACTAAAAAACACCCGATATATAAGATATCTAATAAATTCAAAAATACTCGAGTACTCATCCATCTATCTTTTATTATCAATGTAAAAGAAAATAGTCAAAATCTAATTTCTCCACGAAACAATTATAGAGGTACCTCTGATATAGTTAGAAGAGTTTTTTGAAATTCCAATATATAACTATTTCTCATGCTCATGCTCAGATGATCTACGCGGAAAATTAATGTTGAAGTATTTTTGGAAAAAATAAATATTTTTTTATAGTTAATTTAATGCATTTTTTATTTTTTTCTATTTGAATGGGATTTTTTTAGTTTATTTTCTATATTCTGTATTACTAAGGTTTTTTTAGTTTTATTTATATGTAATATTCTCGAGATTTAGTAATAAAAAATTCAAATAATCACTAAATGATTATAGGAAAAGTAGGAAATTTCTTTTTGATTTAAATCCTCACCGAAATTTTTACAAAAAATTCTGCAGAGTTTCTCCTATATCAAGAATATCTCAAGTTATCGAAAACAACCTGTATTACTTTAATCAAGATTTCCAACCTTTGATCCATATCCAAACAAATTGGGTGTGTTTGCACCGCGTTATCAAAAATTTTTGAAAATTGTTTTTTGCTTAAAATAATTTTTTTTATGTTTTCAGATTGTTTTGATATGGTGATGTCAAAAATAATTTTTTAAAAAATAAAAAACTTCATTTTGATGTATTTCTAAGCGAAAAGCACTTTAAACCCTCACCGTTACCACAATCTCAAACAAACACATATTTAGAACAAGATTTATTGAAAATATTCAAAGACAACATATTATTAATTAATTAATTAAAATTTATAAAATCTAAAACACACATACAATATACTAGCAAATAAATTAAGTTGGAATTTAAGATTAGATTACTTAGCATCACATAAGACATTAATCTAAGTACTTGACAAGGAAATTCTAAGGTTTGGTCAATTAAGTACAAGACATATGAAATATGAAGATTTTCTTTCCTACATACATAACACAAAAGGTGACAAATTACATACATATTGTAGAGTCTTTCTTTCCAACATAGTCATAACACAAAAGGTAATAATCTTAAGCTCCCTAATATGCACGTTTCAAAAAAGATCTTTAAATGCGTACATAGTCCATCATTAAATCATTTATAGACATAATAATAATATTTTTTAACATTAATCAAATTTTAAAATTCTTAAATATTCGATAAACATTCATAATAACCCAAGAATTTAATTCTCTGTCCATTTAATCTAACCTTAATTTCTTTAATTAAGAAATTGGTTTCTAAGACTAGCCATTAGATAAGGTATTAATTATACTATCCAGGATCCAATTTAAATAGTTTTCCAATCAACAGGACACAAATTTTATTAACAATGATCTAATTTTAATATTTGCCCATTTAACAGGGAATTAATTCTATTATCCAGGAATTAGTTTCAACAAACAAATGTTCATTCAACAAAGCAATGGCTCCATTAACTGGAGCCAATTTCAACATATGCTCATTCAAATAGGCACTAGTTTTATTATTCAGGAAATAGCTTCAGCAATTGTCCTTCAACAAGGCAATAATTCCATTAAGCAGAAGCCAATTTCAACATTTAATAATTCAATAGAACACTAGTTTTATAAAATAAGAACTAGTTTCATCAACTAAAAACTAGTTTCATTATCTGTCCATTTGACATGACACTAGTTCCATTAACTAGGATCTAATTTCACCATTTATAAGGCACTAGTTTTATTAACCATGAACTAGTTTAAACATCTAATAATATATCAAGCTAATCAAATTATGAAGATAGCATTTAAAACTTATTTGACTTAAGAATTCTTTAAAGAGTAAATTTATAATTTTAAAGAGTTAAAGTCTTACCTGCTGCTCGAGACAATCCAACTCTTTTTTTTTTTAGATCCTATTTTGGAAATCTCTCCTGAATCAACATGATTTCCCCATATTATTAACCTATCAATAATTTCAATGTGCCTATATTCAAAGTGCACATAATAAAAATTCTTTAATTCAATTCAACATATATTTTTTTCATTTAATCACCAAATCACTCTCAAAGTTTTATTCTTTTATTCTATTTCCTCATTATTTCCTCCCAAAAACATTTCCTACATAGTTTCATATGTTAGTGCTAAACAACTTTCTTTTCATAAACATAACATGACTAAATTCTCACCATTAATAACTTGTATTTATTTATTTATTTATTTCCATCCTCTCTTAATTATTTACATCTTCATATACTCTAAAGTGCACCTTATATCACACTTAATGATCCTATTATCAACACAATTTTTCTACAAAGATTATCAAGGTTAACAAAGTTTCTAAAGCAAACATAATTAAATTTTCTTCACCGCTAACATTTGAGTTCTCATTTCATTTCAAATCTTCATCATCAATATTATAACTGCACACATCAAATACATATCAATTTATAACTTCCAACTACATCATAACACATCCACATTTCTTTCCCTTTTTGGCCGGCCATTAACACCTTTAGGCACCAAAATTCTCACTTTAATTTCAACAAATCCCTTACTTGCTTTTTCTTTCAAATTTGGTGTTTGATTCCATGTTTTCACAAGAGTTTCTCTCAATTTTTATGTTTTCCTTAAGGATTTTTATCACTTTTCCAAGCAATATAGCAAATTTCATACATATATGTATGTGTGTGTGAATGTAAATAATTTGTTAAAATCTCACTATGTCCCTCAATAGCACCCTTTTTATGTTTTCGAATAAAATTTCCAGATCCCAACACTTGTTTATAACAAATTCTTACACGTGTTATTTTGAATTTCATTTAGTTACATGCTAGTACTTTCAATTATGTATAAATCACTTCCATTAAATTTTTATTTGTTTTTCTGTGTTTTTTTTATTTTCTAGGTATTTTCATTATCGTTTTTTTTTACTTGTACATAAACTTTTTCTGCAAACTCCTGAGACTATCATCATTCCCATAATAGCTGGGAGTTTATAAAAAATATTGTTACTCATTTGTTTTGTTTATTTATTTTATTATTAATTAAATTTTATTCCCCAATTAATTTTAATTAACTTTTAAATTTCATCTGGAGTTTACATTATGTATATAAAGAGTTGTAATAGCCTTTTAGCAAGTGACACAAAAATAAATAAATTTCATAATTTGGATGTGTACCCATAATTATGGTGTTTTTGGTCTTTGAGAATTTTGACTTGTGACAAACTCTGTTATCATTCGTTTCATTTACATCAATTAGTATCAAAATTCAACGATTCATGATAGTTTTAATTAGAAGTCGTAGAGAATGAGTATAAAAGTTCAATGATTTCTGGTGATTAGTTACTTGTGTAGGAAATGATGAGAGATTTCCCTTAGCAAAAACACATCTAAGAATTAGTATGTTCTTTTTATTTGTGTTAATTTATTTTTCTTAATTAATTTATTTTTTTAATTTGCATTATTATAATTTCTAATTTTTTATTTGAAGGGAATAATTTTACTATTTTATTTTTATATTCAATATTACTAGGGTTTTTTAATTTTTTTTCTATAATTGTAATGATACTTTGACAAGTCAAACAAGAGTTAATAAAAATTGAATATTTTAAATGTTTTCTCATACTTGTATAGTATTTTTAGTATTGTGGCTTTGGACTGGGCTTGATTATCATGGGCGGGCCATTCTAAATTTAAGCCCAATATTAACAAAATTATAGCCTTAGAGATTGATTCAAATGTCTCCAGTTAGGCAGATATTCTAACGATTTCGGCCTTGTTAAGTCGGCCCTATTGGTGTCAAATGACAAGCCCAAGCCCAACATCATATCATACACGTCAAGAAGAATATTAATTATCATTCATCGTCATCAGTCCTCATATCATAATTGTCACGCTTGGAAATTGACTCAAAAAATAAAAAAAATAAAAATTCAAAACTCAATTTCTAACAAATCAAATATTAAAGTAAAATAGTGAAAAAAATCAATCTAAAAAAACAAAAAAACCAACCCAAGTCCATCCAAGTTAGCCTTCTAAATTCATGACATGATTATGACATCAAGATAACTTGTCGAAAGAAAATTATATAAAATAAAAAGTTCAATTCTCAAACTAATAAACTAATCTAATGTTAAAGAGAGCAACTTTAAAAAATCAAATTTAACAAAAAGAAGTGAAAATTATTCTTTTTATTTTTTTTTATTCCATCTTTATTGAATTATTTTTTATTTTTATCAAAATAAAACGAAATCAAATGTTGATGGATAAAATTAAAAAAAAAATTGATCAAGAAAAGGATTAAAAACAAAACAATTAGCAATTAAAACAATAAGGATCAAATTTGATATAAAAATAAAATAAAACTAAATAGTGAAGGAAAAAATTGAAAAAAAAAAATTCAAAAATGGATTTAAAATAAAACAAATAGAAATAAAAAGATTGATTATAAAATTTAATAAAAAAAACAGGACACCTTTAAAATTTATTTGATTTTATAAAATCAAATATCAACTAAGCTTTGGAACTTTATTTGATATGTTTATTAGATACAAATCTTTCAAAATAGAAAATAAGAACTTTATTTGACAAATTAAAAATATTAAAAGCAATGACATGTATTGGATTAAGAATTTCCCTTATTTCTCTTCTTCCCTTTACTCCTTCAAATCACAGGAAACTACTGCTGTCGAGTTCTCAATTTGCTCCATGACTTCCCACTACGTACCGTGTGGTTCCTCGATGTTATAAAGCAATTTCTCAATTTGCTCCTTCAAATGCCAAGCTGTTCCCTTCCCTTCTCTCCTTCTTATTGATCGATCGAAAGATAAGATGTCTGTCTCTTTGACCATTCAGATTGTAGGAAAACTGTTGTTGTCGAGTTCTCTATTTTCCATTTGTAATTACCAGACTCAAGAAATTCCTCGTCAATGTTTTCAAAACCATGAAATCGAGGATGTTTGTCACAACTACAATGCAAACCGAACATTGTCTAAGAAACATCGACAAACTCAAACATGCCCCAAGTTCTCAGTGGCTAATATGCTTAGAAAAACAGTTCCTCAGGTATATACTCTGACGTACACATCGCAGGAATTATCTATCTAGCTTCCAGGATAGTTATATTTGCTTCATTTGTTGAATAAGAGTCTTCATTTCTTGATGTTGCTTCGCTGACCGAACCCCTTTCTATGAAGAAACCAGGCTGTTTAGGCTGAGGCAACACAGTTCCTTCATTTGCTAGCATGAAAACTACAGTTGACATTACTGGTCTGTCTTCAGGGAGCTTCTGGACGCATAATAGCCCCACCTGAATACACCTTAGAAGTTGGGATTTTCCGGATGTATCCTCCAAACCTGTGTCGATTAATTCCGAGGCCCTGCCTTCATTCCACATCAACCATGCCTGTGATAACCCAATATATTCCTAGTTATTCAGCAGGAAAATCAGAAAGATATTACATACTTCCTTTCCATGTGATTGTTCCTACTTACATGTCCTAAAAGATGGTGATGGTGATCCGGGTGAACAAAACCTCTATTCTTCTTACCACTTATTATCTCTAACAGAAGCACACCCAAGCTGAAAACATCAGACTTGACTGAAAATTTTCCGTCAATGGCATATTCAGGAGCCATATAGCCACTGCATAAAAAAAAAAAACAAACAAATATAGATTTTTTCAACTAATAGAAGCATGTGAATTTAACAAAGAGAGCTTACTATGTCCCAATAACTCTTCTTGTTTTTGTTTCTTTTCCATCATCGCCAGATATTCTTGCCAAACCAAAATCTGAAATTTTAGGGATCAGGTTACTGTCTAGCAAAACATTGCTTGGTTTGAGATCCCTGTGAACAATTTGAAGTTTGGAATCTTGGTGGAGGTAGAGAAGTCCTCTTGCGATACCCAAAATAATAACAAAACGCTCTTTCCATCCCAATAACGCACTTCTTTCATGATCTGCACATCAATTCATCTCTTGTAAGTCATACTACAATATCTGCTGTAGGATTGGTGCCCATAGGATCAAACCCAAGGGAATTAGTTTAATACATGAAGAACATTGCATATGCTTAGGGAAGAAATGTGACAAAAGAGACAATGAGTCAAGGGGATCAAACCAAAGATGAAATAATCCAAGCTTTTGTTAGGCATATACTCATAGATTAACATCCTTTCTTCTCTGTGTATACAGCTTCCCAAGAGCCCAACAAGATTCCTATGTTGAAGTTTGGCAATTAAAACTACTTCGTTCCTAAACTCTTCAACACCTTGTCCTGAATTCATTGACAGCTTCTTCACTGCAATTTCTTGTCCTGTCAAAAGTTTACCCTGCAAGTTTTCATGTAGAAAACTCATTTCTTTACCATTTTGAGTTAACAGAACACAATGCTTTATTGTAGTTATCTGCATTACCTTGTAAACAGAACCAAATCCCCCAGCTCCAATTATACTGTCCGGCGCGAAATTGTTTGTTGCAGTAGCAATTGTATCCAAATCAAACAGAGGTGCTTCCATGCCTTCCTTCCTGCGGTCCATTCCTACTGAAAGAATAAAATGACTTAAAACCTGCTTTCCAATAAAACAGTGTGCTAGCTATTTTTTCTTAGCGGCGAGGTAGGATAAGAGTTCGTACCCTTCCTCTTTATTTTCCTCCAACTAATGCAGAGCACCAAACCTGAGACAAAAATGCCTAACAAAGCAGACATTGAAGCCACGAGGGCAGTCTTTAACATTTTCTTCCTTTTCGAGCTACGCACCATTTCTAGAAAATAGCCACAAAGAAAATGCAGTTGGTGAGAATAATTTTCAATGCCACGATTTTCTCTTAATAATAACAAAATAAAAATAAAAATAGAAATGCAACCAGGATAAGGTCTCGCTTCCTTGTTTTCTCCCATAGATGAAGGCAAGAAGTCAAATCTTGAAATTCAACGTGTCTTGCTTATGTTTTCTGGATAGACATCTTAATATAACTTTGACAATGCAAGGAAGGTTCATAAATGAGAAAAATAACACATACCTAATTCTGAAGCTGGTACTCGTATATGGATATCCTGTCCTATCGTACTTCCTGATTGCTCTCTAATGTCTATTAGGTTCCCAAACCACATCAAGCAGCCACTGCCATCTCCACCTCCACTTAAATTTGTAGTAGCAAAAGCTGAGCAAGAACAGTTCTTGAAGCACTCTGCCTCGCATTCCTTCAGATTCATACTCTCATTCAACCGAAACTCTAACAAATCAGGCAATTTTACCCCTGGAAGCTTGAGGAACCCCTCACCTGATTGGCAATCTAATGTCAATCTCGTCTCACATTTTCTAGACCCATAAAAATTCTGTATATCCAATTCCTCTTCTGGTATGGATTTAAACCCTTTCAAACACTCACAGATAGGTGACGTCCTAGTTCTGCAAATACCATTAGCACCACATTGCCCATAATTCTCACACGTATCCACAGGTACTGAGTATATAGTTGTCCATCCAGAGTTCTGACCATACATCACAAGACGTTCTACTGCACCTGATTGATTCAGGGTTAATCTCGAACAAACTGAATTGTTCAAAAGCCTGTACGTGTAATATATTTCATCCTCATTACGAACCAGAATCGGTTCAAATACTGAATTGTGGACTTTAGGAGTGCCACCAAAGAAAATTCCATTCCATGGTCCGCTGCGGACCTTCTTCACAGATCCTACAACAATAAACAATTGAGGTAAACCATGAATGTCAAGTCTATAAGTAAAGTCTCCAGGGGATGGATCGCTGATACTTCTCCATGTGATTAAGTACCTTTCTTGACCAGTCTTTAAGTTCCATCCCAGCTTCATGCCTGGTAATAGTGTATCTGATGGCTGGTCAAAACTCTGCCATCGATAGCTTTCAGTGTTTCTGCTACTACCATTGTCCCTAACAACAAGATTTCCAGAATCCAATAGCTGTGCGACAGGACCTGCTATAATGCTTGATGAATTTGAAGACCATATAATATTCTTTATTTGGTCGAGAAGAACAAGATTTCCCCTGTTGTCAATTGTTAACACCCCAAAATGATCAGTGAGTGGGTTGTTTCTGTTCGCAACCCATACAACGGTCTCAGGGCTCTTCTTGTACCAAATTCCTACATACCGATATTTTGAGGTTCCAGGAGAGAAGAAACCTAGCTCAAAACTTTGAGATACAGAAATTAAAGTCTGGCCATCTTTGACAGGTAGATCTGGAGTTATGATATCAGCAGAAAATGACAAGAAGTGGAGAGATTGTATGAACAAAGTGCTGAAGAAGATAAAGAAGGGAAGGCTCTCCATTGTTGAAATGAAAGTTTTCAAACATCAAGTGTTACCACATAACGAGTAAAATCTACCCGCATGGATATGAAAGATTTCAGTGATAAACTCTAGATTGGAGGTGGCAGCAAAACTATTTGGTTTTACATTTAGCAAAAAAATTCCATCTCCTTCTACAAAAACAACTGGAAATGTTCGGAAAAAAAAGTAAGAGAAAGAGCACGACAAAGGCAAAACTTAACTCTCAACAGTGACTTTTAAATTGGGTGTATCCTGCCGGCTTGTACGCATAATACTTTCCTTCATTTTCTTTTTCTAGCTCGCAATTTTATTGTTTCAGAGTTGAAAAGTTAGAGCTGTTATTCGCACCTCAATATAATTATCCACTTGAAGAAATATCGGGTGATGGCTAAGATTAGGTGTGAAATTGAATCTTGTGAGGATGCTCTGCAGCCAAAGAAAAACTTGAAAGAGCGACGACAGATGATGTTAGGTGGACGGTTAGTGAAAAATATTACATCTTTTTCAACGATGGCAGGGAATATTATATTTAAAATTATGAAGAATATTAAAAGAACACGATAAAATATTGTAGCTGCACTTTATATTTTGATCCCTGAAATTTCTTGTTTTTCCATATTCAATCCTTGTAGTTTCAGTTATGTTTGTTTCTGTCCTTAAACTTCATTTTCATCACGTTTCAATGCTTCCACGCCAAGGAATATCTGACCTTTTTAAAAAAAAAAAAACAAATATGGCTCTTCACCTTTTAACCTAATTTTTTTCATTTTTTTTTCAATGTTATAATACATTATCTTTAAATGAAATGATTAAATGATTTTTAAAAAGTATTCCTTGGATCTGACCTTTTTTTTAAATGCTTTTCAATGTAATGTCATAACTTTAAAATAATATTAGAGATTTTCTACTTATGTTAAAAATTATTTTATGAATAATTATATATGAAATTTAAGTTATTTATTCTTTTATTTTTACATAAAGTCATAGAAAAATAATCAAGATATTATTTTTTATTTCTTGATTGAAAATTTCTTTATAAATCATGATAAGATTTTATACGAGGAATCAAGCTTTTGTAAGAAAAAAAAAGCATTGTTTGACAAAAAAAAAAAAGAATGGATAATGAAAAAATATTTTTATCTAAAGAAATTTTTTTTTCTTAAATTAAAACCATTTGAATTCCTATGAATTTTTTTTTTAATTAATTCAACTTTATATTAAATCAACCATGTTGTTGATAAAAAATAACAGAGGTTGCTTTATAGGTTTGGGCACTTTACAAGTATGCATGGGCTTTATAGGTTTGGGCAAGGCGTGTGTGACACTTTCTAAAAACCAAGCACGGCTTCTTTTTTTAATGACACTTGCTTTTTTACATTATATAATAAGATTTATTTTAAATAAATTTATTATAATAACATTTAAATAATTTTCCTTTATGCCATAATTTTTTTTAATAATATGAGAGCTTTTTTGAAATTCAATGGTGGCGTTGTGGGTACAATACTCTTCTCCTTGGCTGTCATTTCCTTTCATTCAACTATTTTGGAAACAACTTCTGCTTCTCAGTCGTGCTCTGCTACCGTAGAGAGGTCCTATGACTGTTTTGGAATTTAATCTATGCATGCTCTTTGTTTGTGGTTTCGATTAGGGAGAATTAATTTCTTCTTTAATCGTGGTTTTGCATGCTTAAAACTTTGAAGCTTTTCCCCTTAGGTTTACCCTTGAAAGTATATAAAAAAAAATCAATTTAATTTAAAATTTTAAATTATTAGGTAAGGT
>Ga0307514_10005232_pt1 | contig 11681 bp, 10 predicted proteins | sample 16_EM_MG_FD_203088 | JGI IMG/M metagenome (GOLD analysis project Ga0307514, IMG submission 203088) | Populus trichocarpa ectomycorrhiza microbial communities from riparian zone in the Pacific Northwest, United States - 16_EM | ecosystem: Host-associated > Plants > Roots > Unclassified | place...
AGGTAAATTTTTTTAATATACATGTTTTATCTATTACGTTACGAGTATTTATATAAATAACTATTATTCATTTTTTTATTTAATATAAAAAAATAACATATTTTTTTAATATATATGTGTGTGTGTATATATATATATTAAGTGATGAAGGTATATGTGCTATGCATATATATATTTTTTAAAATATAAATTTTATGTGTGCATATATATATATATATATATATATATATATATATATATTAGGATGGTTTTAGATGGAGTTTGGCAATATTCATCACGTACAAATCTCACACCACCTCAGCATCCAATTTGCATGACATGCACCACACCCAACCATCACCCAATAAAATATTCGGCGCGACTCCGCCTAGGTGGAAAGGGCTGCGCGCAGGCCAATCCAGTGAAACTGTCGTTTTCTCAATCGGTTTATGCCTTTTCCTCCCATAAAAAAAAAAAAAAAAAAAACCAATACGGATATGTATTTATCGTAGCTGCGACCGCGACAACAGAATATCACCTTCCTCCTCCTCTCTGCTCTGCCCATCGCTTTGACATTTTTTTCATCCAGAAAGCTAGCCTCCAACAACTCTCTCTCTCTCTCTCTCTCTCTCTCTCTCTCTCCCCCCTGCCATGAGGAGAAAGAAGAGAGAAACCAAAAGGCCTAACATACCTGCCGCCGTGCTCCACTGGATTCTCTTTACGCGTCACTACTTGGTTCAGTTTCCGTTACTCACCGCTTTCTTCGGTTTCCTCCTCCTTCTCTTCGCCGCCTTCGCTTTCCTCTCTCCTCTTCCTCCTATCATCAACCACCACAACCACTCCTCACAAGTACACTTTCTCTCTCTGTTGCTCAGATTTCTGCGATCATGATTGTATCGTGTTTGTTAACTTTGTTTGCTTGTTTTGCTGTCATGTGAGGTGGACATTTACGTTTCTGTTCTGATCGTTTTAATTGATTAAGTAGCAAGCTAACGATAGCGATTTTCTGTTTCGTGTTATGAATCAGTTAAAAAATGGAGCTAAAGCGGAAGAGTCAACGCTAAGTAAAGAGACGTCGTCGTTTCATGTTCCGGTACGTAATTTATACGAGCCTTTGTTTGTTCTTTAGCTCTTACGGGTCTGTGTGTTTTGCTTTCGCTTGCCTGATTTTTGTATTTGTTTGATTTTCTGAAATACTTAAGAGAAGTGGAGGGCGCTTAGGGAGTCATTTGTGGAGCTCAAGGTCATCGAAGTTTTACTATGGCTGCAGTAACGCCAGCGAGAGCTTTGAAAGTAAATTTTACTGGTTTAATACCTGTTGTTTAGTTTCCTATTTATTTGGAGATTTTTAGTGTTGATGATAATCTAGTGGGTTTGTTTATGAATAATTGGAGCGAAGTTAGAGTATTAACCACTTAAAGAAATTTTCTAAAAAAGACAGAGGAGTTGGTCTTAGTTGGAAACCAGCCTGTTTAATTGCAGAATGGTAACAGATTTCATGTCTAATTTTGTTAATTTACGGAGGGTTTTTTTTTTTTTTTGGTTTCCATTTTTTGGGAGAGAGAAAAATAGCATTGCGATGATTAAGGGTTTCGTTTTTTATTTACTTTGAGTGTAATGTAATCAGATGAGTTTAGACATTAATTTGATGGAGGTGTGTTTTAGATGCAGCTGCTGATACGAGAAAGAATAGTGATCGGTACTTGTTGATTGCTACCAGTGGAGGGTTAAATCAACAGAGAACAGGGGTGAGTTTCTTAGATTTGACGTGTAAATTTGATACAATTTTTTCAATTGATAATTAACTGCAAATCGTCGGCTTGCCTTGAAATGGATAGGATGGTAAATTAGTTTGTGATTCTGAGATTCTTATGACCATTTTGGCCGCAGATAACAGATGGTGTTGTTGCAGCTTATATCTTGAATGCTACTCTTGTTGTTCCTAAGCTGGATCAGAAGTCTTTCTGGAATGATAGTAGGTATGTTGTTTTCGTTGTTAACATTCTCAATTCTGTTTGCTCAAATATCAGTGCGTTCATATTGTTCTGGTGTTTGATGCAGCGATTTTGCTCAAATTTTTGATGTTGACTGGTTCATTTCATTCCTATCAAAAGATGTTACTATCATCAAACAGCTCCATGCAAAGGGTGGGAAAGCGCTGAATCCATATAGGATGCGGGTTCCAAGGAAGTGTACTCCCACATGCTATCTGACGAAAGTTTTACCTGTTCTTAATAAGAAGCATGTAAGTGTTATGCTAAAAGTTTAATACTTGTGTTTACAGAGAAGCTTGTAAGTTGCACTTCCTTAAATTCTGTGTTTTTTTTTCCTCACTTCATGATTGTATATGCCTACACGGTGCAACCTAATTATGTAAAAAGCTTTAACAGGACATGAGTTTAACACTCTATCTTTCTAGTTTTGTTTGTTGGAGTAGTGAATTTCAATGTTGCATCAGCAATAGATGCTAGAGGAATTTGATCTGCCAAGCTAACCAAAACATACCTGTATATTGAATTACATTATGGTTAATGTAGTTAAGATTTTAATTTATCATGTTTGAATTAGAATTCATGACGCGATGCACAAAATTGGAAATAATACAGCTACAGTTCCATCAACACTGGAGGATGAATTTATTATATAGGCAAACCTGGAAATTTCGGAAAGCAACCATCCTTGGCCAAAAGCTGATAAATACCTGTAATTTCAATGTAGAATTTTACATATAAAGAATCAGGGACATATGGACAGAACCTGCGCAGTTGTGAAACTGAAAGCCAAGTAGGGAAAGCAGGGGCAAAATATCAGAAACTGATGGACATTCTTTTCTGTTTCATAATTTTAGAATGTTCTTTAATTTCACTTTCTCTAGCATTAATGACAAATTACTTCTGCTGCTTGAATGCTGCTTCAATTCTTGATTCTTCTTGTTTATTTTAACTGACATTTGCTGGCTATCCTTTGATTATCATAGGTTGTTCAGCTCGGAAAGTTTGATTACAGGCTCTCGAATAGGTTGGACCCAGATTTACAGAAGCTAAGATGCAGGGTCAACTACCATGCTTTAAAATTCACGGACACAATTCTTGAAATGGGCAAAAAACTGGTTCAGAGAATGAGAATGAAGAGTGAGCACTTCATTGCCCTGCACTTGAGGTAAGGTCCTCAATGCTTGATTTATTATAGTCTTCTTCTAGAAACTTCTTTTTGTTATTTGAATCATTGCTGGCAAGATTTTTATTATTGAACTGCATTGGAGATTTTCCTTTTCACCTATGCTAAGTGTAGAATAGTCAACACAGTAGAGGGTCAGATGGGTTCGATAACACAAATTTAACGTTATCATGTTATAGGTTTGAACCTGATATGCTTGCATTCTCGGGATGCTATTTTGGCGGGGGAGAGAAAGAAAGGATGGAACTTGGCAAGATCCGGAGGAGGTGGAAAAGTTTACACGTGAGGCCCTCGTAGTTTCTCAGAGCACATTCTGTATCCCAAACAGTTTACGAAGCATGGTTGATATGTTTATTTTAATGTGAAATGCAGGCAAGCAACCCTGACAAAGAACGAAGGCAAGGAAGATGCCCTCTCACACCAGAGGAAGTTGGTCTTATGCTGAGAGCTCTGGGTTTCGGAAGTGATGTTCACTTATACGTGGCTTCAGGTGAAGTATATGGAGGTGAAGAGACACTAGCACCACTCAAAGCTCTCTTTCCAAATTTCCATTCAAAAGAGACTTTAGCCAGCATGAGAGAGTTGGCTCCATTTTCATCATTTTCTTCTCGAATGGCTGCACTGGACTTCATTGTTTGTGATGAAAGTGACGTTTTTTCTACCAACAACAATGGAAATATGGCCAAGATATTAGCTGGTCGAAGGTATGTGCGCAAATTATCTTTTGGTTTTATACACTGCAATTTGTTGAGAAGCAATTCCAAAGACCTCATAAACTGATGAGGATATGTTTATGTGCTCTTCTTGTTTTTGTTTTCAAGTCCAGATGGCTTAACCATCAAAGTATTTCCTGCCGCAAACACAATTTTTTTTTTGGTTTTATACACAAAATTATCACATCACATTTGCCTTTAGAACATTTTAAAGACATATGAAATGTTCTTCGTCAGTGCAGTTTCCTAGACACCCCGCTTTATGCTGATGGCTTTGGCAGCTCACTTCACAGTCTAAAAATATTTTTTTGTGTTGCAGGAGGTATTTTGGGCACAAACCAACAATTCGTCCAAATGCTAAAAAACTGTACAAATTGTTCATGAGCCGGCATAACAAAACATGGGAAGAATTTGCCTCCAGGGTCCGAACTCATCAAATTGGTTTCATGGGAGAACCAAATGAGGTGAAGCCTGGCAGAGGTGAGTTCCATGAAAATCCTTCATCCTGCATATGCGAGGATTCTGCAGCCAAGGCTAGGGCAGGTCTGACTCTGACTCCTCAAAATCGACTGGATGAGGGCCATAAAGATGGTAAAGAGAATATCAACAAGAATGAGACTAGTGATGTGACTGATGAGCTATCAATAGAGGATGATCAGGATTTGACTGACATGGATTATGTGGACAATGGAACAGCGGTTAAAGGTAAAGGTCTGCCTGGTGAAATGCTTTTGGAGGAATTCTTTTCCGACTGAGGAAGGAGACCGCATTTTCCGCATAACAAGAGCAATGAGTCCTTTAACCTAACCCGATTCTTCAACAAATTCTTTTCTATCTTCATCTCCGCCCTTCCCTTTACTTTTGCAACGTCAACAGTTTATCTTCCGCAACTGCATTGTGTGAAAAGATAGACTTTGTACATAGAGAGGCCTTGGCAAATAGAAACTTTTTGTAAGTATAGCTGCTCCATTCATGTGGCTTGTTGTAGGTTGAAAGACACATCAGTGCCTGACAACTGCACTTCTCTCATTTTTCCCCTTATTTTCCGGCGAATTACTCGCCGGAAGGTGAGATGGGTGTAGAACTGGAGGGGCATGAAAATTATACCAGAAAGACAACTCAACAGTGAAAATAAAATAGGGGTTTTTTTTTTGCTTATGAGATTCTTTCTTTGTACTTGAATAGAAAAGGAAGTAGAAAGGAGACTTGGATATAAAAATACAGCAAATTGAAAATGATTCAATATAAAGCTTTATTTATTTTTTGGGGGTGGTGTTAGCATTTCTGTTGTTATAATAATTGTAATAGATTGGAATGACTTCTTTGCTTGGTATCATTGAGAACTTTATGATCATTCACCATTTCTTATTATTTTTTCCTGTATGTATATTGGACTTGCTATAATTAATTGAAAATAGTTTCTTTACAAATATAAGGTAATAAAGAGCTTTTTTTCTAATTGAAATCATATTTACTTGTTCTTAACTATCGTAATTATAGAGTAATTAACATGAAATTAGATAAATATTTGTGATTCATTATATGAATATATGTAATAGATCATAATAACTTACAACAAAGTGGATAATATTTATTTTCTTTTTAAAATAAAATTTTATTTTTGAGTTATGATTATGCCATTTATCAATAACTATCAGAATTATAAGATGATTAGTACATTTACTGTGATAAAATCAATTATTATGACATAATAAATATTTTTTTATATTTTATAATATGAAGTCAATATAATTAAAATGTATTAAAATAACTATAAAAAAATTGTCTATATAATCAAGTATAAATTGTAGAACGACATCGTGTTGTTCCAAGAAAGAGGCGCCAAAGGGCCGGTCTTTCTCGCTAGAAGTTGGAGAGAAATACACGTGGCAAAGATCCTCATCCATTTGAGAGAACGACGTGGCAGCATTCACATCCATAATTCTCTGCCCTTTCTGTCCTCTTAGTTTCTTCCTCTATCTCTCTCTCTCTCTCTGCCTCTGCCTCGCTCCCACAGCAATGGCGTGCAAGCTCCCAGCTCAGCTAGCAACCCCAGGAAAACTCCATCACCACTGTCAATTCACCATCACATCCGCCTTTATTCCCCTCTCCTGGCGTAGGACTCTGTCACCAGAACCTCTCCTCTCTCTTTCCACCTCATTTCCTTCAGGGAATTGTAATGGAAAGCAACTTGTGACATGTAGTGCTATTGGGACTGCAGAGGCAACAGGGGCAGTGAATTTAGGACCAGGGACTCCAGTTAGACCAACTAGTATACTAGTTGTAGGAGCCACTGGTACTTTAGGCAGGCAAATTGTGAGAAGAGCCCTTGATGAGGGCTATGATGTTAGGTGTCTTGTTAGGCCTAGACCTGCCCCTGCTGATTTCCTTCGTGATTGGGGTGCCATTGTTGTCAATGTAAGATATTTTTTGCTTTCCAAAATAGGGTTTTTTATTTGCTTCAGATGGATTTGTTGGATTTTGATATTGTTTTCTCAATGTTGATTTGATGAACAGGCAGATCTTAGTAAGCCTGAGACTATACCTGCAACAATGGTTGGGGTTCATACAGTTATTGACTGTGCTACTGGGCGTCCCGAAGAGCCCATTAAAACGGTAGGAAGATATCTGTTTAATTTCTTGTTTTCTAGCTGGCTAGTCACTTGGTTCGAAACAGATTAGATGAAAAAGAGGAACTTATGACAAAGAAGGCGTATTATACTATCTTTGCTTTAAATGTAACTATATCTCCTCAGTGAATGAAAGGCCCATAAATTTACTGTGATTGTTATTATATTCAAGAAAATGTTAAATTTTGCTCTTGGCCTCATCTAATCTCTCTGTTCTATTTAGGTAGATTGGGAAGGAAAAGTTGCTCTAATACAATGTGCAAAAGCAATGGGAATCCAGAAGTATGTGTTCTATTCTATCCACAACTGTGACAAGCATCCTGAAGTTCCCCTAATGGAGATTAAATATTGCACTGAGAAGTTTCTTCAGGACTCTGGTCTACCCCACGTCATTATCCGTCTATGTGGTTTCATGCAAGTAAGTGTAGAGCAAACTATGTTCTTGTTCTTATGCTTTTCGTTTTTGTTGTTGTTGTTGGTGGTGGTGGTGGTGTTGGTGGGTGTGTTGCCAGCTTAGTGTAATTCTGTTTATGTGTTAGCTTTACATCTCCCATCAGAGCTCTTCATCTCTGAACCCTCATGGAAATGTGCATTAGTTCCTTGATGCATTTAAAGCAGAAACTAATTTGAGATTGCTTTTTATCCTTACCAAACTAGTAGGAACATGATTATCTGGAAAATTTAAGCAGTGATTGTTCACTCCTGAATAGATGTTTCCTTCTACTTCTATGAAGTCTTGAATTTGCCTTGCTGTCTTTCTTCCACTGTTATTCATTTATTGAGTCTGAATGTTTGTTGCTAATTTAATCAGGGCCTTATTGGGCAATATGCAGTACCTATTCTAGAAGAGAAATCTGTATGGGGAACAGATGCCCCAACAAGAATTGCATACATGGATACCCAGGTTAAAATTTCACAATTGCTTCTGTAATTAATCTTTTGGAGTCAGCTAAATCTGTTATTTTTTTCCTTCCAATTACCATCTAAAAATTTCACATGTCAATAGGATATAGCTCGACTAACACTTGTAGCATTACGGAATGAGAAAATTAATGGGAAGCTCCTCACCTTTGCTGGCCCTCGAGCTTGGACTACTCAAGAGGTAAGAGATATACCAATGTTTAACCTTGATTAAGGTCACATCGTTCAGTCATTTTGGAAGTCTTTTTTGCTGTCTGATGATCTCTGGCCGATCATACCATGCTGTTGTTTAGTGGCTTTATTAGTTCATGCCTTCAAGGTTTCCTTTCCTTTTGTTATGATGTTAATATTTCAATGCATTGGGTTGGAATGATATCCGTTCACTTGGTTTAGGTCATAACATTGTGCGAGAGGCTTGCGGGGCAGGATGCAAATGTTACTACTGTCCCAGTTTCTGTCTTAAGAGTCACTCGTCAGTTGACTCGGTTGTTTGAGTGGACAAATGATGTTGCTGATAGGCTAGCATTTTCAGAGGTAACAAATTCTTATATTTCCTTTCACCTTCCAGCCATGTTGCACGAAGCAAGTGGTTTATCTGCGAGTGCTTCGTCTTGTGCTAAAGTGCTGACCATGTGAAAGATTGTTGTAGTTATGAAAGATCTCTGGGAAATGTGCGAGTATTATTGAAATGATTAATGGTTTTCACTAATAATCATCATTATATGTGATTATATACCATGAATTCACCTTCAAGGGATGGATTGAACTGTCTGCCCTTGTCAACTTTTTCACATCACCTGTGATGAGGACCTTGAATAATCATGTTTTTATCCATGTCTTAGCTTTGCTACCTTTCAATTGTCCCTAATGTCAAATTTTTTCTTCTATACTTTATTTCCCATTTTACCGTATATAGAATAAATTGAAAACTAATAATATTTGTACATAACTGAGCTCACTAATCTCCCCTGCGAGGCTTGCAGGTCCTTACAAGTGATGTTGTTTTTTCCGTTCCGATGAATGAGACATATAGTCTTCTAGGGGTGGAGCAGAAAGATATAGTTACACTGGAGAAGTATTTGCAGGATTATTTCACGAACATTTTGAAGAAATTGAAAGACCTCAAAGCACAATCAAAACAAAGCGACATCTACTTCTGAAGAAACACCATTATGTTACTGTAAATGAAGCTATTTATGTACTTAAGCACAAGTTTTATGTTTGGCAAAATGTATGAATAGGCAACGCCATACATATTCCTCAACTTCATCCTCACTCTTTTCTCTATTCCACTTTTTCTGTCTTTTCCTTTGGTCAAAATTGACCAGTGAAGAATTACTCTATATTAAAAGGTATCAGTTTTTGGAATTACTTTGCCCTCTCTCACGTTATACTCACATTATACTGGGATTGGATCAGTGTATTTTTTTTTGTAATTTTTATTTTAATTTTTAAACTTTTATGTGATTTGATCATTTTAAGCTCTAATTAGCTTCCACTTGCATTTTTTTAAGGAGGGAGGGTTGCATTAAAAGATAAGGAACTAGAGTGAAAATCTTAGGTAATATAGAGGACGGGCTAAAACTTTTGTTAATACATTCATTTTAATTCCTTATATATTTTAGATACTAGGTGACCAGTTTGCATTTTAAGAAAATGCATTTTGGTATATAATTTTATTTTTCATTTTTGTAGTCTTCTTTTATTGAGAGGAGAGAGAGAGAGTCGTTGGATTCCGATTTAGAGAGAGAAAATGATCATTGGGGAAGACTATGACCACTAAATAGCTATTTTTGTGTCAAAAGATTCTATATGATGAAGGGGGGTTACGTTTAGATTTTTTTTTTACCTTAAAAACACCTAAAAAACAGATCTGAGCTCCGGAAGAATTTTTGTTTCAAGTGGATTTCGGGTTTTAGGATGGTTTATTGGGTTTTTGGTGACCATAAATTGGCTTAACAAGGTCTCAGGGGTCGTTTCTAGGTGTTTTGGGTCAAAATAAGTTGAAAATAAATTTTTAGGTGAAAAAAAAGGACCTTATTTTTTCGGCCACCACAATGACTAGATTCTAGGTTAAGAAGACGACTGTCGTCTGCTGATGCAAGCAACACATCATTTTTTCCCATTAAACGTTTTTAAAAAATAAAGGTCCACGCTTAGGCCTAGCCTTACAGGCTTGTGCGCCGGTCGTTGCTTTATTTAACTAGGTGCCGGACTTAGCTCAGCAATGCTTGACCTGATTTTTTTTTATATAAAAAAAATAATGCATTGTTTGTATGTATTTTTTTCAAATAAATTTTGGATTATGTTTTAATTATATTGTGATTATTTTAAATAATATTGAGTGTGTTAAATTTTAAAGAGATAGATATGATTTATCTGTGATTTTTTCTTAATTTTATATAGATTAATTTTTTTATAAGATTTTTTATATGTGCAGTTTTGCATTTTTTTGAATTAATATTGAATAAATTTTATGTGTGTTGGTTTCTATTACAAATTTATTTTGATAAAGGAATTCATTAAACACAATTAGATAAATTACCCACATTACGATGTTAGATATTTTAATCTTTATTTTTCGCTTAGTTTTTTTAATTTCAATTTTTTTTTACTGTTGATGAATTTTTTTTATTGCTTTATACAATGGTTATTGATTTGTTTAATTAGACGAGTGTATAAGTTTTTCGATTTACATCTAATAATTTTTTTTAGTGTAAGAAAACACGTTGAATAATTCTGTATATTTATTTTTTTATCATGTTTTAATGTTTAAGATTTAATGCTTATTCTTATGATTTTTTATTTTTTTTCCTTGAAGTTTTTATGAAAGTTTCATTGTTTTTAGTTTTATCATTCAATCCAAGTTTATAGTGTATTGTTTTGTTTTTTTATTTTTCTTCTTTTGATTTTTGTTTTTTTTTTAATGTTTTTATTTTTGTGAATTTAACTCTCAAATATAAAATTTGTTGTTGCCTTTTGATTTTTTTTATTGCAATTGTAACACTTATTATTTTTATTGTATTTTTTTTATTTTAACTCATGATTTTTTCATGTATAGTGCTTTCGGTCTTATAACTCAGGTCATGGTTTAAAAGGTTAACAATAATTGATTTTTTTATATTCATATTTTATTTTATTTTTCTTTTTATGCAATTATTTTATTCTTATTTAATTTTTACTTTATTAACAAATAAGATCATTGAGATGTTTTGAGAATATTGTAAAAATATATTTTGATAATATCGACAACCATTCATCTTTTGTATTGAATCGTTATTTTTTTTCGTTTTATGTGTTGACGATATCATTATTTTCTAATTATGAAATTATTAAAACCGAGTTTATTAAACTCATTCGAACTAATTATTTGAATATTATATATATATTTTTATTTCTAAAAAATATTTAATTTTTTTAATATTTTTTTTAAAAAATTAACCCGCAAGAGAGAAAATTTGAGGTAGTAGCATTTACTTGTGTAATGGACTATGGACTTGGTGGGAAACTCCTTCCAGCATTTTCTTCCAATTCTTCTGAAGGCCTGAGGCCTAGTGGTATTGACTAAATTCCTTACCATTCACCTTCGTTTAATATGCCACAAGGCTCCAGTTCAGTGCTCAAGCCTGAAATGCCTTTAGTTGTTGGCTGGAGTGATACAATGGGATGGTAGGCTTGGACTTCTTATGAAGTGTTGTGCTGTAAATTTGGATTTCTTTTTTAAAAATAACATTAGTAAAATGATATATTTTATAAAAATATTTGGAAAATAATATAGTTTCAACAAAACCACGATTCTGAATATTGTTTTTGTAATAACCGGGAATAAAGTTTGTTTTCTCAAGAAATTAAAAGTGAAATTAATTTACATGTACAGAGGTTAACATAAAACATTAAAAAGATTCAATAATCAAGATATGATATTAAAGATCCAGAGATTGAGAAATAAAAATATTATGACCTCGTTTGGTGGTTTTTTATGGTGCGGTTAGAATAGTCTTGTTGAGATCTTCTTAATGGTACCGAGCATGTAAATAAAAAAAGCTTTGATGTGTTCCCGGTGAATTTTTTTTTCTTCCTTTCTTTTTTTTTCATTAATTTCTCTCTCATTCCACAGCAGCTTATCTCCTCTCTTATTGCTTAATTACTATGTCTTGAACCTTATATCTTGGATCTTCATTAAAATTTTATGTTGATTTTTGTGTATAATAATTAATTTTATTTTTGATTTCTTGAGTAAACAACTGTTATTCACACAATA
>Ga0307514_10005233_pt1 | contig 11680 bp, 10 predicted proteins | sample 16_EM_MG_FD_203088 | JGI IMG/M metagenome (GOLD analysis project Ga0307514, IMG submission 203088) | Populus trichocarpa ectomycorrhiza microbial communities from riparian zone in the Pacific Northwest, United States - 16_EM | ecosystem: Host-associated > Plants > Roots > Unclassified | place...
TTATGAAAGCAAAAGTGATGGTCACCCCAAAATGAAAATGATACATTTTGATCATCTCAAACACCATGGATTCGTCCCTGCCATTCAGCCTGACTGGTTGATTGGATATGCTTGTGAGCCACCAAAATTTTTTGCTCTCAGCTCATGGTTAATATAATCCCATCCTTGCAAAAAATATTTAATTCTGGTTAAAAACCAATTTGAAAATTTTCAACCTGCATCACCTTCCATGCCAACCAACCTCCTTGGGCCAAAAATACAGGCCGAGGGGTTTTCCTGCATATTTACACCTTACACAGTGTGACTCAGTTTTAGCTAGCCATTTTTTAGTCAAACTACCATTAATCCCATCTTTCATCATTTTCTTTTATTTGGGATCATTTTGACACAGTTTGTGCTTGTAAGACAGTATACACATTAGACAAAAACAAAGATGCCATGCAACAATGGAAAAAACGATAAAAGGAGCAAAGGCAGATGATGACTAAAGGTTCACATTTTACAAAACGATGGGTTGTTCTCCTTCAAGCTCGGATATAACGATTAATGAGTCTGTCGAAGACAGGGAAAGCGGTTCTGATTTGACAATTGGATTGATAACCTGCAAGATTAAGGTTAATGAGATGTCTAGATCAAATTGGCTAAACCTTAACCAAATGCCACTACACCCTCTTACTCGTCTGTACCTTTCTAGTATCTTTCAGATAGCCTATAGCAACCTCTCGCCGCAAATATGCCCTTTCAGAGAGCTCTGCGAATGAAGGATGCTCCCCCTCCTTCATGTATAGGGTAATGTCCTGCCAGAGAAACACAAAAAAGGAAATAAAGTAGCTCAAATGGGTTGGTATTGAATAAACTCGATACTAATTCCAGAAAGGGTAGTTCATCACCCAAAATAAAGTCTCAAGGAAACAATAGCAGCAGTGGCTAGCATAAAATCTGATTCCTCACGGAAATAGAAAAAAGCAGCCCCAAGTCTCATTCCCCAACCAAGTCACCCTTCTATGGAAAATACGCCCAACTCACCTAAGTTGGTTGGTTCCCAAGGATGCTTCACACCAAAATGCAATACAAGGAAGAGGAATTTACCTTCACATATATTTCATCACCCTCTGCATTCAGAATGTCTTTCCACACCTCATTCATTTCACTGTTCTCTGCCACTGTATGTAAGCAATAATTACTCTTCAAATTGAACATGGTCTAAATGGAAGAGTGTAACAGCAAGTAGAGAACAATGATCAAGACCTTGAGCTGTCACAAGGCTCATTACTTCCTCTGCTGCTATGTAAGTCAGGTTGGGCTTGATTCTTGTAATCTGAAGAGATCGTATGATCTAAATAAATACCCATACAAAACAAGAGTGTTCTCGACATAAAACTGAACAAGTCTGTTACAGGATGCGTTACTTGTTTGCCTAATTTTGAGTCGACAATCTCTGCAACTAGATTTTGTACCTGCAGAACAGTTGATTGTTATATTGATGAGTATAAGTGGTTAGTGTTAGAGAAGAGGGGAAGTCCAGCTTAATACCCACTGACAGGGTGTTAATCTGACCATTACAGTAAGGATGAGGGGCTAACTTTGGCCTTTTTTTGCGTGGGGTGTAAACAAGTTCGATGTTCCTGGCTTCGTTAGAAATTGAACCAGGAACTCTTGGTTACTATCAAGAGGTCACTACCACCTGAGCTAGAAGCTCATTGGTAAACAGATATAGCAATTCATTATGACTAGAATTCTAGGATTAAAACTCTCGAACTAATCTTCAGAATTAAAAAGCAGGGATCCGTACGATCATTTGAATTTAACAAGGATCGTATTCACCTTCACTCCAAGTTTGATGCAGATATTTTCAGCAAGAATAAGAGAGAAAGCAGATTGCTTGTCTGCCCTGGATGGATCTGGAGAAAAGAACGATTATGCAATGCCACTTCAACCCAACAAAGCTTCACATATTGTTACCTCCAAGGCACGTATTATTACCTCCAATAAGCCATTCTCTATCAGATATTACCACAATTGAAAAGGAAATATCTTCATCTTTCTTGAGAGAATTCTGAATATCCAATATGGTTTCCTGTAAGGCATCAAAATTCATGGGGTTTCCAATCTGCAATATTTGAAAGATCATAAACCATTAGTTCCAATGAAAAGAAGGTTTCCAAGAAAAATAAAATGAAGAAATGACATAAAATGTCTTTTTTCAGTTCAGCTCAATTAGGCAGTACCCTATGGGAAACCCGGACGTTTTCAAGTTTTCTTTGACTAGCAATGCTGCTGGTCCTCATCCTCTCATCTAATGGCACATCTGATAATATCTCCTGCATATATTTGTAGAGGTGGTGAAAGTAAACTAAAGATTAACAGGTATACAGAAGCTTAAAAGCATGTCAAGTGTGAACATTAAGTTCTTGTATATCAAGTTAAAAAAATTACAAGTCATTGGGGACGCCAGACTTAAATTGTCCATTATCTAATAAAATACTAAATTCCAGAAGAGACCCAACAAGAAGAAGATGAAGAAGAGGAGAAGCAAAGCATGGAAAGTTATGTTTTGACTATCAGAATTTTCCAATGGGACAGACAACTAACAAGCACTTCGATCTTATTCAGCAAGAAATGTAAATTGACTGTAAAACTTATGGTAAAATCCTTTGTGAGGTGAAAACAGGAAAAGTGCAACAAAGGAACCCTCTTGGTGACAATCTGGTTTCAGTGACAAACAAAATACCAAATACATGTACATCACGCATTTCTGATAAGATGCACTTGTACATTACGCATGTTCTCATTATAATTGCTTGTGTGTAATTTAATTCTAAAACTTTGGTAAGGAAAACCGAACTTGAAGAGCAATTACTATTTAAATTAAGATGTATGAAAATGGACCGCGAGAACAAAATTGTGAACAGGTATGATTTAAATAAATAGGTTAAAAACTCTAAATTGTATAGCAGCATACCAATATGCTCCCAGGTCCAAGATAATTATCATACTCTTCTATCATTTCTACAACGTCCGGGCGCCATCCAAGAAAAAGAACACATTCCTTCGGTCCTAGACTCCAGTCCGATGCCTGCATAGACAAGCAAAACAATCATACATAGTAACAAATACAATCCAGAATTAAAGTGTTGATTGGGCAATTGTCTCTCAGAAAAGATACCTTTGACCCTGATCTGTTGGGACGTTTTACAATATTTTTAAGTCGTGTTTTTCGCAATTCTGTAGGAAGATTTAAATTATCACTGTTATCTTCCAGAGCTTCCAGATTTTGAAAAAAGGCAGCTCCTTCTTTGAAGACACTAGAATATGCAATTTGTGGGTTCCTTTTACCATGAACTGGACCAATGAACAATATCTATGTAGAAAAAGTGAACAAATTAGAGAATACATAAATAGGATCAAGAAGGAAATGTAATCAACCCAACAACATGAGTGAAGCAGACACACTTCAAACAATATATTGGTGAGCAAACATATCTTACCGTGTAAAGAAGTAGCCATCTATAATTTATAATGAAGTTGATGAGATTACAACTTAAGACAACATGATGGCATGACAAATAGAATATAATGCAGAACATAAAACCATTGATATTTATAAAGTAAAACATGAACTAAGAAATGGGTAAACGGGGCAACCATACAATTATATGCAGCCAGTGATGGTTGAAAATGACAGACATGTGACCCTTCATACACTGGAAATTGCTTTAGTTTATAGTAATTATAGATGCTAAAGCACACAGTATCTTTTACGGGAAGGAAGTAACTTAACTCATCCATTGAACCATACCACGTCATTGACTTCCACTTCATGACACAGATTTAGTTTATAGTTATCATCTGTCCATTGACTGATTCAAATACAGTTAAATCCATTGAAGTTCTGGCAGCAATTTGACTTCAAGTTTTAATCATGCATTCATCAAATAGAGATGGCAACAACACTATTTTGCAGCCACAATCAATCAACACATTGACATGTGAGGCCAAGGGCCCATTTGCACACTCTTTCTTAGTCAAATTTTGAACCACTAGGATTTATCGTGACAGCAAAATAACTGCGCAGCATGTTCTGAAACTAATTTTTTCCCTTTATATTTTGCCTGGTTGTTAATTGGATCTGCAGGATTTGAATGTAAATTAGCTCCCAATGAAGTATGTAATAAGACAATATGAAACAATAAAAACAACAAAGCACACTTAGAAATTAATAAACCACAAAACCAATATATGATTACCAATTTGCAACAATATCTAATAATCATTCTGAAGTTTTCCGAGAACAACTTCAGCCATTTACTTGTAGGGAGAAATCATTTAAATAGAAGTATTTTTTAATCTGGTCGGATTGAAAAGATCAAACAGTTCAGATGGCCATACTGGCTGACATTTCAAGTTCCACCCTATGATTTCATATAGGAATTAGAAGTTTCACTGGATTGCATCTTAAAGTTAGGATTCTAAATGTGCAGGTCCACTATGCAAGTACAGAAATCTATAACATCCACATACTTTGTCAGTTTGCTGCAGGATCTCATCATCATTTGGGTGGAAGTATATTTTCCCATTCCGGTAGAGACCACAAACCACTACCTGAAGAAGAAAAAAAAATCAAACTTAGCAGATTGCATGAAGTTCTCTTCTAGCTGAGACTAAGTTCATCAGATGGCATCACCTCTTGAAATCCACGTCTTAGTTGCCTGTACTTAATTCCAGCTAGAACAGGAAAACTGCAGAGATTAAATACATTTTCTGCAATGAGTAAATATGACACTGATTAGTGTTTTTCTGTACAAATACAAAATTGGGCAATGGAAAAGATGTAAAACTTTAAATACTTATATACAATAAAAATATTGAGGTGTCACTATTGAAAATGATTCAACTTCTAGGGGTATTAAACAGGGATTTGTTTCACTAGCCTAACTTGTTTAGAACCATTCTAGTATAAACCAAAGCCGATTGTGTTTAAAATGAAATTTTCTTTTTTTTCTTAGGAAAGTGGGTTTGGGAAGGTTCAAGTGGTATTTTGTTGGTGCTGCTTTCTTTCAATAGGAAATAGCATATTAACCCAAACCCTCTTTCTCTGTCTCCCACAAGACAATACTGGTAGCCTGGAGTAAGACATCAACTTATCAATAAGTTTTTGGAGAAAAGCCCGGAAGGAAATATCTGGATTGGAGAATTCTCAAATTTTGTCTTAGAAAGAGAGTTGTGATTCTATAAGGAAATTCACACAGTACTTCGATAATTAAGCAAGTGTTTGTAGATCTTTATAAGCCCCTTCTGTTTTAGAAAGAGAAAGTTGTGATTCTATAAGGAAATTCACACAGTACTTCGATAATTAAGCAAGTGTTTGTAGATCTTTATAAGCCCCTTCTGTCGAGAACATTGAACAAATAATTTGGATGCAACATTTTCCACCGGCTCCACTTTCACTCCTGAAACTGATTTTAAAAGCTCACATGTATTGGTATTTGAAACCTGTATATCAAAATGAAACCCATATTCAGTTAAATTGTGCACAAGGAACTTCATTAAGTAATCAGGAAAAAACTGACATGCCTCAACAATGGTGGGAACAGCATCCATCTTTGTAATAGGTTGAAGGGCTAGCACAGATAGAAATGCGTTGGTGTCAATTTCATACCTAATCAATCAAATATTTAAAATCAATAGTGCTGGTTTTTTCTAGTCTTGCTTCTGCAATCAAATCCTGAGAACATTAAAGTGCTAAAACAAAGATGATTTGTTGATTAAGAAAATAAGCAAGATTTGGATTCACAAAATTAGGCTTTGTAATGGTCAGTTCTATCGTTCTTAAAAATCAGAGGCCATTGGATCCAACATCCTTTTATACTTCCCCATAACCCTTACATGAGCTACAGTATTTCTTGGTCGAGCAGAGCCCTCATTGACCAACCACATCAACAAAAAGGTTGACAGTGATAATAGTGAAAAGCAAAAGCACTAGTGATGACTAAAAATGAAAAAAAGGGTATTAAATGCAGTCAATTATGTAAAATGTAGCATCTTTGCAGTCAATGTTGCATCTTTGTAGTTTCTTAGTTGCTAATGACCATACTCTTTGTACGTTTCTTTGTTGCATAGTGAACAAAAACTAGGAAGTATCTTGGCGGTGTCTAATTTAAAATACAAATATAAGCCTAGTTCATCTAAGACTGAATGTAGACATCAATTGATATAAATTCAATTCTGTAGAGAAAAGTTTAGCCTATATAGTAAGTTCCAATCACCACCAATTCTGACAAAGACACTTAGGGATAGATCACTCCTTCTCTATCAATGTAATTAAGGTGCAAAACCTTACCAGTCACTACTACAAAGTATCAAGGTATCATGGCTAATCATTGCAAATCTGAAATATAATTTTTGGACCAAAATCCAAATATATAATTCACAATATTTACAGGTTAACAGTTAAGATTAAAAAACATCCACCGTGGTACTAACATCTCTTCAATAACAAAGCAACTCTGGTTCTTGTCTATGCACTACAAGATGATTTCCATAAAAAGACATTATGACAAGCAATTTTCTGTGACATATATGCTATCAAGTCAATTAATACAAGTAGATAATCCTATAAATGTTGCTTTAAAATTCTTACCGATCTCCTTTTGTTGGCAGTATAATTATGGCACGTGCCTTACCAGCTGCAGCTCTTTCAAATGATGTTGTTAGGCTAAGGCTGCAACTGTACAAATAAGGAGCTGGAAATGTGAAAACTGAACCGAAACAATCATGGATAGGTTATTAAATTTCAACTATAATGTATATGTTCTGGTTCTTTGAATTTATAAAATAATTTTATTGATAGATTTTTCTTAAAAGTTGTTGAGAGAAAAGTCCTCCTGGATGCTTGATGTGCCTTATAAAGAGAAAGAAATTAATACAAAATGAAATATTTGCATAAAAATAAATCATCGCCTGAATACACAACTGTCACCACCAAAGGACATTGATGATAAATGAAGGAAATCTTGACAAAGTCCCAGGGAAAGAAAAGAACAATGATGAGGAGTGATTTTCCAGGAGTCCTGAAATTAGCAAAGAGGATTTGCTTAATACCATACCTTTTAGTGAGGACATCAATATGGCTAAGATCTTTGGCAGTATTGTCAGCTAGCTTGTCCATCTGCTTCCTTGGAAGATCAGACATAAGAAGAATTCTTTGCCTCCTGTAAAGACATAGAATGCATAAATCAAAGGTACATATAGCACACAATACTGGAACGGAAACTGTGCTGGCAGATGAGAATTAATTACCTAGCTGTAGCAGTACCTAAGCGGACAGCAGACTCATGGTACTTGTTTAGTTGCTTTAGTATGAAACTCAGATGACTGTTTACTCCACAAATAATGATATGATCTGTCTCAAGAACTTGTACTTGCGCCCCTTCCCTGAGCCTTTGCATGTTATGCTGTCCAAGTAACAGTCTTAAGAAAGCAACTTAAATACAAGCATCAGCAAGTAGATGTTTCAATAGTATACCCTGAACTGTTCTGTCATTGTGCTCAGTAGCCGAGAGTAGAACAATATACCCCATATAGCAAGAACAAAGCCAATAACGCGTTCAACTCGTGTTCTTTGCTGCAGTTCCATATATTATGGTCTTTAGATTCAAGAGGTGTAAATTAACAATTCTGAAAGTAAGGGGAAATTTTCAAGTGAATAATTACAAAGGCAACCGTTAAGCATGTATGGTTGGCAAAGGGAGGTAGTGTAACAACTCTAAACAACCAACATCCATAATAAAATTTACACAATAGTCACTCCTGTAAGCATTCACCTCTTCAACGCACCCTTAAATGAGTAGAAGATGAACACAGACATGCCCAAGCTTCCCAGAAGCAATCCTCAAGAGAATGGCTACCCCTGTATCATTGAACATATCACAAGCCCAGAACAGCAAACAAGCAAGAGTACTAGATGCTGCCAGAGTCAATTAAGAGAAGAACCAAATAAGCACCCAAACATAGCTAGAGCAAATTCCTTGCTGAAGAGAGAATAAGCAGGCATAGATAAAGGGGAAAGGATTTTACTAAGAAAACTCACACAGAATATTTTCAGCTTATAAAATGGCAACTTCACATCTGGTTAATGATGATGTGCTATAAACAGATCAATACAGAAGAGACCCTCTCTGATGTCTGTTTCAAATAGATAAAAGAGACAAAATACAGGATGGAGGCACCGATAGATGGTTCTTTATGCAATATTTGCACATTTTTCTCCATTGTTGATGAACTTGTAAATAGAGCACATAGAAGAAAACAACAAGAAGGCACCGAAAATCCAATGTAAACCAATTACGGTCTAAAAATGTGATGATAAATATGATATTTTGCTCCTTTAAATACCAGTTACCTTGTGATACAGTCAATGATAAGTTCTATGACAATTTGTTAGTATTGTATTCTTAACTTTTTCATTGACATCTTCATAAGAAATCTACATAAAAAAGATGATAAATTGCAGAAATGGAGGCAATGGCTGTAACTATATCAAGTCTGAGGATGCATTATACTGTATTCTTCAAAGGGGATGGTTGATAGGTTACCTGATCTTGAAAAACAGGAAACCTCCAATGACAACGAATGAGAAGCAAGACACAAGTAGTACCACAAAGGACCTACAACACATTTACAGAAAATTTATTGATTAACCAGGAGATGTCATGCTAACATTCATGAAGTAAACAGCAAAAAAGCATAGGGCCCATGCCACGTTTTACATGGTGACAACCATAATTTGCCCAATCTAACCCAATCAGTGATGCTAAGACTTTGAGATGTTTTACTTTTCCATGGGAATTTAAACTACGGCAAAGATTTAACTGATACTTTAAGCAGACTATCATTTTCCAATTAAGGTTTCACTGAAATACTCTAGTGCCAGTGTTCCTATCCTAATAAAAAAGTTCCTGGACGGGGCAAATTTTTGTTTAACATACAAGATACCTGAGAGATTTAACAGGTACTTTAAGCAGGCTGTATTTTTTTCCAGTCAAGGTTTCAATAAAGAACACTAGTACCAAAATATTAACCCTGAATGTCAGGTTGTGCACATATTTACAAAACCTAGAACTCGTTTGCAAAACCTATAGTACTTGTTTAAATATCTATCTCATACATCTAGTGCTGACCTATTATTACACTCAAAAAGATTGTTATTGCTTCCCAAGCAGCCAAGTTTACCACAAATGCAGAATAACACAGTTGGATTTAAGTGTGTATAATTGACGGATAAAAACTAGAGAAAACCTTGTTGGCACAATAGGTGATGGGTAGACCATTTGATTATACAAGCATACTTGGAATGTGCGCCATTAAATCTCTATTTTTTTTATAGGAGAACAAAATAGATGATTTGTTTTTCACTTTTTCCTTAAATGCAGCCACATTAATTTCATATTGTAATATCTCAATGACATCTAATCTTCTGATCCCTCAAAACATAAGGGATTTCAGTTCAAAAGGAACTATCAAGATTTCAACTCAGCGACACACAAATCTTAATGAACCAGTTGATAGCAAAAAAAATCAGGCACTGCGAATCGGAAAAAAGAAAATTTTCAATTCACTTACATAGCGACATTTCTTTCAATTTGCATGTTGAACAAATAAAGCAAGCGTGATAAGCTCCACTTAATATCTTGAAGTGCGGGCAAGGACACATCCAACTGCAGAGGTGTTGGTTTGTTCAAGGAATTAGACATACAAGCAAACGGGGAGTTTGTAGCTCCAAAAGTCCCAATCAGGAAAGGAAGCAAGTCTTGGACAATCTTTATCAATGTATTTGCAGACTTTAACTGTGTCAATAAGCAGCACATAGCAATTGATCCAATTGTAAGTTTGGCTTGGCAATCCTGCACACACAGTAGATCACATAAACATAAACACGACAAGTTTCAACAAACAGACACATTAAGTTTTCCACAACAAGCTAGGCAGTGATCTCGTATATCAATTTAGATCACTTTTCTTTCAGTGCCAAATACATGTCAAAAGAGTAAGCCATGAACCAAATACGTAAAATTGTACACACAAAGTAAAATAAAAATAAATAAAACCAAACCGTTCTTTTATTTTCTCATTGAGAAAACATCACAACGGAAAATTAAGCATGTTCAAAATCTCATAATGTATTACATGTATCCATTTTTTTAACTTTTTCCATATTCAGGTTCTTTCACGTAATGCTTACCTCAGAGCTACTATTTGGCTTCATACACAACTCAGGGTGTGAACAATCTGGAAGATTTGCATACACCACACTATCGAACTTATGCCATTTGGTTTGATTATTGGCTTTCCAATTCCCTGAAAATGCATTTTTTTAGATAAAATGTTGTGAAGGTTCATCTAAAATTTATTGTGAAAGCATCAACAGAAGGATCAAAATAGCAAGGGGTGCTGAAAAATGACACAAAAATTAATGCTAAAATTATAGTTTTAAAACTTGACCTGGCCGGACTGACAGATTAACCTGGGATTGAAACCAGGGCTAGATTTAAAAAAAAAATAAGAAAAGCCAAAAACTCGAGTTGACCCATAGTCTATTTAAAAACTCGGGTTAATTTAGCCGGTTGTAATTGAATATTTATTTTTTAACAAAAATAATGTTTTAAAAAAAAAAAAAAATCAATTCAAAATGATATAGTAACCCAGTAAAAACCCGTGATCCGGCTTGTGCCAGGCGACCAATGTGCACTTTAAAAAAGTAAGTAGATGAGAAATTCTTTGTCGCACCCCATAGAAATAACGGCCACTAAATAAAAAAGCAATTCCTAGTAAAAAACAAAGAGATGAAAAAACAGAATACTACTTTTAACTAAACAGAACCCCCGATCTAGCTACTGTTATGACCTTGGTATCATACTTGAGTACTAGACGAGTCGTCGTGTTAGTGCTTCAAACTCACCTCCAGTACTTCGTAATCGAAAATTCCATGCACCCAGAGCTGAAGACTTTAACCACCAAAATTGGCATGACAACGATTTTCTGTAAAAATAAACTGTCAAGGTGAATTTTTTGATATCAACCTATAATAACAAAGCACCAGCAGCACATGAATTTAGCATAACACTTCCTGTCTGTTCTGTAACAGATCATATTAGAAGTATCTATCTTAACTGGCAAAATTCTGTTTAACAAGAGCAGCAGAGAATATAGGAGGCTCCTTGCTGCTTTTAATATACTAGAAAACATTCTTAAAAAGACTCCTATCTTACAGAGTATTTGGCATCCAAGCAAATCAAATAAACCCAAACAATCCTGAACAACTACGAAAACAATGTCTTCGACATTTACGTAAGCGATATTCACAATAAAATGTTCATACACTCTCTCTCTTGGCTATCCCAATTTGCTAAGCCTACTTTCTGTTAAAACAGCCTGACGACTTTAAGTTTAAAATGCTACATACATCGACTCAAAAGAATGTGCGCTTACAGAGAATGAGGATGAAGAAGAAGTAATGACCTCTCTGGTGAAGAAGAAGAAGTTTGCTTCAGTGTGGGGATTCGAGGCGGTAAAATCCATGGGTGAGAGCTCTGCAAGTGGCTAAGAAGCATCTCTCTTTTCTGGTGTTTCTAATTTGAATATCCAGTGTTTGATGAAAGTACTGAGATAGAAAGAAAAGGAA
>Ga0307514_10005234_pt1 | contig 11679 bp, 11 predicted proteins | sample 16_EM_MG_FD_203088 | JGI IMG/M metagenome (GOLD analysis project Ga0307514, IMG submission 203088) | Populus trichocarpa ectomycorrhiza microbial communities from riparian zone in the Pacific Northwest, United States - 16_EM | ecosystem: Host-associated > Plants > Roots > Unclassified | place...
TGGGTAACCTATGAAGACTTTCTGAAAGACTTTATAGCTTTATACGAAAACAAGAATGAAGTTCATGAGGCTAAGAGAAATTTACAGATAGAATCCCAAAAGTCTGGGGAAAGAATCAAAGACTATGTATCAAGAATGCAAACGCATAAGATGCTCACTAACCTATCTCGAGAGAAGTTATGGGAATACCTAATCACTGGGTGTCAGGAATCTGTAATTCCTACGATTTCTTATCTTGTTATCTCTGTTTATTTCCTGCTGTTTAAGTCTTTCTTATAGCGTTATAATTGCGTCATGACTTGATTAAGCAAGTATAAGCAATTCTCAGGTTTTTTTTGAGTCTTTATGAGTCATCTTGTATATCAGGCTGGAGCCTAGGTTTCATGTTGTTATCTTGATGTCTGCGTACGCTCCTAATGACGTTTTCTTTATGACTCTTTGTATTGCTCATAATGACTGCGTCATTATGATTGCTATTGGACTCATCTAGTATGAGTCTTGTACTTCCGCATTTGGACGTTCCAGTTCTCTATTAAAGAGGCTGTTTTCCATGCTCCATTATGCCTTTCTTCTTCACTCAATTTCCTCTTTATCACATTAGTTAGTAACAATCAATACTCGCTATTCTGGTCAACTTCTTTTCCCGAACTTTTAAACTCAATCACTTCTCGAACTCTCTATATCTCGAGCATCTGTCTCGAAGCCTTCGTGCTCTTAGCCAGACCCTCTTGATCCTACCTACTTATATAGTTCATAGTATCCAGCTGGCCTGGGTACTCGCTGTCTAAATAGGCCACCATTTACACTGGGTTACAAGCTGACATACGAGAGTATATAAAGCATGTAAATACAGACTCTTTGGACCTGGCACCTGCCAGTCCAGAGATGTGTTTCCAAGCTATCATTAATGTGGCAATAGATGTCAAGAATAAGAAGCAGTGTGAGCAATGTATGCAAAATCAATGCAAGTTGAAAGAACAGGCAGTTGCAGCTGCCAAGAGCAGAAAACCCGAGCATAAACCTGAATATAAGCCTTCTACTGACAAGAAACAGTAGGCCCCCAAGGCAGCTGGTATCCAAAAGAAGAAGAGTAAGCCAGCAGACAAGCGCAAGGCTACTGCTGCCTCTGATAAGGCCACGGCCTCAAGCAAGCACGAGAAAGACCCAGGAGAAGATAAAGTTACCTACTCTATGAGGCAAGCTCGGATGAAGAAAGGACAGTACATCAAGTGTGGTTCCAAAGACCACATCAAGAAAGAATACACTTCAGGTTGGAAACTAGCAGCTGAGGGCCCGAGTAAGGACAAGGGAAAAGGGAAGATGGATAACAAGAAGGTGGCAGTGGTGCAGGTGTTATGAGGCCACTATTATCCCTTTATACTTGAACTTCAGCAGATAAATAGCAGGACCAAATATTAATCCCACAACAGAAGTAACCCACAACTCAGGTTAAGTCTTTCAGGATATAAAGTTCAGTATAATTTCAATATAAGTCGAACTCAACAAGTATTTTCCTAACTAGGTGACATCTGTATTCCAACGTTCACTTAGAACTTTGTAGGCAGTGTGTTTCTCGAAACTTAGTTAACACTTGTGGTAGGCACGATACCAACGTTCAGCTGCTTTCAACTATTTATAATACGCAGTTGGAGAGTAGTGTTCTTATTCACGTGGTTCGTTCAATTCCAATAATAGTCACTTCACACCATCTTGTTTAATTCTCAGTCGCTGGCGTTACCTCTGCCTAAGCAGTGGTTGTACATGCTTGACTTAACTGCGAACTAATATCCTGTTCTTGCATTAAGCATTCTGTAACCATTAAGGAGTTACGAATTAATTTGGAAGTCATGGGCGATTCTACATTATTTTATTGCGATACATTAGCAAATCCTCAATATGAGTCTAGTCTCGGCTAGCCAAGTATCATGAGATATCAAAGTAAGTATTCAGTAATTCCGCATACTGGTGTCTAGTATCTATTGACATTATAGGTGATCCTATAATTCAACTACTCATAACTCTGGGGATATAACTCCGAATGACTTAGTTATCATCTCATTGGAAAGCCCTTGATATGTACTTCACAATAGCACCTTAGTACATCTTAATCAGGAACATACTCCATGAGACAAATGTAAAAGCCTGACTTGCCGCTTTAGGAACCTATCGTCCACAACAAAACAGGTCAATAACTTCACGAGTTTAAATCATAAAAATATTCTGGGTTCAGATTTGGAATTAGCGCGTAATTCTGTGCTTGAATTAAGTTGAACCGAATTTTTTCCAATTAACCTTTCGCTACACCTGATTTTCAGCTCATCTCAACTCATGTCTCCTTACAGTGTCACCAGACCCACTTAAGTCTAAATTATCTCCTACATGGTTGATTTTTTTATTTATTTTTACGGAATTATGCTTCTGCAAAAATATTCTCAGATTTAAGCTTTGAAGGTTGAATCTAGTGGTGTTTGGTGAGCCGGACACAATGGTAATTTTCTTCATTTAATCTAGGCGACGCCCGTTGAGTTATTAAGCTCCGAAGTTGAGTTCAGGGTAAGGGCTGACTAAACTTCAGGGTAAGGGTAGTAAGTTCAGGGTAACCTATGCAAGTTCAGGGTAATAGCCACCGAATAATTTTGGTGCTAAGTATTTTCAACTTGATGTGACTCAACAACCAGCAGTCGGAACCTGACGGAACTCACACATATAACAGAGGGTACCTTTCTGAACATGTTATTTGAGTCTCGTTCCAACCCAACAATACTACGGTTGTTCAATGCCTGCATTGTCCTAGTTAGAAGTACTTACTAAGTAGTTCTAGCTTGAGTAATATGCGCGAGACTTCCCCAAGTCTTCCTGATTCCTATCCAGGGTTATCAGGGTCGTTCTTTATTGATACAAGTTCCTCGGAAAGCGCTGGGTGTCACCCTCTGACAGTGCCCCCCTCCTTAAGGTCTTGTCCTCAAGAACCTAATTGAGCACACAAGCATCAGGTATCAATAATTCAAACTTAGAATATTGATTGGTGCCTGGGACTAATGTCCTCTTGTTATGCAGCCGAACTCAGCATACAGACGTCTCTGTTCACCCCTGGGACAATTGGTATGTGACAATTATATAGGAAAAAAGAACAAACACATAAAACAAATATCATATAAAAGACCTCATCAAAAACTTTCGCCTACAATTGAAAAAAGAGTATCTCAAATGAAAACTGCTAAATCCCGAGGCTTCCTAGGGTTGTTCTGATGATACTTCAGCACTGTTGCACCTGCACCATCTCGTCAATTCTCATATGGCTCCCAAGTATCATCATCCAGCCTATAACCTTTCTAAGAAACCAAATACCAAACCTGGCCCTTCCTCCACTCACTGGTCCTTATCTTTTCCACATCGTACTCTGTCTCTTCCAAATCAACAGGTAGAGGTGTTGGCGAGCGCCTCCCTAGCATATGGTTTAGGTGGTGGGGTTCCAACAAACTAATGTGAAAACCTGGGTATATTTGGCTAGTACTTGGAGGAGGTTCTAACTTGTAGGCATTCGTACCTATTAGTCTTTTAATTCTGAACTTCCCACGTAGTTTATAATCCAGCTTCTTGGTCGGATGCCTTGTCTTGATGTTTTTTGCGTGGACCATTACCCGATTACCTACTTAGAACATTGGTTCCTTCTCTACCACCTTTAGGTTGAAGTACTTGACCATTCAGCATTGCGCTGCCTCCATATTTTCCCTCATTGCGCTTCTCATAGCTTCCAGGGTTTCGACCGTCTTGACTGCTTCAAGATTGTTCGATTCAGGGTCGGCCTCTTCAGGATTCTTAAAGTTGTTTTGTGGGTGCTGTTGGTATGCGGCAAAGAAGGGTGTTAGGTTTGTAGCAGAATGAACTCTATTATTGTAACAGAACTTTACAAATAGGAGTAACTCATCCCAGTTATCTTGGTCCCACGCGTAGTAGGTTCTTAAATAATGCTCAAGAAGTTGGTTAACTCATTCTCTTTGACCGTCAGTTTGAGAATGGTAAGCTGACGACTTGTCCAGTACTACTTCTAACAACCGCATTACCTCCTGCTAAAAGGAACTCATGAAGATCGTGTCCCAATCCGAAACTATCCTTTTCGGTAACCCATGTAGTCGCCATATCTCACACACAAAGATTCCTGCCAGTTCCTTTACTTTTCGATTTTTAAGAAGAATAAAATGTGCCATCTTGGTAAACCTATCTACTACTACCCAATATTGATTGTACTCTTTTGCGTTTGGTAAATCAGTTATGATATGTATAGATATCTGTTCCCATGCTTGGTAGGGTATTGGAAGTGGCACGAGGTTGCCATATTTCTTATATCGAATTGTCTTGTTTCTTTGGCAAGCATCGCACGTGCGAATCTAGTTTCGTATGCAGTCTTCTATGTTAGGCTAGTAGTAGTCGTGCTTTATTAATTCCAAAGTCTTGTCTCGACCAAAATGACCTGCTACTTTTGCGTCATGACATTGGTAACTGACGTTCAACTTCAAGAAAATATTATCAGGGATGTATAAGCGCCACTTGTAGGTTACCATATCGTCCTCTAAACCGTAGTGCTCTAGTCGTGTATAGTCTTTTTCCCTCTTCAAGGAATTCCGGATTCCTAACTATGTCTTGTCTGGTAGACCAGCTTCAAGGATTTTCTTCGACCATTTTGACTCTTTCGTTTGTGAAGCCTTCACTGCCATAATCTGGGGTGTTACTAGGGTCTCTTCACCTGTTGCTAGGTCGAGTTGACCTGGGTTGAACATGCAGATTGGCAGGTCTTGCTTCTCCCCCTCTCCTTCAAGTTCGGGATCAACCTGATGTGACAGGGCATCTGCCTTGCCATTTCTCTCGCCTCGGCGGTAGATGATCTTGAAATTAAACTCGCTTAAGATCTCTGCCCATCTTGCCTGCCTTCGGTTGAGGAGTTTAGTGGTGTTAAAGTACCCCAGGTTCTTATGATCTGTACATACCACTATCTGCTCCGGTGCACCCATTAAGAAATGTCTCCATTCTTGGAAACAGTTTACAATTACTACCATCTCCTTGTTGTGAACATCATAGTTTAGTTCGGTGGGGAGAAAGTGTCTATTATAGAATGCTAATAGGTGCCAGCGCTTATCTGGTTCATATTGAAACAGGATTCCAGCCTTGGCCAGATCTGAGGCATCTGTCTCGATTTGTTTGCGCCATTCTGGGTGATAGTGAAATAGTATAGGAGCAGTCGTAAACCTGTATTTTTACTCTTCAAAGGCTTCTTGACATTGCTGTATCCAATTCTACATGATGCTATTGTATGTGAGGGTTTGTATAGAGAGTGTGAGTTTGCTGAAGCCTTGGATAAATCAGCGATAAAAGTTAGCAAACCCAAGGAATTTTTGAACCTCTTTCATACTTCTGGGGGCTGGCCAGTTCAGAATATCTTCCACTTTCTTCTGGCTCATTTGGCCACCTTGGGTACCTATCTGAAACCCAACAAATTCGACTTCGGGGACATGGAAAATACATTTGTCAATATTGATATAGAGACGATTTTTTGATAGCTTCTTAAGCACCCAACCCACGAGTTCTATGTGCTCTTCTTCAGTCTGAGTATATATTAAGATGTCACCTATATATACGACCACACCACGGTCAATTTTCTCAGATAGAATATTGTTGAGATGTGTTTGAAAAAGAGATGGAGCATTCGTCAGCCCAAAGGGTATTACCGTATACTCATACAAACCGTAACGAGTTTTCAATGCTGTTTTCCATTTGTCTCCTTTAGCTATGCATATCAACTCAAATCCCAACTTCAACTCAAGTTTGGAAAAGACTTGTGAAGTTCTGACTTGTTCCATTAGGGTAGTCATTAGAGGTAGAGGGTACTTGCCTTTGATAGTAATGGCATTGAGACCACGATAGTCTACCACTATGCGCAGCTTGCCGTTGGCTTGTTTGGCAAAAAATATTGGGGCTCCGGCACTGCTCTTACTTGGCCGGATTTTGCCAGTTCTCAACATCTCATCCCGATATTCTTTGTGCAGTTCTAGCTCATCAGGGGACAGAGGGTACAGTTTCCCAGAAGCTGGCTGCTTTCCAGGTTCGAGATCCATAACTATGTCTTGAGGTCCATGTGCAGGCAAGGAAGCTTGCGGGGCTTTTCCAAAGATTTTAATAAAATCTCTATATTGGACTAGAAATCTTTCAGCCAGCCTCTTTAGGTCTTCGCCCACGATAATTTGCATTATCCTACGGACTTTACTAGTTGACAAACGCCTAGATTCCCACTTGCCCACATGTATTAGACCGACATAAGAACTCTGTTCCAGAATTTCACCAAATTCAGAAAAATCCATTATCTCTTCTATCTCCACCGCTGTTTTTAGCTCCAGGCCATAAGAAGTAGTGACCCTTAGCTTATCGCATTGCGCTGTTATCCAATCGAAACCTAAAATAAGTGGACAACCTGGTTCCAAGCACGCTACTTCAGTAATCCGGTCAAGAGTCTTGTTTTTTCCTGATCCTGCATCAGGCCCACACATCTTCACGTTCTTCACTTGAACTGTACCCGATCTTTTGAGTATTGAGCCGTCGGCGATCTCCAATCTCAATCGAGTTTCTCTCTTCATCCAGGGCATCATCATCTGGTGCACAAAATCGGCATCAAAAATCGTTGCCTTCGTGTTACAAACCCTGACCCTGATACTAATCCATCCTGCTATCTGTGTACGCCATTATTGCATCAGCGACCCACTGCATCGTCTGCTCTTTACTATGTGTATCTCGATCTAATCCTGACTCAGCAAGACCTATTCGTGCTTGCATTATTCCTATGGGTTCTATTTACGAACTGATATCTCGCATCTGATCCCGGCCCGAACTCTATAGCAACTGACCGCATCCCAGTATGCCGAGTTTCGGATCCTGTCTTGACTTACTAGAACCTTTTAGGAAGTTCACGACCTGCTATCCTGATTACGAATACAAGTTGTGTGGTTCTATGGTTTTCTAACTATGCAATTATATTCTATAACTTTCTAGTAACTTCTAGTATGTTCTCTGTCATTTGTAATGGCTTTGATATTTGGATTTCGTACAATGTTGGATTAGTATTTAAGTCAATGGATTTCCTGTCTCTTGGCACTTCTCTCCTTTCCTCACGCTACAACTTGTCTACTGTTTGTACCCAGTTGAATATGATCTATCTTATAACTCCCTCACACTAACCTCGAGCGTAGCTCAGACTACCTCGCCCGTTATTCCATCTTCGAATGCTTGTTGGCCCTACCTTGATTCCGCCTCTGCCAGTTCCTGTCCCCGCCTCCGTCTCCTTACTCGACTCAGTTCATCTCCCCAATCTCCACCTCTTGAATCCTATCTATCCCGCTCTTAATCCCCATATGCCTGAACGTGCTCCCAGAACTCATCATCCACACAAGACGCTTCCTTGGTACTACTGGTAAGTAGTACGGCTGCATATACATCTACTCCCCTTGTTCAGGGTTAGGGTCCGTTACACTTTGTAGTATCGACAAAAGTCTCCGCTACGCAACATGGTTCATCCCGAACCAGGATCCTCTACTGGCTCTGGCCTAGGAATAGTCCTTTCCCGCTCTGCCACTCCAGATGGCACACTCGAAGCCGCCTGGGAAGAGCTGGTCCTAGCAATCGCAAATCCACCTCTGCAACCCATACCAGCTCCTACCATCCCACCAAATACTCCAATGACTCTCTTACTATTTATTATTCCTGCACACAACGCAGGACTTCTCATGGCTCGTGGAAGACCTACAACGTTTAACTTCCCCATAGTTAACACCTCAGCAGCCTAGGCTGCCTTGTGGGATTACTATCAACAAGACTTCAACCATGAGTGAAGCATGTCTTCCTTGATTGATAATGGGTCTCCTAACATACCTACACCTCGAGCTCCTAAGATCAACGAGCCTGAGAGTTTCGATGGAACCCGCTCCAAATTCTCCAAGTTCATGACTAGGCTTGCCTTGGTCTTCTCTTCAGACTCGACAAGATATGCCACCGATGCAGCTAAAATTGCTTACGCTGCTTCCTTCTTGACTGGCTCAGCTGCCGACTGGTTTGAGCCATACCTCAACAAGACCTCTAGTGTCATGGACTTTGGTTCCTATGGAGAATTTGCCATTGCTCTCAAAAATGCATATGATGACCAGGATGCATGAGCAACAGCCCAACGCAAGCTTAGGAATCTCAAACAAGGAGACAAGGACTGTTCGACATATCATGCAGAGTTTGCAACCTACGCAACAGTCTTGAATTATGATAATGCCACCAAAATCCAATTCTTTACCGAGGGTGCCAATCACGACCTCAAGACAGTCATTGCGTACCAACCCTCACCTCCAGAAACTTTTGACCAATTTGTTCAATTATGTATCAAATTGGATAATAGCATGAAGCTCTTGAACACATGGAAGCCCCAACCTAGAGCACCTGCCCTAGCGTCTGCACAAGCCAAGCCAGTTCCGACTACCACTACCGGCACAGCCCCTGTACTAATGGACTTGTCCAATGCTCAAAGACGCCGCAGCCCCATCTCCGAGGAAGTTCGCAGATTCCGCCGCAAAAACAACTTGTATTCCTACTGCGGTGGAGCCAGCCACTGGAGAGCTGATTGCCCTGCTAGAGCTTGCAATCAACGAGTAAATGTAGCTGCTCCATCACCACCTGACCAACCACCCACCAAGCCAATGACCGAGCAAGGTGGTGTGCCTCTTTATGAGGTTTCAAAAAACTAAAGCACTACAAGATTACTGATGACCTGTCTCGGAGTGCCAGGATGCATCCTGGTGCCGTCAACCCTATTTCCGTTTCCTTTGTTAGTTCTAATCCTTTTCCTGTCTTGGAGGAAGTTCATCTGGAAGGAGCTGGGAAAGTTTGGGGTATTTCTCGCAAGTCTCGTCAAAGACTTGCTCATCGAATTCGTCGTTCTGCTGCCTTACGATTGTCTTCTGTGTCTATGTCTGTAGAATTCGGATCAGAGGAGACTCTTATTTTACCTTGTCTCGTTAATGAAAACCACTCTGCTTCCTGCATGATAGACTCAGGAGCTAGCTCTCAGTTTATTGCTCTTGAGTTCGCTCTAAGCCTGAACCTGCCTCTTGATCTCAAGAGAAAACCTGAAGACCGGGTCTTAGCCGATGGAGTTCGCTCCAAAGTAGGACAAATCACTCATACCTGTTCCCTCATATTAATCATTGACCAGCATATGGAAGACCTTACCTTCCATGTCACCAAACTTGCAGGCTAGAATATGATTGTTGGTAAACCTTAGTTACGACGATATAACCCGACCATCGACTGGTCCAAAAACTCGATCACCTTTTCGTCACCCTACTGCCATAAGAACTGCCTCCCTGTACGCCCAAAGATTACTCCCGCAACAGAACCACCAAGGTTGATAATCAACCTCATATCTCAAGCAGCCTTCCATGTGGCAATCAAGAACCCAGAATCATGCTTATGTATCATGGCCCTGTACAACAAACCAGAGGACGAAGAAACTACACAAGATACAACAAAAAAACTTGTCCCTCCTAAATACCATGACTACTTGGTCCTGTTTTTAGAAAAAGAAGCTCAAATCCTACCACCCTCTCGATATGTAGACCATGCAATCCCACTCATGGACGGAGCAAAGCCACCATTTGGAGGAATGTACTCAATATCTGATGCAGAGCTCAAGGAAGTCAGGAAGTGGATAGACGAAAACCTATCCAAGTCCTTCATCAGAGCCAGTTCCTCATCTGCCGCCTCGCCCATCTTATTTGTCAAGAAAAAAGATGGTTCCCTTGTACTTTGTGTTGATTATCGAGCACTGAACAACATCACTGTCAAAGACCGACACCCTCTGCCCCGTATCGAGGAAACATTGAACCAGATTAGAGGATGTAGATACTTCATCAGACTCGATCTACGAGCCTGCTTCAATCAGATTCGCATCAAGGACGGTGATGAATGGAAGACAGCCTTTCGAACTCGTTAGGGCCTGTTTGAGTTTCTAGTCATGCTCTTTGGATTGACTAATGCCCCCGCAACTGCTCAACGCTTTGTTAATGACACACTCTGTGAATTCCTAGACCAATTCTGTATCTGTTATATCGACGACATTCTGATCTACTCAAAAACTGCAGAGGAACATCGAGAACACGTATGAAAGGTACTGCAGAAACTCAAGAAAGCAGCACTATTCATCAAGCCAGAAAAATGCGAATTCTCAGTTCAAAAGACCGCCTTCCTAGGATTCCTTATCTCTGAGAATAGTATTGAGATGGACCCAGAAAAAGTTAATGCAGTTCTTGACTGGGAAACACCTAAAACAATTAAAGACGTACAGTGTTTCTTAGGTTTCGCAAACTTCTAATGTCGATTTATCTGAAAATACTCTGCACTCTGTCAACCTTAGTTCAACTTGCTAAGAAAAGATGTCTCCTTCGTCTGAGACTCTTCCTGCAAAGAGGTATTCTGAAAACTTAAAGACACCTTCACATCAGTGCCAATCCTACGACACTTTGATCCAGATCCCCAGACCATAGTCGAGACTGACGCTTCTGACTATGTTACTTCCGGAATCCTGTCCCAGAAACACATCGAAAATGGCAAGCTTGTGTTATACCCTGTCGCCTTCATATCTGAGAAGATGTCCCCAGCTGAGTGTAATTATGGAATCAGTGACAAAGAACTTCTCGCTATCATCAAGGCTCTCGACAAATGGCACATGTACTTACATCAGCTTCCCCAGCCTTTCACAACAATCGTCGACCACCACAATCTTCAGCACTTTACTACTAAGGCACTCCTTTCTCGACGAAAAGCCAGCTGGGCCCAGGAACTTGCTCAAAATGATTTCAAGATTGTCTTCCGCCCTGGTGCACAAAATGGGAAAGCAGATGCATTTATTAGAAGATCCGTAGATCTGCCTCTAGAGGGGGATGAGCGTGGCTGTCCGACTCAGGCCCTAATTCCACTTTCAAAGTTCTTTCTCTCTGCAGCCTCAAAACAACATGATCAGGATATGCATGAGGCCTTGACTACTGACACCCTTGCGCAAGAAATCCTCGAAGCACTCCAGAACGGTGACAAGAAGCACAAGACCGTTCCTCTCAGAGAATGTGTGGTGCATAACGGCCTGATCTTAGTTAATGGGTTGGTGTATATCCCCGAAATACCTGACCTGTACTTCCGAATCCTAAAAAACTGCCATGACCACCCTGCAGCAGGACATCCCGGTCAGGCCGCTACATATGAGCTTGTGTCCCGTGACTATTGGTGGCCCAAGATGTGCTAGACTATTGCCCGTTATATTCGGAATTGTGATACATGTGCCCGGATCAAGCCAGCACGACACGCACCATACGGGTTACTCAAACCACTACAAGTTCTCTTCTGAAACTGGTCTTCTGTCTCTCTCGACCTGGTTACTGGGCTCCCAAAATCCAATGGTTATGATGCATTACTAGTAGTAGTAGACTGTCTATCTAAGATAGCTCACTATATACCTACAACTATAGATATCAATTCTAAGCAGGTTGCTAAGCTATTTTTCGACAAGATCTTCCACTTACATGGAATTCCCAACTCGATAGTATCTGACCGTGGGACCCAGTTTGCCTCAGAATTCACACGGGCCCTGACAAACCTGGTAGC
>Ga0307514_10005235_pt1 | contig 11676 bp, 13 predicted proteins | sample 16_EM_MG_FD_203088 | JGI IMG/M metagenome (GOLD analysis project Ga0307514, IMG submission 203088) | Populus trichocarpa ectomycorrhiza microbial communities from riparian zone in the Pacific Northwest, United States - 16_EM | ecosystem: Host-associated > Plants > Roots > Unclassified | place...
ATTATGTCTGGTCTTGTTTAGCCTAAGTCCTCGTCATGTGAATACAGGTGGTGTATATACCCTCTCCATAGTCTTCCCGCAACATGCGGTCAACTGCTGATAGCTTCTCATCCAAACCCTGAAGGCCTGATTTCATATCCTCTGCTGCCATGAAGTTGCGGTGTATTTTCGATATCTGTGCCGCAGTTAGACCCCGCTTCCTGACGGCACCATTGTTTCAAACTCACCTTATTTATCAAAGGAAACTCTTGGATCATATTCTGTGCCTCCATACAGAGCTTCTCAATCTTTACCAGAACCAATTAGCAACCAGGCCCACCAGACAGGCATGTAGCAGTCCTTCACCTTCATCATCTCCTCCTTGATAGCCGTGATACTCCTTTCTCCTTGACTGATAACCTGCAATCCTGCCTAGTCCTCTTATTCGCTTTAGCTCCCGGGTATCACACCGGCTGCATAGCGATGTAAATTCGAACCCGCACGCACCTCCGTAACCTGCAATTGCTGCTTTAATCCAGATTTAAGCTGAGCATCCAGCGCGGCCTTCTTTCTCGAGAACTCCGCTTTCAGAGAGGATATCTTGTCCAGATCCTAGAGCAACTCGTATTGCACTCCCCTTAGCGCATGTACATCTGAACTGAACAGTTATTGATTACCTCTGGATGTCTAAGCAGCTCAGAGAGCTTCACTGTGATAACTTCGATATCATCCATGTGGTGTGATGCGGCTTCAGTGTTGGCGTATTCAGTCAATCAAAAACATGTCCAGGTACGGTGGTGTGCTTGGCGGTGAGTTGCCTTCAGAGCTGGTTGGTGAGTATCCAATGCGTGATCAACACCTAAATCAAATAGCTCCACCCGCGACTCGCACCTTTACTTGCCGACCCATTAGAAGCGACCTGAAATGCAGTACTTCAAAGTCACCCTCATCCGCTCCGGCATTGGTATGCCCAAGCGTGTTAATGGCATTCTCCAAGCCCTTGGTTTACATAAGCGAATGCGAACAGTCTACCACCCAGTCTCCCCCGATATTGCTGGTATGATTTACAAGGTCAAGGAGCTGGTCGCCGTGTCTGAGGTGGACTACAAATTATCTCAAAAGGAGCAACACGAGCTGAGGAAGCCCCCGAAAGGCTACTATGTCGAGACACCCGCACAAGAAGCTGGACGTATTTGATGCTCGAACTCCGGCAAAGGTGAAAATGATTGTGTGGAGGGGTAGTGCGGCCTTGAGGCTTCGAAGATAGTACCGAAATTCTAGGTTTGCCAATTCCCTGGCGCTTGGGTTGCATAAAAATGGCGTTCTGTTTGATAAAACATCGTGCTAATTTGGCTTTGTATATAGGGAAATGCTCTTTTCTCAACTGTGTCACCACATACCCATGTTTTAGATCTCTTGTTACCCCCCCCTCAATAATCATCATCTTCACCACCGCTACACTCCGGTACAGGCGCATCCTTAAGCAATTTAGCCACTCTCCGCTCCCATCCATCTGTCACAGTCCTCCACCCGCCATTCTTCGACTTGAAAAACCTCTCAAGCTGCACCGCCGTCTTCTCAGCCATGCTCTTGATCTCTTTCTCTGTTTCAAGAACCTCATTATCCCAAGTATCACCAATTGACATATCATTCTCTACGATTTGTTTGATCGATGATTGGTATACAGCTACGGTCCTGAGGAGGTGAAGTGAAGCAGACTTGAGGGATTGATGATGGCCGCTCAATGCCTCAAAAATTGCATCACTGTTTGTTTGACTTGCGGGTTGTGGGATAACACCCTGGTCTCCCAAGATGGAGGAAATGGACATGCGGAATTCAGACTTGATGGCTTTTCTGCTGCAAGTTAGTCCCACAATATCTTAAACATCCTGTGGAAGTTGAGGGTAACAGTACCTCTGAGTTCGTCTCAGTTCAAGATCCACAATAGTCCTGCTCTCTCTTCTCTCTACCCTCTCCTTGAGCTTGATAAGATTCGTCCTCAGAGTCGCAGTTTTCAAAGATTGCACCTTGAGCACTACGCAATCTAATTAGCCATGTCATCCATACCTTACGGGAACGCTCTGTACGTTCATTGATGTTGAAAACCCATCATATGATTCCTGTGGCGACAAGTTAACAGTCCATCTCTCGTTAGTCACCTCTGCCAAAACTGCATAGGTTTAGTGACCCACTCTGACCCCTGGCTTCCATCAAAGTCACCATTTTCAGTACTCCCTTCTACCTTATTCTCCTGTTCAATGAGGGGCTCAACGCCCAATTTCGTCCCGCTTTTTGCCGGAGCCCTGGGACATACTGCTCTTGCCTTCTTCCATTTAGCCTGAGGTTTTGGTTCGTTTTCGGCATTATCTTCGTCAGCTATATCATACAGGGTAGATTATCAATATGAGCTTATAGGCATGTCTAGTCCTGAGAGGGAGAAGTCACCAGCCCGCTTTTGTATGGATTTTGCCATTTCGGAGTCAATCTGTGATATAGATGTGATATAGATGTATTACTGGCGTGACTGAGTCAATGTTTGTGAGAGTAGTGTCGGTACTGCAGGAGTTATATCTGCTGGGTCGACCTGGCTAGTTTCTTTTCTTGAGTCACTATATATCACATGAGCTAGGAATATTTGATTCCAAAATATGAAGGAATTCTACAGGAAGGTGCCTATCTAATAACTACCGTTGAGATCGAAATATCAATATCAAGGGTAATCGTGCCCTCCCAGAACCAGAGACTCGAGTGTGGTGATGCACTAGATTAGGCGAAAGAACATAAGAAAGGCCAAAGAAAGACATTTGCTGGTGCTAATGCCTCTACCATACTAAAAAAATATCTCCCGTCAAGTGTCGCCGTCCTTTAAGAACTCGAAATAAAACAGAAACGCCATTCTCCGATAAACCCTAGAGCCATAACCCATGCAGGAATAAACAACAGGAAACAGTCTATCTGGACTACCAAAAGGATCTCATGTCTAACGACCCAGGCAATGTTCCAGCAAAAAAGAAATATCTCAATTACCAACCATGAAGCTCTCGCCACAACCGCATTGCTCCTCTGAAGGAAATAAATTAGTTTGTTGTGTTGTGTAATATAAATCAATACCGAAGGGAATGACTTACTGATGTTTGGGTTTTTGAACACAAATCGAGCACTCAGTTTATCCTCTACCCAGTCCATCTCACTGCCGATGATGCTGAACAACGCCTTAGAGTCGATTAATACCCTCACACCATCCTGTACCACTTCTTCATCGAACTTTCCTGGCTCCTCAACATACTCGAGGCTGTATGCCAGTCCGGAGCACCCTCGATTCTTGACGCCTACCCGGATGAGCTTTGGGTCAGGAGAGTCGAGGAGGGTACGGAGCTGGGATACGGCGGAAGGTGTGAGAGTCATAGCTGCCTTCCGGGGAGTTCTGAGCCTCGATGCTCGCGCTACAGTAGGTGTAGGTTTTGCATCTGCCTCCAGAGGTTGAGGGTTTGGTGTAGCACTTGGAACTTTCGATGGAACGGGCTGCAGTATTAATACTGGTTTGGAGGGCCATGGTGGAAGTGTAGGATAAGCAGCATCCCGCCCAGTCAACGAAGGCTCGACATTCCGTGATGGTGGTGCACCAGCATCGAGGAGGTTCGAGGGTCTGTGGACTATTGCTGTCTGGAGATAACGGTGCTGTCTCTTGCTGGCATCTGTGGAGCTTGAAAGAGGAATCGATGCCGGGGAAGCTGTGGTGTATGATGCAGAGAGAACTGGCCGGTATGCAGCCAGACTTAGTGATATCATCCGGGCCGGTGACGCCTGGGAAATAATCCGAGTGAGTATCATTACGAGGACGTTATGGAGAGAATCTCTCTAGTCGATATTGCAATTGGATAGTTATGAGAGTGGCGACCTCACGTCAGGTGCAGTGTGCCTCCAGCCAATTACAGCTTGAGGATATGTTTGTATGCTCATCGTAGCGGAAAAATGGAAACCATTCTAAGATCACATGACCAATGTATAGTACTAGTAGATACTGAGACTAGACCAAATGGGTCTTGGTACACGAGACTAGGACAGGGTTGAAGGTCTTCCGGAGGGCCAGGTTGCTAAAGATAGATACACAATTTGGGAATATCATGAATATTACCGCCGGCCGGTGCTTACTGGAGCGGTGATATCCCAGTCAGATTCAGTCAAGGTAATGGCAAGAGAGTCATCAAGGCAGCGGCATTGTGGTTGTTAACAGGGGGGATTGAAAAAGATGTGATAGCCCAACACATTCACATTTGCCTTCACTTTCTGCTTTTTGGTTTGCACATTTTCTCCCCAGTACCAGCTTCATTCCTAGCGGCTAGACGGTTGACCGCGACATTGGTTCTCATGATACCTACTTGCTTTGAATGTTGACAGCTTTCTATTCTTTGTTAATATCATATAGTTTCTAATTACACTTTACAAACTCTCCAGGAGAGTTGCTTCCATTCATTTATCCCTTCTGAGAGAGCTGGACTCTCAAATACACGACCCATTACTCATGGCTAGAGGGAGAGCGTCTATTTATTTATTCCCCGAGACAGTTGCGTTGGCCATCTGGGTCATTATATACACAATAATTAGCACTTTTTGTGCATTGCTCACTCACATTCTCTTCAGACTAAACAAGCAGAAAACATCTTGTGGGTTTACCACCTTATAGGACTGATGGTAGAACTAACCAAGCTGGATTAGATGTATCTCTGACATCTATTGCCATTTTCCTACAACAGCTGGTCACCATAGTCCAGCAACTTATTGCTATAGCTTGCTGGCCAGAGATACAAAAAGAAGTATTTGCATGGGATCTCCAGATGTGGAGAAACCCCCATGCTTCAACTGTATTCAGAAAGAGTCCTGACAGGTGGCTGACAGTCACCTTCCAAATAAGTATGTACATCTGCATCTATTGCATTTCACGACCACTAACAAGCCTTTAGGAATATACTTCTTCAATGTGGAGAGCTTGCTATTTTTCTTCTGGTGAGTATGATACCAATTTCATCTCGGGTATGCTTGTGAAAGCCCTCTAAATTCTGGTACAGGAGCTTTCTGCTATTCACTTCTGTTTGGGGAATTCGCTGGCCCTGGGTCCGCAACCCAAAATTCACCACAGCATCCAAATACTTCGCTTTCATATTTCCTGGCCTGATATCAATAATCATAAATCTTCCGGAAACACTAAAGCACGCAACTGCTCACCTAATACTTATGGATTTCATTTGTATGTGCCTTCCTGGAAAGTAGTTTTATGTATTAATTTAACATTTTGACAGTGGTCATTACAATGAGCTGTGGAATCATCTTCCTTCTCCTAATCTTGACAAAGTTCATCCTTGTAGCTCTCGAGGGACACCGCTCCCGCAGACGCCAAAGGATAAGAGTTCAGGATGATCGGCCACTGCATAAGAGTTCTAAGGAAGACAAATGGATCATACTAAGATTTATAGCTGCGTTCCTCATTATTGGGACCTTGCAAACCGCCTTTTTATACTCTCAATATGAATACGTCAATCACGTCATAACGCTTCGTAACCCAAACTCCCCATTCCCCGAGTTCGGCTGGACAAAGGAGAAGCAACTCGGCGACTGGGCCTACTACATGGCGGGCTCTTCTACTGGCTTCCTCATCATCCTGATCTTTGGTACGACTCCAGATAGTCGTATTCAGGCCAGGCGTCTCCTCCAGCGGTGGCTTCTATGTGGTGGCTTCGGTAGGAGACACGGAAAGCCACAAGTACAACCCTCATTTGATGCAGAGATAGCCATAGAGAAGAATAGCACTGAAGATACAAAGGTCGTATTTCCGAGCTGCAATGTCCAGGAGGTTCATTCCCTCGATGGATTCTACGAGCCCTCCTATCACGGCACATTCGGCAGCTCCAGCAGCCCTATTACATCTCTCACACAAGCCCCTGCTCCGGTGGCAATAACACCAACACTCCATCTACATAATCAAAACTCCCGGCTTTCAAGGCCACCCACTGATACCATGTTTCCGGAGGTTGTACCCATCGATGATACATTCTCACCAACAGCTTATCGCTCTACTGGAACTACCTATGAAGACGAATACTATCACCACAGAGAATCCCAAATTTCGGTAGACTCAACGAGGGAGAAAAGGGAGAGAGATGTTGTGATTAGTACATATGACTATCGCAAGGATGGATTGGAGAGAAGTGGGACGCTGTTGAGGCATTGCGTCTCGCCCCTCACACCCGACGTACAGACATTTGAGCAGTTTCGGATTCAGCAACAGCCGGTACAATAGGAGCAGGTGGCAATATCCTGTGGTCCATATTGCTGAAATATACTTCCTGTTCCTAGGAATGAAATACAGTATTTTTATCAATGGTGGTGTTGCGCTGTGTAATGGGGTTCTCTGGTTGTTCAAGCCTGCACCTACGTAAAATGATTCTTGATCCAGATAATCCCCAGCACTAGCTAAATTGGGAGATGAAACAATGTGTACCGATATTTTGAGCCTCTAGTATACCGTAGAAATTGTTCCCCCATATAGGTTGCTTCATTTGGCAACGGACACCGAATCCTCATTGCAAGCCATGTACTGGCACTTTGCAAAAGGTAAGATACTTCGGTTTTATATTAGTTATGATTTGTGGAACAGTTGCTATACAACCAAACCATTTCTTTTCATTGTGCAAAAGTACTGCCCTGCCAAAACACTCCGTACTTTAATATGAATAGCGTTACCCTGAAGTGATCAAACAACTGACATCTCCTCGTTTAGTTTGAGGCAGAATTAGATTGAGTGAAAGAATAAATTATTCTAAAAAAACTACACTCTCTGCATTCTTATGTCTCGTCGCGAGGTGATCTGCACTCTCGGGGGACTGTAAAAGGAAAAATATATGTACAGTATATACTGTATATGGTATGTCAGGCATACATATATATAATTTTTACTTAATCTCGGCAAAATTCTGAATTATATGTTAAAGTTAAGTGTCAGATTGGAATGTAGAAAGGGAAAAGAGAGATAACAGGAACATCTCTACCCGGGAGCCCTTAACTCGAGTCCTCAACCGATTAGCCGCTATCTGCACACCAGAACCTTGATGTCTGTATTGGACAGTTTGTGAACAATTGGGTAACCGTAATGACTGCAGCGTGTGACAATTCATTACGATGAGTAAGTAAGTAGCTATAGGTTGTCACTCTCATCCTGCAAGGATAAAAAAAACCAAATTAATAACAATAGTTTAGGTCTGTAGTTAGGGTTGTGTACTAGCAGGCGTGGCAAACCTGGTTCACAGTGCGAGGTGAATAATTTAAATTAGCCGCCCCTGCGCCTGCTATGTAGGTGCGACAGATGGATACTTACAACCCTTCCGTGATCAAGGCACAAACTTCAATTAGACGATGCTTGATACATACAAATATTTAACAAATGCACTTGATCGCTTACCAATCAACCCATCTCCCCGCCAGCTCCGCATACCAGCGATATCAGCAGCTCTACATACCAACGATGAGTACTTCAAAGAGTCAAGGAGAAGAAAAAGTAAGCCAGAGGACTTGATCAAAGGATAATGCTGAAAAGTTAGTGGGGCGGATGGAAGAGAATCAGAAGGGCAACAAAAGAAATGCATAAAGATGTGAAAGAGGAGGTCTTTGCTGATGATAATAGCATAACACTTAATCGAATTCTAGATAAGGTAGCCGATATGAAAGTTGCACGCTCAACAGCTAAGAAAGCTAGAGATCAGTCGGGTTGGGGGCTCAAGGCAGAGGACCACAGCGAGAGTCAGCAAACCTACTTGAACAAGAAGTGTCCATTTTTTTATCGGCTGGATGAGATTTGGGGAACTCGAGCAAATAGTACTCCCTTCGTCCTTCAGGATACCACCGAATCAATGCAAGAGCTTAGGAGCTTTGCCTCAACAAGCCTGGAGGATGCCGAAATGTCCATGTCTGCAACTCCACTTCCGTGAAGTCCGTCACTGGTGCCTGAGCGAGCGACTGCAATGGCAGGTCCATCAACCTCTCAAATTCAAGGTCCGTCAACCTCCGAAATTCAATCTCCGAAATTCAACCTCCGAAATTCAACCTGCGAAATTCAACCTCCGAAATTCAACCTCCGAAATTCAACCTCCGAAATTCAACCTCCGAAATTCAACCTCCGAAATTGAAGGTCCTATGGGCTCCGAATCACAAGGTCCTATGAGCTCCCAATCACAAGGTCCTATGAGCTCCCAATCACAAGGACAGTCAAGCTCCGATTCAGACCACCCGCCAGCTATTACGAAACACAAGAAATCAGGAAATCCCATGCATCCTTTGCCTAAGAAAGACGCACGAGATCGAACTGGGTCCATTCAAGCCATCATGGCCGACAAAAAGGCATTTGAAGAGATGAAGTTTAAAGCAGATACTGCATTTCGCCAAAAGTAACTTGAGTCCAATGAAAAAAGCTCAAATCTAGGCAGATGTAGCAACCAAAGTTGCACAAATTCAAGCGGATGCACAAGCAAACACCTTTGCAGCTTTGATAGCTATTCTGAATACAGTGAACTCGCGTTATAAGAAACCTCACGATATAAGAAACCTCACGATATAAGCAACTATTCTCCAGTCCCGACAGAATTTGTATGGGAAAATAAGAAACTCGGGTTATAGGCAAGTTTCTTAAATATTGGCTTACTTAGTAATGCATATAAAAATGAAAGTTGCTTATATCGCGATCAGAAGCGCACATTTACCCCGCATCGTGCGAATTATTTCTCTACAAGTCTGCATCCAAATCAGCCGAACCAGCAATCATTTTCCCCGCCTACACTTCCTCTGCTAGGATAAATTGTTCTTCAATTTCGCTGGTGTGTTTAGATTTCAAAAATATCAACAAAACTCAGATGGGATTCCATTGGCGTGCCAACAAAACAGCATGGAACAATACTATCGTCATGGTGGAGTGGCTGCAATGGTTTAACCATTGAGTTTCAAGGTCGATACTATTGGGTAACTTCACGCCACATGCCAATGCAGTCGCAGAACTTGAACATTTAAACAAGCTCCCAAATGTTCAAGTCTTTTGGCTTCCTCCAAATGCAACGTCCCGATTTCAGCCTATGGATTAGGGAGTTATTCGAACATTTAAAGCTTATTATCGGCGTGAGCTTATGAAGCATGTTATCAAGCATGTAGAATCAACTCCGGAGGTGGTGAAAGACGATCCATATAGAACTGTAAATGTTCTACATGCCGCACGCTGGGCAGTTGATGCATGGAAACATGGGGTGAAGCCATCTACACTTGTTCATTGTTTTCAGCGCAGTAAAGTAAAGGTACATGGCCCTGCACCCATGGATGTTGATACTGGCCTTGCAGAAGTTGAGGAAGAGATATATGACTGCATTCGTGTTGCGTATCCTGGTTTCCAGCGAGCTAGTCTTTCCGAGTTTATTGATTCTGTTGAAGTTGTTCAGAACTCGGTGGAAGAGGAGGAGCAACGTATTTTAGATACATATGAGCCTATTTTACTTCAGGATTCTGATTCCGATCCGGAAGGCATGCAAGATGTACCTATCAGGCTGCACTTGAAGGTCTTGAAGCCCTGCGTCTCTTTCGCCTTCAAGACCCTCATGTGAATTCACAGCGAGGAGAGCATGTGAAGGCTGTTCTGTATCGAGAATAGTGGGATATTGAGACTCTACAACTATCACAAGGTTTTTAGGCCTCTCTCGGACATTTCCTAGTTTTTGTATGTATCTCGCGTTATAAGAAAACTCGCCCTATAAGCAAGTTTTTCCTGGTCCCCAGGAGTTGCTTATCACTGTAAGGCGGGGCCAGCTGCTGGCGCTTAGGTAGAGGCTATGTACATAGACGTAATTTTACAATACGATTTTTCAACATATCTCTCCTGAGAGTTCCCGCTCTTCTTTCAGTTGTTGCTTCATCTTGTACAATTCCTCTATTTCCACCTGCCTCATCAGCTTGTACTAGTAAAGCTTGCTCTTGCTCCAGCCAAGTCTCGTCATCTCTCATATGCCAGGGAATATTATGGAGTAGTATGTAGGCAAGCTAGAGCCCAACTGATGATCCTCTTCAATATTCCCTTGACGGATTCGCAATGGTAACTCATATAACGTAGGCCACCTTGCTTTGAGCACACCAAATGCATGCTCTACTTTCACCCTTGGAATTGATAGTTGGTAGTTGAAGCTGGCATTCGGCCGCTGTCAAGCATATGGGGGGGTAATAACATGACATTCTAAGGCATATGTCTTATCCGCCAATAGATATTGAACTTCAGTTAATAGCTGATCTTGCTTCTTATACATCATACAGCCTTCCCAAGCGGTTGAATCATGTACTGCTGCAGTATATCCCATAGAGGCTCCTATAAATCGACCCTGCCAATCACATACAGCTTGCAAATTGAAGCCTAGTTCTTTTCCTAGAAAAGTAGGCTTCTGGATCAGCTTCTGGACGGTATTTCAGGATTATAATTAAGCCATCGAGGAATCCAATGCATTTGGCAAATATATGCTGCTGTTCTTGCCGTTGAGCAACTGCGAGTGCTCGAGACTGCATATCCGGCCACCTCACCCAATCTTGAACTGTTGTTGGTACCCAATGAATCAACCGCCAAAGGTACAACCATACAGTCTCTTCCCCAATATTCAATGTTACTCTCACACGTAATCCTGTAGTCCCTACCCCCCCCAACACATACAAGCCAACTGGTATATTGGACGTGCTCTTCTCCCCCTCCTCTCATTATCCAATTTGGAGTAACCACATCAACAACCTGCCAGAATGAGCTTCGATGCATTCAGAACAGCCCTAAAAAGGTTCGCTCTAGATAATCATGTATCAGAGACTGGAGAACAGGAGCATCATGACGACCCGCATGCCCACGTGGGGCTAGATACCGTGGAATAGATATCATTGCATAGAGCTCACATAGCTCTTGCATCCAATCCCATATCCAATCATCATAAGGATCTAATAAAAATACTTTGCTCGAGAACCTCTATTAACCTCCAAATATCATCTAACATCTATCGCTTATATCCAATTCGAGGTATGTATGATGTGCGAGGTGAAATGCCCATCCATATTTCTAATAGGAAGAGCGAATCGAAAATTTTGATATCCTGGTCAATCACCCCTGGGGGGGTTATACACAGTAGGGGGACTCAATAATAATAAAAAGGTTTTTTTTTGGAGTCTATACCGTATGCCTTTCCCCGCCTTAGGCTATAAGGACTACAGAAAAATAAATCGACCAAGAAAACGCATAAATTAGCTTTTAGCGTATGTTACTTAGCTCGAGCCGGAAGCTCGCTCGGTGACATGTGAACTTGAATCATAGGGTATGCCATGCCCTAGGCCTGATCCCCGGCTGCCATGTTGAATTGTCACACGTCGACAGATTATGACTCTATTCTAATATTCCTGACATTGACAAGAGAAGAAGGATCGGATAAGAATTAGACATGCTTTGAGAACTAAGTGAGCTATTGAGCAGCAGAAGATCACATCCACCACCCTTCCTCTGCGGCCATGCCATCTCTCTTCTCGCTTCCGGCCATCGACCCCACTTCTCTAAACTGCCTAGGGTCCCTCCCCCAGCCCCTTCCTGTCCTTCAGATCCTCCACCACCACCCTTGCCACCCTCTTCAAGAACACCCTCTCATCTACTTCCCT
>Ga0307514_10005236_pt1 | contig 11676 bp, 2 predicted proteins | sample 16_EM_MG_FD_203088 | JGI IMG/M metagenome (GOLD analysis project Ga0307514, IMG submission 203088) | Populus trichocarpa ectomycorrhiza microbial communities from riparian zone in the Pacific Northwest, United States - 16_EM | ecosystem: Host-associated > Plants > Roots > Unclassified | place...
GCTGTGCCTGGTCAACGAGCCGCAGCTGGCCCAGGTCGCTCGTTGGGGCGACGGCGGCCCAACCATGCCCGGCGTGCAGCCGGTGCACCAGCAGATTACCGCGCAGGCCCGCGCCACGCCAGCCGCAATCGCGCTGGTGATGGCAGGCGAGGGCGGCGAGGAACAGTCGCTGCGCTACGACGCGCTGGAGGCGCGCGCCAACCAGCTCGCCCATGCGCTGCTCGCAGGCGGTTTGCAGCCCGAGCAGCGGGTGGGCGTGGCCATGCCACGTTCGCTGGAATTGGTGATCGCGCTGCTGGCGGTGCTGAAAGCCGGCGCCGCCTTCGTGCCGCTGGACCCGACATTGCCGGCCGAGCGCCTGGCCTACATGGCGACGGACAGCGGCGTGGCGCTGGTGCTCACGCTGCCTGGCCAAAGCCTGCCGGCGCTGGCCGCGTTCCCGCAGCGGGCGGTGAGCGCCACGCTGGCCGCCACAGGCCCCACGCACGACCCCGCGCTGCCGGTGCACGCGGCGCAACTGGCCTACGTGCTCTACACCTCCGGCTCCACCGGCCGGCCCAAGGGCGCGGCCAATGTGCACGGCGCGCTGCACAACCGCCTGGCCTGGATGCAGCAGGCTTACCCGCTCGCAGCGGGCGAGACCGTGCTGCAGAAAACCCCCATCGGTTTTGACGTGTCGGTCTGGGAGTTCTTCTGGCCGTTGACGGTGGGCGCGCGCCTGGCGCTGGCCGCGCCCGAGGCGCATCGCGAGCCGGCCCGGCTGGCCGAGGCGATTCGCCGGCACGCGGTGAAGACGTTGCACTTCGTGCCGTCGATGCTGCAGGCCTTCCTGGCCGACGAGACGGTGGCGCGCAGTTGCACCGGCGTTCGCGACATCGTCTGCAGCGGCGAAGCCTTGCCGGCCGAGCTGCAGCGCCGCCTGGCCGCCTGCCTGCCTCAGGCGCGCCTGCACAACCTCTACGGTCCGACCGAGGCCGCCATCGACGTGACCCACTGGACCTGCAGGCCCGAGGACGCGTCGTTGGCTCGCCCCGTGCCGATTGGCGCGCCCATCGCCGGCCTGCGGCTGCGTGTGCTGGACGCCGACCTGAACCCGGTCGCACCCGGCGCGCCCGGCGAGCTGTTCCTCGGCGGCGTGGGTTTGGCCCGTGGCTACCTCGGCAAGCCGGCGCTCAGCGCCGAGCGTTTCATTGCCGACCCACTGGCCGCGGACGGCTCGCGCCTCTACCGCACCGGTGACCTGGTGCGCTGGGTTTCACATGGCGCCCCCAGGACCGGGCCGCTGCCCGGCCGGCCCCCCAAGGGGGACCAGGAACTATTGATGTTTTCAGAATTCGTGACACAGCCCCCCGTTCGGGCTGAGCCTGTCGAAGCCGGCGCGTACCTCGACGCAGGCACTTCGACAGGCTCAGTGCGAACGGATTCAAAACTGTCTCGAATACGGGAAGTCTCAATAGACGGCCAGCTCGAATACCTCGGCCGGCTGGACCACCAGCTCAAGCTGCGTGGCCAGCGCGTCGAGCTGGGCGAGATCGAGGCTCAGTTGCTGAGCCAGCCCGGTGTGCGCGAGGCCGTGGTGGTGGCGCTGCCGGCCGCCGGAGCGCCCGCCGGCGCTGCGCCGGAGCGCCTGGTCGCCTACCTTGCGCCCGAGATGGCGGGCGACGCTGTTGCCGCCCACCAGGCCGCGCTGGCCCGTGTGCTGCCGGCCTACATGCTGCCAACGCGTTTCGTCACGCTGCCGCGTTTGCCGCTGAATGCCAACGGCAAGATCGACCGCAAGGCCTTGCCCGAACCACAGGCGCCAAACGGGCAGGGCGCCGGCGGCGCGCCGCTGCAGCCAGGCGAGGCCGCGCTCGCACGGGTCTGGGCCGAGGTGCTGAACCTGCCGATGGCACAGCTGGGCCGGGACGCCAACTTTTTCGACCTCGGCGGCCACTCGCTGCGCCTGGTCGCGCTGCAGGCCGCGCTGAAGCAGCAGCTTGACTTGCAGGTGCCGCTGGTCGAGCTGTTTGCCCACACCACCCTCGCCGCGCTGGCGCGGCACCTCGCCGCGCGCGAGCAACCCGCCGCCAGCACCGTGCTGCAGACCGCGGGAGACGATGCGGCCCGCCAGCGTGAGGCCTTGATGCGTCGCAAGCGTGCCGCCGCCGCCGGAGCGCTGCGATGAGCGAAGCCGCTGAAATCGGCGAGATGGACATCGCCATCGTCGGCCTGGCCGGGCGTTTTCCTGGCGCGCCGGACTTGGCCACCTTCTGGCACAACCTGCGAGACGGCGTTGAATCGGTGCAGCGTTTCAGTGACGAGGCCTTGCGCGCGCAAGGCGTGCCCGAGGCCTTGCTGGCCGACCCGGCCTATGTGAAAGCCGGCGTGGTGCTGGAAGGCATGGCGCTGTTCGACGCCGGCTACTTCGGCCTGGCTGCCGGCGAGGCCCAGCGCCTGGACCCGCAGCAGCGCGTGTTCCTCGAAACCGCCGCGCACGCGCTGCAGCACGCCGGTTACGACGGCCCATCGCGCCCGGTGCGCACAGCTGTCTACGCCGGCAGCAGCGCCAACCAGTACGTCTGGCGCCAACTGCTGCCGGCCGGCGCGCTGGCCGACGAGGCCGCATTGCCGGCGCTGCTGAACGGCAATGACAAGGACGCGCTCGCACTGCGCACCGCCTACACGCTGGACTTGCGCGGCCCGGCCATCTCGGTGCAGACGGCGTGCTCCACCTCGCTGGTGGCCGTGCACCTGGCCTGCCAGGCGCTGCTGAATTTCGAGGCCGACCTGGCGCTGGCCGGCGGTGTGTCATTGAACCTGGCGCAGGGGCAGGGATACCTCTATCAGCCCGGCGGCATCCGTTCGCCAGACGGCCATTGCCGGGCCTTCGACGCGCAAGCTGCCGGCACGCTGAGCGGCAGCGGTGTGGGCGTGGTCGTGCTCAAGCGCCTGGCCGAGGCGCTGGCCGATGGCGACACGGTGCACGCCGTGATCAAGGGCTCGGCCATCAACAACGACGGCGCCGGCAAGGTCGGCTACACGGCGCCCAGCGTGGAAGGCCAGGCACGCGCCATCGTCGCCGCGCAGCGCGTGGCGGGGGTGTCACCGGCCAGCATCGGCTACGTGGAGGCACACGGCACCGGCACGCCCATGGGCGACCCGATCGAGCTGGCCGCGCTGGCCCAGGCCTTTGCCGCGAACAGCGAAGGTCAGCCGGCCCGCGCCGCGCCTTGCGCCATCGGCTCGCTGAAGACCAACGTCGGTCACCTGGACGCTGCTGCCGGCGTGGCTGGCTTGATCAAGACCGTGCTGGCGTTGCGCCACGCCACGCTGCCGGCCAGCCTGCATTTCGAGCGGCCCAATCCGCAGATCGACTTCTGCACAGGCGGCTTCGAAGTCAACGCCCGCACCCGGCCCTGGCCAGCCGGCGCCACGCCGCGCCGCGCGGGTGTCAGCTCGTTTGGCATGGGCGGAACCAATGCGCACGTGGTGCTGGAAGAAGCGCCGCCGCGCCCGGTGCAGGTGGCGCGTGCCGAAGGCTGGCAACTGCTGCCGCTGTCGGCCCGCAGTGCCGCCGCGCTGCAACAGGCCCAGGCCGAGCTGGACGCCTGCCTGGCCGCACCCGGCGCACCGTCCGCGGCCGACGCCGCGTTCACGCTGCAGACCGGCCGCCGCGCGCTGGCCCACCGCAGCGTGCGCCTGGTGCCGCCCGGCGCCGCGCCAGAGCAGGGCCAATGGCTGGCCGCCACCCAGGTCGGCGCGCAGTCGCCCGAACTGGTCTTCCTGTTCCCGGGCCAGGGCGCGCAGCATCTGCAGATGGGCCGTGCGTTGTATGCGCAGGCCCCCTTGTTCCGCAGCCTGGTGGACCAATGCGCCGAGAAGCTGCGACCGCGCCTGGGCCTGGACCTGCGCCACTGCCTGTTCCCCTCCGCCAGCGACGAGCGCGTGGCCGCCGAGTCCCTGGCCCAGACCGCGCTGACCCAGCCGGCGCTGTTTGTCGTCGAATACGCCATGGCCCAGCTATGGATGAGCTGGGGCCTGCAACCCACGGCCATGCTGGGCCACAGCGTGGGCGAATACGTGGCCGCCTGCCTGGCGGGCGTGTTCAGCCTGGAAGACGCCTTGGACTTGATCGCCGAACGGGGCAGGCTGATGCAGGCCTTGCCGACCGGCGCGATGACCGCTGTCGCGATGGCCGAATCCGCACTGCCGCCCGAAGTGCTGGCGCAGGGCTGCAGCCTCGCGGCGGTGAATGCCGAAGGCCTGTGTGTGCTGGCCGGGCCGGTGGCATGCATTGCCGCGGCCGAGCAGTTGTTGCAGGCGAGGGGCGTCGGTGTGCGGCGGCTGCAGGTCTCGCATGCCTTCCATTCGGCGATGGTCGAACCTGCATTGCCGGCCTTTGAGGCCGCGCTGGCGCGGGTCACGCTGCACCCGCCGCGCCTGCCTTTCATCTCCAACCTCAGCGGCCGTTTCATCACCGCCGAAGAGGCCACCAGCCCGGCCTACTGGGTGCGCCACCTGCGCGGCACCGTGCGCTTTGCCGATGGGCTGGACAGCTTGCTCGCCACGCCGGGCCGGCTGTTGCTGGAAGTCGGCCCCGGCGAGGTGCTGACCAGCCTGGCGCGCCGCCATGCCCGCGCAGGCGAGGCGGCGGCATTGCTGGCCTCGCAGCCGCATCCACGCGAACAGGCGCAGGCCGAAGCCCACCTTGCCGGCACGCTGGCACGGCTGTGGCAAGCGGGTGCGCCGCTGGACTGGGCCGCCTGCCGGCTCGCCGAGGCCAGGCCATGCCGCGTGCCGCTGCCTGGCTATCCGTTCGAGCGGCAGCGGCACTGGGTCGAGGCCGGTCCGGTCGCATCGCTTGCGCCAGTCACCGCCGGCCCTCGCCCGCTGGACGACTGGTTCGAGGTGATGCGCTGGCAACGCGCCGAGCCGCTGCCCGCATCAATCGCCCGCACCGCCGGCCCGGTGCTGCTGCTGGGCCAGCACGGCGCGTTCGACGAAACCCTCGCCGCCATGCTGAGCGAGGCAGGCCATGCCGTGCAGCGCATCACGCGGTTTGAGGGCGATGCCGACGCACTGGCCAGCCTGCTGCAACACGCTGCCGCGGCCCACGGCCCGCTGCAGCACATCGTGCACACCCTCAGCCTGCCGGCCGCGGACGATGCGCAGGACGAACCCGCCCTGCAAAACGGGCTGTACAGCCTGCTCGCGCTGGTGCGGGCGCTGCACCGCGCCGGCCCGGCGGTGCGGGCTGCGAAGCTGCGCATCACCGTGCTGGCCAGCCAGCTGGACGACATCACCGGCACCGAGCCGCTGCACCCTGCGAAGGCCGCGCTGCGTGGCCCGTGCGCGGCGCTGCCGCAGGAGTGGCCGGACATCGAATGCCAGCTGATCGACGCGCTGGACCCGGCCGGCGATGGGCGTGCGCAAGCCCAGCTGGCCGCGCAGGTGCTGGCCGAGCTGCAGTCGCCCGCAGCGCTGCCGCAGCTGGCGTTGCGCGGCGCGCATCGTTGGGTGCAGCAGGCGGTCGCTGTCTCTCGGCCCAGGGCCGCGCCACCGCTGCGGCGTGGCGGCGTGTACCTGGTCACCGGCGGCCTGGGCGGCGTTGGCCTGGCGCTGGCCACGCACCTGGCGCGCCACTGGCAGGCCAGGCTGGTGCTGCTGGGCCGCTCGGCTTTGCCGGCGCAGGGCGACTGGCCGGCGCTGCTGGCCGATCCGGCCGCCCCCGCCGCGCTGCGCCAGCGACTGCAGGCGCTTGAAGCGCTGGCAGGCGAGGGCAGCGAATGGCTGGCGCTGCAAGCCGACGTGAGCGATGCGGCCCAGCTGCGCGGCGCGCTGCAGGCGGCGCGGCAGCGCTTCGGCACCGTGCACGGCGTGATCCACGCCGCCGGCCTGGCCGGCGGTGGCGTGATGGCCCAGCGCGACCCTGCCGCAGTGGCCGCCGTGAGGGCACCCAAGCTCGGTGGCGCCCGCGCGCTGGTGCAAGCCTGGGACGGGCCGGCGCCGGACTTTGTCGCCCACTGCAGCTCGATGGCCGCCATGGTTGGCGCCTTTGGCGATGCCGATTACGCGGCAGCCAACGCCTGCCTCGATGCCCACGCCCAGTGGCTGCGCCGCGAGCGCGGCTGGCCGGCCTGGTCGTTGCTGTGGGACAGCTGGCGCGAGGTCGGCATGGCCGCGCACCGCCACCCCGATGCCGCCACCAGCCTCTCGCCCGCGCAGGGCGCCGAGGCCTTCGAGCGCGTGCTGGCGGGTCCGCCCGCGGCGGTGCTGGTCTCGCCGCAAGGCCTGGCCGCCAAGCAGGCCGCAGCGCGCTCGCTGGACTTTGGCGACGCGCTGCCCGTCGCCGCGCCGCGTGGCTCGGCCGCCCATGCGCGCCCCGCGCTTGCTGTGCCGTTTGCAGCGCCCGAAGGCGAGCTGGAGCAGGCGCTGGCAGCTTTGTGGGGCGAGACCTTGGGCTTCCACGGCATTGGCAGGCGCGACAGCCTGTTCGAGCTGGGCGGCGATTCGCTGACCGCCCTGCAACTGCTGACCCAGGTGCGCCAGCGCTTTGGCGTCACGCTGCATCCGGCCGAGCTGTTCACTGAACCCACTGTTGCCGGCCTGGCCGCGCTGGTGGAGCTGCGCCTGATCGAACAGATCGGCGCCGACTTTTCCTGAAGAAACGCCTTTTCGCATGAGCACTTTGCACGACATGGCCAGCCGCCGCGCCAGCCTGACCCCCGAGCAGCAGGCCAGGCTGGCGGCCCAGCTCGCCGCAGGCCTGCGCGGAGATGCGGCACCGGTGGCCGCCGGCATTCCGGCGCTGCAACTGGCGTGTGCGCCGCTGTCGCATGCCCAGCAGCGGCAATGGTTCCTGTGGCAGCTGGACCCGCAGGCCACGACCGCACACATGGCCGAAGTGCTGCGCCTGCAAGGCGTGCTGGACACGGCCGCGGTGCGCCAGGCGTTCCAGTCCCTGGTGGCCCGGCACGCTTCGCTGCGCACCGTGTTCCAGGCAGGTGAAGACGGCCTGGCGCAACAGGTGATCCAGCCCGAGATGGCGATTGAGGTGCCCCTGATCGATCATCTCGGCGAGGCGCCCGATGCTGCATGCGTGCAGGCCACGCTGCAGCGCCTGCTGCTCACGCCTTACGACCTGGCACGCGGCCCGCTGCTGCGCGTGGCGCTGGTCCGCCTGGGGGCTGAGGATCACTTGCTGGTGCTGGGCATGCACCACATCGTGTCCGACGGCTGGTCCATGCAGCTGCTGCTGCGCGAGTTCGGCCAACTGTATGCGGGGCAGGGCGCGCTGCCGGCCTTGCCCATCGCCTATGCCGACTACGCCGCCTGGCAGACCCGCTGGCTGGCCGAGGGTGAAACCGCGCGCCAGCTGGCCTACTGGCGCCAGCAGCTCGGCAGCGAACACCCGGTGCTGCAACTGCCGGCGGACCATCCGCGTGGCGCGGAAGCTGCCCACCGGCTGGCCCGCCTGGAACACCCGCTGCCCCCCGCGCTGGTGCAGGGCTTGCGCCGCCTGGCGCAGCAGCAGGGCGGCACGCTGTTCATGGCCTTGCTGGCCGGGCTGCAGGCGCTGCTCTACCGCTACACGGGCCAGTCCGACATCCGCATCGGCGTGCCCATCGCCAACCGCCACCGCGCGCAGACCGAAGGCCTGGTGGGCCTGTTCGTCAACACCCAGGTGCTGCGCAGCCAGCTGGACGGCAGGATGCGCCTGCACCAGCTGTTCGCCCAGGTGCGCGAAGCCGCGCTGGGCGCGCAGGCACACCAGGACCTGCCGTTCGAGCAACTGGTCGAGGCCCTGCAGCCCGAGCGCCAGCTCGGCAGCAGCCCGCTGTGCCAGGTGATGTTTAACCACCTTCGCGCCGACGGCAGCGCCCGTCCCACGCTGCCAGGTCTGAGCGTGCAGCCACTGGACCTGGCGCTGGACAAGCCGGCCCAGTTCGAGTTGAGCGTCACCGCGGTGGAAGACGCAAACGGCGGCGTGCGGCTGGACTTCGGCTACCCGCAAGAGCTGTTCGAGCGCGCCACCATCGCCCGCTTGGCCGAGCATGCGCAAGCGGTGCTGCGCGCCTTGGCCGAAGCACCCGAAAGCCGCCTCGCCGAGCTGCCGCTGCCGCATGCCGACGAACAGGCCTGGCAAGCCGCCGCGCATAACCCGCGCCGCTTCGTCGACGCGCCGCCTCTGCACACGCTGTTCGCCCGCCAGGCCGCTGCCACGCCGGAAGCGATGGCGCTCAGCTACGCTGGCCGCAGCCTTCGCTACGTGGAGCTGGAAGCCCGTGCCAACCGGTTGGCCCATGCGCTGGTCGCCCGCGGTGCCGGCCCCGAAACGCTGGTGGCCATTGCCTTGCCGCGATCCATCGAGATGGTCGTGGGCCTGCTCGCCATCCTGAAGACCGGCGCCGCCTACCTGCCGCTGGACCCTGGCCTACCGCCGGAGCGCCTGGCGCTGATGCTGCGCGACAGCGGTGCCACGCTGCTGCTGGCCGCCCAGCCGGCACCACCGGGCGCGAACCTGCCCGTCCTGATGCTGCAGGACCTGGACCTGACTCACGGTCCCGCTCAAGCGCCGGCGCAGGCCGTGCATGGCGAGCAACTCGCCTACGTGCTCTACACCTCCGGCTCCACCGGCCGCCCCAAGGGCGTGATGGTGCGGCACCACGCGCTGTCGCACTTCCTGCTCAGCATGCGTGACGAAGCGCCAGGCCTGGGGCCGCAGGACGTGGTGCTGGCCTTGACCGCGCTGTCCTTCGACATTGCCGCGCTGGAACTCTGGCTGCCGCTGATCAGCGGCGCGCAGCTCGTGCTGGCCGATGCCGACACCTTGGGCGATGGCCGCGCGCTGGCGCAGCTGGTGGAAGCCAGCGGCGCCACCGTGGTCCAGGCCACGCCTTCGGGCTGGCGCCTGCTGCTGGCCGCCGGCTGGCCCGCGAGTAGCCAAACCAGGCTGAAAGCCTTGTGCGGCGGCGAGGCGCTGCCGCCGGATTTGGTGGCTTCGCTGCAGGCGCTGGGCGTGTCGCTGTGGAACCTCTACGGCCCCACCGAAACGACGATCTGGTCCAGCGCCGAGGCCGTGCCGCCGGGCGGTGAACCCGGCATCGGCCACGCCATCGCCGGCACCACGCTGCACGTCTTGGACGCAGACCTGCAGCCCGTCCCGCTGGGCGCTGCCGGCGAGCTGTACATCGGCGGCGTGGGCCTGGCCCGCGGCTACCTGCAGCGCCCCGGACTCAGCGCCGAGCGTTTCATCGCCGATCCTTCTGGCCACGACGGCGCGCGCCTCTACCGCACCGGCGACCTGGTGCGCGCCAGCGCCGATGGCCGGCTCGCCTACCTCGGCCGCAGCGACCACCAGGTCAAGCTGCGCGGCTTCCGCATCGAGCTGGGCGAGATCGAAGCCCAGCTGCTGGCCCAGCCCGGCGTCCGCGCCGCAGTGGTCAAGGCCCGCACAGGCCCCACCGGGCTGCGCCTGGTGGCCTACCTCGCGCATGGCGGCGAGCCGCTGGACGACGCGATGCTGCGCGCGGCCCTGGCCCGCGTGCTGCCCGAATACATGCTGCCCTCGGCCCTGGTGCAACTGCCCACGCTGCCGCTGAACGCCAACGGCAAGGTCGACCGCCACGCGCTGCCCGAACCCAGCGCCGCGCTGGAAGCAGCGGCCCACGAGGCACCCGAAGGCGACACCGAACAGGCGCTGGCCACGCTTTGGCAAGACCTGCTGGCCCGCCCCCGCGTGGGCCGCCGCGACCACTTCTTCTCCCTGGGCGGCCACTCGCTGTTGGCCGTGCAACTGGTTGCCCGCTTGCAGCAGGCCGGCCATGCTGACTTGGCGCTGAAGGACGTGTTCCGGCTGTCGGTGCTGAAGGACCTGGCTGCGCACCTGGATGGCCTGCGAACTGTTGCGAACACGCAAGGACGAGATGCCGATCAGGCGCTGGCCGCGATGGATGCGTTTTTGGACAGTCTGGCTTGAACGGCTGCGTCAGCGGCGGGTGCTGCTTTGAGGAAATGGCACGAGTCAACGGAACGCCTTGAGCCAAAAGGTGGGTTGTCGACAGCTTCAGGCTGATCTCAGTAGTTCGCGGCTCAGAGCCTGAGCAGCCGCCACCGCCCAACACAGCCACTGGGCGGCCTTTGGCAGATTCACAGCTGGAATCTGCCGTTCGCCTGAGGCGTCGGCGCCGTGCTCGCTTGAGCTCCGCTGCTGCACCCGCAACGGGCTCATGTCGACCCTAAGCTGCCCGTCGTTCCCTCGATCTGGCGTGCGTCGAAGCGACCGTTCAACGTTTTACATGGAGGCCGGCGCCATCGTGGAGCCGTTGTACCGTCCTCTCGACGGACGGCAGAACTGCACGCGGAGGACCGGATATGTTCGAGCTTTTCGCCATTTCGTTGGCTATGTCAACCCCTCAGAGGGCGAAGGAATCAGGTCCGACGTTCCTGGCTGGTCGGCTCCCATCACAAAGCCGGAAGCACGTCATTCATTTTGCGGACGGGCACAGGGGGATCTCTAAGAGACAAGCGGAGCGTTTGTGTCAGCATTGCCAAGCCGCTTCGGCGCCGCGCCGAAGTACTGCGGCCAACTGACGCGCATGACCCATGCGAGGGAGTCTGGATGACTTGGATAATTGCGATCAGCGCGCTGGTATTTACTGCGTTTGCCTCGATGGTCGGGATCGTTTGGCGGATAGGGAAAGGCGGAGTTGCAGTTGATTCGGGCGGGCAACTACGCAGTTTCCTACTTGCGGATGGAGGCTTGCAGCGTTTCAGCGTAGCGAACTTGCTGTTGTCGACGTCATTCTCGCTAAATGGGATGCTCTATCAAGCTTGGCTGGGCTATCAGATCGGGCTGTGGGCCTTGCTCGTCCAGGGTGCATGGGCCGCAAGCTACTTCCTGTTATCTCGACATGTGCCGGCCATCCGTTCCGCCCGAAGCTTGCATTCGTTTCTTGGAACTAGATTCGGGGCACAAAGCCAGATCCTCGCAGGCATATGCTCTATCGTTGGATTTATGGTACTCATTGGGTGGGAGTTCAACGTAGGAAAAGCCACATTCGAAGGATTGCTCAACCTGAGTTCAGAGACTCCCCGCGCCGCCGCATCTCAAACTCTTGCACTAACAGTGTCTGCGGTCGCTGTTTGCGTGCTGTACACCGTGATGGGCGGACTTAAGAGCAATGTGATAGCAAACTATGTCCAAAACGCGATAAAACTCGCTGTTTTCTGCGGATTAATTGTGCTTGTAGTTGGTAACTTTATCTCTGCACCAAACCACAACCTCAGAACTGAGCTTTTTCCTTCGTGGGAAAAGGTATTAGCAACACTCGGAATAGTTGGGCTAGCAACCAATCTCATATTCAGTCTGGCTTGGCAGTTTGTCGATATGTCAACCTGGCATAGCGTCGCAGCGTCTAGGGAGGCTCTTGACGAAAAGGAGTCGACCAGCGCGCTTCGGTGGGGAGGTCTGCTTGTTTTTATTGCCCCGGGCATCATTGGTACGTTGCTCGGAGCTTTCCTTACTGTCAAGTCAGGCGTGGATGGCGACAATATCATGGCTCAAATCGTCAGCCTCTTGCCTTATGGGAGCGACTTGATAATTTTCCTGGTTTTCTCGGCGTTGCTGGCCTCGATTATGTCGATGATCGACGGATTGCTTCTCGCCTCAGCCTATGCCTTGGTGTGCGACAT
>Ga0307514_10005237_pt1 | contig 11675 bp, 7 predicted proteins | sample 16_EM_MG_FD_203088 | JGI IMG/M metagenome (GOLD analysis project Ga0307514, IMG submission 203088) | Populus trichocarpa ectomycorrhiza microbial communities from riparian zone in the Pacific Northwest, United States - 16_EM | ecosystem: Host-associated > Plants > Roots > Unclassified | place...
CTTGCATTCTTTAGTTCTTGAACGAACTGAATCTGACTTATCGAAGATTAACTGGCTTCGTGGCGTCATTCTACTCAATCCAATAGTATTGGTGCCTTGGGGCAGGTTTCCATTGTGTCACACTCCTATCAGACCTATTTCGGCTTTCCGGGATCAGATCTCAATCTTGATTGTGGGTTGCGTGACCACGTGATCACGAGGTTCGCATCAATTATGATAAGCTCAATTTCATACTCAATTTGAATGAGATAGATCTTGGGTTCGTGAATTCCATTAAGTTCCGCTAGGGTTCGCATCAGCCATAGTTCAGCGTCTTTTGCAAAATGGTCATTGACTGCGAATTTCTTCAATCCAACCCCTAATTGATCCCAAAACTTTGATTTTGTTGCAATTTTATCCCTGATTTGAACATATTAACTTTGTAAAAATTAAGTTTGGTCTTCCAAATTTTCAATCTTTTCAATTAAGCCCAAATTGAGCTCTCAAACTTAATTTTTCACCAATTAAGCGCCTAATAAAATTAATTTGACCCATTTAAAGTATAATTAAGTCTTTGCACCTAATTAAATCCCTCAATTGAACCCAAATTAATTCATAAACATAATTAAACTTTAATTTGGCCCATGATTTAATCAAACAGGCCTATTAAAAATCTAATTATGTCTTTTGGCTTTGTTTTTGTGCACATTCATCCAATAATTATTTAATTTGACCTTGAATCAATATTGTCTCTTTAGTTTTAGGTATAATGGGGTACAATTAGGTTCCCGATTCTATCCAAAATTGCAACTTGATTTTTCTACATTTAAAATCCTTTTTAGTTTGCTTTTTCCAAATATCAGTCTTCTTCCTATTATTATTTTATTTTTATTTTGAAAAGAAAAAAATGTAAATTTTTTTAGGAATTGTCCAAAATGGGTTATGACAGTGGTGTTGGTGTTTGATTGGGTTTTAGGAAGGACACAAATACAATGTTTTGAACCACAATCATTCTTATATCATGTCATCATATGCCACAAATGATGCAAATCTCATAGTCACATGGTTACGCAACCCACAATCAAGATTGAGATCTGATCCCGGAAAGCCGAAATAGATATGATAAAAGTGTGACACAATAAAAACCTACTTCAAGGCACCAACACTATTGGAATGAAGTAGAATGATGCCATGAAGCTAGTTAATCTTCGATAAGTTAGATTCACTTCAAGAACTAAAGAATGCAAGAATCATTCTCACACGTTAAAACTGAAAAATTCAGAAGTAATAGTCATCCATGACTACTGAAATTTAGGTTACATGAGATTAAATAGTTCTTGAAAAATTAATCCTAATGAATCTACCCTAGTGGATTAATTTGTCCATATCAACAAAACATTTGGAACTTGTATTATGTTTATGAGATAATTTGTAACTTCTTCATCATATAATATGTATCCTTTGTCATGGTTAGTTTTAAAAAACTTTTGCTATAAGCAAATTTGCATTTTTGAGTATCTAATGTTTGAGGGCACTTTTTTTGAAAAATAGTGTTTTTTCAATTGAAGTAAAAAAGAAGAATTCAATATAATTTAACTCTTGTAGATTGTATGACTGACTAATTTTCTTTTCCTTTAGGATGAGGAATGTTATTAATTGCTTCAAAAGGAGCCATGATTTTCCTCCTTTAAGAGTTGGTAAGTTGGGTTTCCACAAGCACCAAAATTCTACTTAATGATTTCATTCCAATCTTGCTTTAGCTATGTGTTTGTGAATCTTTAGGTTGGCCTCCTGGGAAAATGGATACTGGTAACTTTGTTCACCGTCCCTTCATTAAACAAGAATGAGAAGAGGTTTTGTAAACTTTTCACATTTACTCATTAAAGTGATAATGTATGGAAATGGTGTGGGTTTTTATTATTCAATTGATATGTTTGTTTGCTCTTTTATTTTTCAGTTGGATTTTATAATTCAACAAGGCATGTCAATGAATAAAAGAAATTTAGTCCCAACAAAACGATATCATTGTTGCAATGATGGGTAAGATAGACCTAAAATACTTTGTAATGCAGGCAATGAATAAAAACATGTAGGTATGCTTTACTCTTACATACTATTACACCAACCCTTAGATACAAGCGCAACTACAAATAGTTTCATTTCATTTGAAATATTCATTTTCATCTAAAAAAAATTGTCATTACAATTAGTAAAGTTCTCAAATGACCATATCATTAGGTCGACCAGTTCCTGCAAAATTATCAGATGTTGATCACGAATGAACAGCAGTCGTCCAGTTCACTTAGTACCCAAGCGACCAGTCGGTTTAGCTTAAAAACCAGTTTTGACAATTTCAAACCTAGTGAAACGCAAACCGATTATATGTATATCAATCCTATTTATGCATGCAATGTGAAGTGTGTGTGAGTTTATTTTAGTTCGCTATTGAGTAAGATATAAATATTTAACAATAAGCATCAAAATGAATCCTTAAAAACCAAGTCTTCACTTGTTTTACATTTTGGACTTCATATAGATCTATTTAAACTTAATCTCATCTAAGCATATCATTAGTCTATTTTATTTAATTGTTTGTCATCAAAATACATAAAATATTAATATGTGACCCAAAGGTCAACACAAATTTTCCATATTTTACAAATACAAACCAATTTCCATACAACGTATTCAATATGAATCACAATCAAGCATAAACACATTACCATCATCATATCAATCCAATTTAAGCATAGCAATATCATTTAAACACCCCAACACTTACATAATTCCACCAATTTTTCATACTTTCATTTCCCCACATTTAACAAGCATAAATCAATATTCAAACAACTTATTCCATGTGAGTCACAATCAAGTATAATCACACTATCATCATCATAACAATCAAAATTAAATATAAGAACATCATTTAAATACCATCACTTACATAATTTTACCAATTTACATACTTTTATCATTCCAAAATATAACACTAACTACATTCTTGGCAATCTTTATTACAATATTCACAACCAATTTCTAACATCTTTAGCATCATTAAAATATCAAAATCAATTTAATTTAATCAGATTTTCTATATTTTCATCATTCGAACTAAACATAATAAATAAATTTTAGCAATCCACATTTCATCATTCATAATCAACCATAAGCACTCTCAACTTTATTAAAATACAAATATAAACACAATTTAATCCAAATTCCATTCCCCTAAATTATCTAATCATGGCCAACTTACGATTTTAATTTTCCAAAACTTGGTTTATAATTTCTCCCATTTAATCTTTATTCATTTTTTTACATCCCTCATTTGTTATAAATTCACACAATTTGGCATATCCATTAAAGTTTACATAAACTTTAACAATTTAAAATTAAGGATTTTCAATCCTCCATTCATAATCAAGAAAACAAATGCATTTAATTGAAAAGAAATCTTTTACCACAACCAATTAATGTAATTTTATGAGCCTTTTCAACCAATTCTAAGAATCCTCTATTTTCCCTTCCAATTTGCACACTTTATCTCTCTATATTTCTGAACTCCTAACCTCTCTCTCTCTCTGAAGTTTTTCTAATTTGATTGTAAAATCACTTGGCTCTTATTTTGTAGCATGAAACTTGAGAGAGAGAAAATGGAGAAAATGGAGGAGAGGGAGAAGATTTCAAGCTTACTTTCCTCCTTTAATGTCGTCAACTATTTGTAAATGAAGAGAAGGGTTTTCCCTTTCTAATTATAAAAATGCCACTCATTTAATGTATCACAAATTATTTTTGTCAAATCCTAATCGTTAGTATTTTTCATGTACAAATTTATTCTTTTCTTTGTCCGAGGATTTTATACCAAATTAACTAGAAATTTTCACTCTTAATCATAAAGATTTTTCTCTAAATGTATTATTTTTTGGTTGGGAGTTATGCTATTTAGCATGGGGTTTACATGAACAAAAATGCAAATTTTGTCAACAATATTACATTTATGGAGCAACTCGGTTGATTAATTGCTCCACTAATTATCATTCACATGAAAGGGGGATGAATGCTATAGGAAATTGATGCATTATGGTGAATATTATTGAAAACAATATTTTTTTTTATGAGAGAAAAAGTCTAGTTCAAATTCTGTAACTTAAAATACAAGTTTCTCCCTATGTTTAATTTTTGTTTTTCTATATTGAAAGAAAGTTAGTGCTTTAGAATTGATAAAGTGTACTTATATTTTATTCAATCAATGCTAAATGCAATTCTTTTTATAATTTAGGGACTTTTCCCCTTTAGAATTCATTCTTTTTCTTGAATATTGACATAAGAAACTTTCTTCAATATTTTTAGCATAATAATATTTATTGTATTATTTTATTAATGGTTAATATTTTTAGGTTTTGAGAAGTTTAAGAAGAGTCTAAGATGTAATTTAGTAAATCAAGCTTAACTTTTAATCCTATTTTTGGACTAAGCTAAAGTTTTTACATAAGGCTCCAAAAGCCCTATTTCATATTGGATTAAACTTTTATGATGATTGGGGATCGGGAAGGCCTTAAATAAGGCTTGGAAATTACTGTGCGGGATTGTCTTTATTTACCTTGTATTATTTGGATTCTTTTTTCTATTTAGATTAGGACTTTAGTTTAATTAATATTTCTTATTTAGGAATTATAATGCTAGATGATTTTATTAGTTAGGTAAGTTTTAATTAAAAATCATTTTTTATACAAAATTTTAGGTCTATAACTAATATAAATATCATCTAGCATAAAATATCGTAGATTTGTTTTTTCTAATTTTTCTATAATGTTAAGGCTATAACTAGGGGTGATCATTTTCGGTCCGGTCCGGTTTTTACCTATAAAAATAACCAAACTAAAATTTTGTAAAATACAAAAAATAAAATCGAAACCGCACTGAAACCAATTCCAACCGACCAGTTTTTGTTCGGTTTGGTTCGGTTATGTTATATTATATTAAAAACAAAAAACTATATTGTGTTTTTTTCTTTCTAATGGGTTTTATGACTGGTTTGGGTTCGGTTTGGTTATTTTATATTTTTTTAACTAAATCAGTTTGGTTCAGTTGAGGTTTTTTGGTTTTAGGCTTATGAAACCGAAACCAAACTAAATATTTTTTTTAATATCCTAATCAATTTAATTGGTTTTTTTCATGGTTCGATTTTTTTAGTTATTATTTTTTAGTTTTCTCGGTTTAATTGATTTTACAGTCTGTAACTTTAGAGCTTGGGAGCCTTAATTTTTATCACACTATACGTTATGTCAGTTGGTATCAGAGTAGTATATTTGATGGACAGAAACGGTATCAACTCATTCTATGATGAGGCTGTCTAGGGTGTTGTGCGGGTTAAGGAGGTGGCAATGACTCAAAGAATGGATTGTTTTGAGCAAACTCAGGAATAGAGAATGAGTTATTTGAAGTAGGCCATAATTCTAACTCAGTTAATGGGTAATGCAAACAAGGATCGTGAAGAGAAGAGAAATTTGTCTAGAGACTTACCTCAATGTTGTCTGAACCCTAGACCTATTCCTGAATTCGATGTGATTCCTTTCTATTATGAAAAACTTTTTAAGATACTATTTCTTAACTAGTACACAAAGTTGGAAGTTTGCTTTTATTTCAACAAAATTTCTTGTTATAAAAAAATATGGCTTGTCATACACAAACTTTCTTGTGATGATAAAGAATGGTGGTTTAAAGTTCTAGAATATAGAACTCGTATCGTTTAACTCCTTCATGGAAAGATTTGAGACAATGATTAATTTTAAAGTTTGTACAAGATGATTACAAAGAGATTACATTGGATAGATAAGAAAATAGATTTTTCTTATCTGCTTTGTGTTCAACCTTCTCAAATAGCAAGGAAGAAAAATATAGAGGAGGCGTCGTATTTTTAAAGTAGTCAGTTTCAACATCACAACAGTGGCAACAACAACACTGCAAATAATACTTGTCAATGTTTTCATCTGTTAATGGTGAAGAAAAAAATCAAGAAATCTCTCAAATTAGTATCTTATAGTGATTATAAAAATCTTGCAAACAAGGACATGGAAGACATGATAATTTCTTACAATTCTTCAGATATGTGATGAATGATTATCTTAAAGTTTCTTTATATACAAAGGTTGAAGTATTGAAAGTCATAAATAACGAGGTGGTCAGGTTTTAAATAAAAGAATGTGTAAAGGAACTACAAGTGGACATTATAGGAATGAAAAGTATAACATTAAATATAAATTTTTCTTTGGCATGCACGTATTATAAATTAAATTTTAAATTTCACATGTCAAAGACATGCTACTTCATGTATATATTAGCTAGAATACTATATTTGAAATATTTATACCTTTAGAGTTGAAGAGTTCAATTCTTGACAAATAATATGAGGGCGAGTTTGTTAGAAGTAGAGGGGACTTAAATGGGTCACTTTCTTTAATATTCTTGGCATAATAATATTTATTGTGTTATTTCATTAATGATTAAGATTTTTAGATTTTGAGAAGCTTAAAAAGAGTTCAAGATGCAGTTTTGTAAATCAAGTATAAATTTTAATCTGATCATTAGATCGAGATAAAATTATGACAAAGATTATGAAGGCCCTGTTTTCTATTGGGTTGAGATTTCATGATGATCGGAGATCGAAAAAACCTTCAAATAAAGCTCATATAATCTACTATTTGAGACTGTCTTTATTTACCTTATTGTATTTGTATTCTTTTTCCTATTTAAATTAGAACTTTTAGTTTAATTAGTATTTTACTATTTAGAAATTCTAATGCTAGATGAATTTGATTAGTTAGGAAGATTTTAATAGGAAATAATTTCCTACAAAGAATTTTAGGTCTAAAACTAATATAAATAAGAATGTTTTGTTTACTTTGAGAACTTTCACACTATTATTCAAGCTTTTATTAAATATCTATGTTTTTTTTTCTAATTCATCTACAGTTTTAGGGCTATAACTTTAGCATTTGAAAACCCTAGTTTTTATCCATGCTATATGTCGTGTTAAATACTAAAGCCATAGACCACAAAGCAAGGCTATTAATTTTGCTCCATTTCGACCAGTATACCTCATACCATTTCAAAAAACAAAACAAAATGGAACAACAAATTTTATCTCGCTTAAGATCTTGAGTAATTTCTTGTCTAAATTTTGACCTAGATGTTTCAGGTTTGTTCATTCCATTTCGGATACTAATGACAATCACAATTCACAGCTATATGCATATGACATAATTGATCATTTTACGATCTTCTTCATTTCCATAATCACCATCTTCATTTTCCTCACCTTCTTCTTCTTCAACCATTTCTTGTATAATGTGTTTTGGTTACTGAAAGAAGTTTCTAAAGTTTGCATTTTATTAGTGGTTTTCTCTTAAGATTGGTGAATTGTTGGCGAGAGATTCAAGCTTTCATGACTTGTTGAAGTGATTTTCTTGATTATTTTCAGGAATTGGGTCCTTATCAAGTTCGTACTTTGTAGGTAATGTGTGTTCATTTTGGGTTTTGATTTCTACCATTAATTTTATTAGGTAATGTGTGTTCATTTTTTTTATAATGATTTTTAAGGTTTTTGAAGATACTAGAAAGTGTGGTACCAATAGTAGTTGCAATTTAAGAGAGATAGAAAAAAAAAGGTTTATTTATTAGCTTCTATTCTATAGGTAAATTTCAATTTGTAACCCTAAATGTTAGTACTTTTGTCAATTACACATTTATACTTCCAGTTTAATCAATTAAACACCTATTATAGTTTTGTTGATTAATTATGGTAAAAATTGATAAGAGGTTGGCTCTTTTATTGTTTTTCTTTATCTCTATTTTATTTTATCATATAATTCGAGCTTAATGGAAATGATCATCTATTAGAATGTTTAGTTGATGACTTTTCATACATATCATCACAAAATCATTTATTTCTATGTTAATAATGGAGATGATATTTGATTTATGCTTTTTTTGTATCCCATTTTAAGGACGCATGTGGATACACAATCACGGTGTCGCCCCGTCCTCCTATCATAGATGTGTCAAATTCTCATTCCAAGGAGGAAGAACCATAGTGAAAATAGAGAAAAACATACCCAACCCCTGAGTACCAATTTTATGAACATGTTCCCATTAGAGAAGCAAACAGTAAACCCATGCGAATTTAAGAGGTCTCAAACGACCTAGGGAACCACTCCCGAGTGAACAATCTCGAGGATGGCAAAAAATGTGTAGATCCGGGTACACACCTGGAACAAGTTACTTTTTTAATATTTAGATATTTTATTTGTGTTGAATTATTTTAAGTTAAAATTTTATATGACCTTGACTTTAGAAGGTTATAAATTTTAAAATTATATTTAGATATATGATATTGTGTTTGTATTATATAATTTGAAGTTAATTAATTTTTAGATTTAAATTGAAATTATATATATTTCTAAAATAAAACGCGAAAAAATTTGAAATTAAAATTTATTATTCTAATAAGAAAAACAAAATATCATTAAAACAAAATTGACAACTTTACCACAAAGTTACTGTCTGCAATGCAACCAATTTTACGACAAAGTTACTTGTGCAATGCAACCATGTAACACAAAGACAATAGAACTCGAAACTTTACCTTGCAACATATAGGGCTATTAATTGAGATTTTGACTTTACTGCTGGAAGTTTATGTTTAGGTGTTCAGTTTAGAAAAGAGTGGTTAGAACTGTAGTCTGTATTCCATGTCAGTAGTGTTCTTGATTTTTGTTATTATGGCAATCAACATGCTTAATTATATAAGACGCTGATAGAATCCAAATAACCGTCACTATTTTATTTTTTTCATGCCACGTGTCACGCATGCATGAAAGCCTTTTATTTATAACGTACTGAAAATTAAAATGGCTGTCATTTTCTTTGTTTCCTTCTTTTTTTGATCGTGACTTTGTTTCCTTCTTTATTACAACTGATCAACAACTTTTGCTCCTTTTTTTTTTGCCTTTCTCGTTTTTTAAGAAAAAATAAAGGTTAACTTAACATGAGAACGGACATATTACCAGGTATTGATTTTTTGAACCTCTCTTATGCTAAAAAGAAAAAATAAACGTAAAACATACACGCAATTTAACAGATTCGCTGTACATGCCACTCAACTCCAGAGTCCAGAGGACTGAACGGAACACAGAGGCAAGTGCTAGTACAGCAATTTATGGCTAATCAATGACTCAACCATCCACATCTTGATTGGAGTTATTTAGATGGGCTCTACTTCCACCCACTCCTCACTAGTCACTACTCCATTTCATCTTCCTAATAAATGTATATAAATAAATCCACACTTGTCCTATTTAGAAAACTAATTCACCTTATTTACCATAGAAGAAAAGGCGAATTTCATTTCACTCTACCTATAAAAGAAACACCTGTTACCATTAACTACTGACATTTATTGGGTGAGAATCCCATGCGGTTATTTGCCAGGTCAAATGTGACACGTGTCCCCTGCTGCTGTACATTCCCGATTATAGACAGAGACGACGTCGTTGGAGCAAATGCAAAGCAGTAAGTCCCAGCAGAATCCACAGGGATCAAATAATTGGCGGCCGGCAAATTCCAGGACTTCCCATCTGCGAAGTGAAACGACACCGTTGGGACTCTTACACTTGCCTGTCCAGACAGATCATAACACGTGTCAAACAATGCAACAGCACTAGTGAGTTTCAAATTCTGAGTCATCCTCACGAATGCATCACGCAGAGGATTGTAAGCCTGAGTCTGCAACCGAGTTATTGCTGTTCCACAGTCAACGATTATCCCACCATTCCCTGACTCGTCCAATCGAAATGTTGACTCAGGTATCGACACCATCTGCCCACCGACACTCATTCCACTGAGACCCACATAGTAAAAAGTATCAATCTTCCGGTTCTTCATCAAAGGAGCAGTGACTGAATCAACGCCGAGTTGAGCCGAGTTAAAGTCCAAAGTCGACGATCCAGCCGAGTCACGATTCACTAAACAATAAGAAAACGACGTCGCTTTAAGCTGGTTTGTTAACGAAAGTGGGCCACCACCAAGACCTAATAAACCAGCAGCACCCACAAACAACCCTTCATTATCATGACCACAGCCTAAAGCAACGTTTTTAACACTCCCAGAATTCCCAAACGACACCGATTCAGTAGCAAAATCACCGAAAGTATACGACCCGTCGCCGTAGTTAACCTGATAAAGACACTGCCCACTTCTACAGCTCGACATTTCTAAAGAGCTACACTGTTGAGATTGACAAGTGACAGGAGCGTAAGTAGAGGACGCCGTTGGATCAAAGATTGGATCTGTTTGCTGGTAACAGTCTGTACAGGGTTGACATTGTAGCCAGTTAATGTCACTGCCTGTGTCCAAAACCATGTAAAACTGTCTTGCTGGGTTACCGACACCAACTCGAGTGAAGTACTCACCGCTTCCTTGGCTTGTACCTGAAGTGACTGGAGTGGATAAGTCCTCGGGTTTGATCTCGGTTTCTAAGGGTTTGAGGTCGGATTTGGAGATGTCTTCGAGGGCGAGTTGGAGTCTGGCTGTGAGTGAGTTGAATCGGACTGTGTCACGGTGGAGTCGAGAGAGGACTAAGGATTTGTAGTCTTTGTGGTGGATTTTGTAGATGGTTTCGCGGGGATGGAGTTCGAGGGAGAAAGAGAGTGAAGAGTTGGAGAAAGATGGGGTGGATGTGGTGATTGTTGTGTGAGTGGAGGATTTTTGTGTTTGTAGATCAAAGGAGAGGATGTTATGGGCTTGTTGAAGAGAAGATGCGACATCAAGGATTGTTGTCGTTGTTGTTGTAGTGGCATCTGGTAAATCACGAGGTAAAGTGGAGGTGAAGAAGAGAAAAATGAGAGTGAGGAATAGAAGGAATGCCTTTGAAGCTGGTTCTGACATTTTTGTTGCAGAATTTGGAGGGTTAAGAGTGGAAGCGGAAGTTTCGCTTTTTATTGAAAAAAAAGTAGAAAGAGGTGGTAGTAATGTGAATAAAAGATGGCCTCACGTCATCAAGATAAGAAAAGAGGGTTTCAAGGCGTTAATAACGATGTCTAAGTGGGACAAAGCTCACCTTGCAAACTTGCTGACAAGCAGCCATGGTTGACAGCATGTGTATCCACGACAGCATGTGTATCCACGCGCCATGGCCATAGAAGAGGTGCTTTATTGCCATTACCATCGTGTAGTAGGGGTGAATAAAAAAACTGAAAAACTGAGAAAATTGAAAAAACCAGAAAAAATATAACCGAAAAAACCGAACAAAAAAAAATCGAATTAACCGATTAAAAAATCACAAAAAAGTTCTGGTTCGGTTCGGTTTTGGTTTCTAAAGTCTGAAACCGATTGAACCGAATCGAACCGAACTAGTTCAACCAGGCCACCACTTAAAAAAAAAACAAGTATAAATAGAAATTTTCTAACCCTAAACCTACATTCAGTCGCCCCCCTCCTCCTTTGCTTTCTGGCTCTCTGCATCTCCCCCCTCCTTTTGCTCTCTGCATCTCCCCCTCATCTCTCCTCTCTTATTTTTCTTCATGCTTAGCTCTATGATTGTTACTTATTAGTTGTTGAGCTCCTGCTCCATGCTCCTTTGCTTAAGCTCCATCTCCTTCAGCCGCCCCCTCTCCCTATTCTCTGTCTCTCATCTC
>Ga0307514_10005238_pt1 | contig 11674 bp, 12 predicted proteins | sample 16_EM_MG_FD_203088 | JGI IMG/M metagenome (GOLD analysis project Ga0307514, IMG submission 203088) | Populus trichocarpa ectomycorrhiza microbial communities from riparian zone in the Pacific Northwest, United States - 16_EM | ecosystem: Host-associated > Plants > Roots > Unclassified | place...
AAGGTACCCAACCTCCTGAACTATCAGGTCAAAATGCCATTAGTTGTTCGTAAACAAAACAAATTACTCTAGTGATTCCTTCACAAGTTGTTTGATTTGATTTAATCTACCATTGAATCCAACTAGGATTCCACTCAATTGTTAATCGAAGCTGGTCATGTGAAAATCAAATGTTCACTAAAAAAGGGGGAAAATTTTAATTTATTTTATTTGATGAAAATACAAAATGAAAGAAAAAGATAAACGAAAAAGTGAGACCACACGAAAGTATTAATCAAGTTCCCAATTCTATAGCCTTTTGGAGAGAGAAAGTTCTGTTAGGGAGGAGGAGGAGAGAGAGAGTTGAGGTAATAGCTGCAAACGACTATGGATCGGACTTTTAACATCACAATTTAATTGGTTATGGATTTTTGAGTATCGATTTTACTGGAAAAGATAGATTGATGGGCGAACGTTACAAATGGTTGGTGATATTAGGCTTAATTTTTGTTGTTTAGTACTTAATTACAATGGATTTTGTGGTTGAAGTTGGTTTATGAAGGTCTTATGATTATGTTTATGTTAGTTTTGGTAAAAATTAGATGAAATTGAGTTGTAAGACGGAAAGGACAAGTCTCATCAATTTTTAGGAAAACTATGGCTTGCCAGAGAAGGAACAGGACCATTTTGCTGTTTAGAGCATTTGCTTAGTCTTTAAAGGATTGTTGTCTCTCTATAGTTTATTTGAACTAATCACTCTATCATTGTTAGTTATCTGTTGCAGCATGCATATTACTGGATTTGTCTTTCTTTAGCCCTTTTGAATTCTGAACCTGTTGAACTCTAAAAGGAAAAGTGAAAAATCTTTTTCTTGAAAGATCATGTGCTTCATTAAAATATGAGTTTCTCCTTTTGGCATTCCCTTGTTTAAAAGTTCAGTTAACGGTAAATATAATGGAGATTCTAAGGTTGTTAAAATTTGTATTTCTTCCTGTTTTAAAATCTCAAATTTTATGTGTTGACAAGTCCAAGCATCCATCTCCTACTTTCCAAAAATTACATCAAACACCTTGTTGGGATCCACTTTTATGGACTATTCTTTTCTGAACTTCCCATTGTCCTTGTATGCTGCCTATTGTTTGTATTTCCCAAATGATTTAAAATCTTATCCTGCCTATGCTCAGTGTTTGGCCTTGGAGTGATGTAGTGGGTGTATTAGCTATCAGTCAAAACTTTTATTTTATTTTTTTCATCAAACAAAAAAATTAAGTCCCTTTCATCTTTTGTTTTCATTTTTCTTATCATTTTATAATACTTTCGGGAGGAAAAGTTGAGTGGAAAACGCGTGACACTCACGTATCCTGCTTTTGTTATTCAAATTTACTGGTGTCCTAAATCAAATCAAACAATTTGTCTAGCTACTAGTGGCATGGGATTTTTTTTTCTGGGACCAATGGCACTTTGACTATTACTTTAGGTACCTTTTAGCCAAATTTTGGTTTTGGGGACCAAAAAATTGAAATGGTTTGTGTTGTTGTTGTATTTTTTTTTTCATGTTTATGATATGATAGAGCAGCCTTCTAGAGGTTTATTCTGTGTTGCGCCTGGTGAACTTGATCAAAGATGGGATGGTCTGAGTTTCACATAGAGATTCATGGCACTTGTACCTTTTTGGATGGAAGATTGTTCATAAGGCACTTCCTTTACTTTTTGAACATATATGCTTTATTGGGTCTTCCTTTGCTGTTTTTTTCTTAGAAACAATTGGTCAAGGTTCAGGGATGACTATGTTCTATCACTTTGTGATATCTGTGAAGGAGGAACAACATCTAGCTTCAAAGTTGGAAGCTTTCAGGAGTTAGGTAAAGGGAAGTGCATAACTGAAATGAGTTTACTCAATCAAAGTGAAGTTTGAGTGGTCTCAGTGAGAAGTGGTAAAAGGTTGTTTCAAGTTTTTGAATTGGAGATCTTTTGAAGATAGAAACAAATCCAGGAATGGTCCTAGCTCCCATAAATCATCTTTGAATGTATAAAATTTTTAAAGATACTCTTACAAAATGCCCCCCTCAGAACCAAAACCGCACATTCTAGCCCCCCACCTCAACCACAATTTTATGATGTATGGATTCATACCTGCCTGGAGAAAGAAATCTCTTGCTATCAGGCTTAAAGTAGGCAACAGAAACTAGATTTATTGCAGAAAACAGCACATTATCATAGGAAACACTATTTCATAAGCAAAGCAGAATTGATGGGATCGTGATAGAGAAACAAAACTATAAAAGTTGTTTTTAATTTCTATATGAAGCTTTTTTTGCGAGTGAGTGGCTAGGATGCCTTCAATTAATGATTTCGCATTTGATGGTATTCGGATGATATGGCTCACTAAGATTGGAATGCCTTTTGAGAGAAATGAAATTTGCAAGTCAGTTAATGATTGTTTTTGGTGTTTAGTTGTTGAAATAATTAACAAAAGTGTGATTGCAGGAGATGAGTCATCCTTATTTTAATTGTCAATAGAAAATCAAAATATACTTGGGACTGTTGACGGTGTAGATGATGCGAGATAATTTCATTGTGTTTTTTGTATGCATTGATGTTATGTTCTATATGACGGGTATGGTACCCCATGGTTCCCTATCTGGTAAAAGATTCTTTTGCTTATGGAAATATAAGTTTACTTTGTTATTCTCTTATGCAGGGCTGGGTTGCATGAAACTAAACGCGGGTCAGAACTACCAATTCAAGAAAAGTATGTGCCAGTTGTTTTCTTAGTTTTACACATGCGATCTGCTTACCTTTTTAACTGTCTTGCAGTGTATTAAATTTTTTTTTTCTGGAGTTTAACAGTCTTGTAGTCCATTTTATTTTGAACTTATTGGATTTTTAAAAGCTCAATAGAATGAGAAAGACAACTTTTGATTCCTACTGAACCATGAAAGTTGTATAATTTGCAGGTACAATCATTGGGCACGAGCTTCTCCATGGTGGACTGGTAACAATCCGAGAGATAAGAACATGCCTAAAGATGGCGATGATGGTTTTTTCCCTACCAGTGGAAATGATTTTGTAAGTTGAATTTTCACATTGTACAATTATGTTCTTGTAAGATCTGCACGTTCTAAATTCAAACTTAAGCTCTGCAGAAACCAGAAGTCATTGCTTCCAGTCGCAAATATCATGTACGTGTGTTGGTATGTGCCCCATCAAACTCTGCTCTAGATGAAATAGTGTTGCGCCTTCTCAAGACAGGTATGTGTTTCCACACTTGCAAGTCTGTATTTCATTATGTTTGCTTCCTTTTGGCATGACACAATTATTGGTGATGTTTGGGTTTTTTGTTCTGTCCATTTTGAATTTTATCATTCTTTCATTAGCTCCATTGATTTATGAAGACATCAAGGCAATGTAGGACTTGGCCAAGGTTCATGTGATTGTAAAGGAAGTTGAGTGTGGTAGTAGTTACGTATTGGATACACTGGATCCTGAATAAAAATATTAGTGATGCAGGGACAATAATGTTTTCCTATTTCATTAACTTGTAAAGGAAGTTAAGTGTGGTAGCAGTTCCTTCCTGGATACGCTGGATCCTGAGTTATCTTAGAAAATAAAAACAAATTATTAATGATTCAGGACTGATAAAATTAAATCTTGTTTCATTATCTTAGACTTTTAAACCAATGATGGAATTTTAGTGTTTTCATTGAATTAACCAGAGGAAATTGTCTTAAACAAGTTGGGGTTGCCCGTCAAACTTTTCCTCCATTCCACCTTTTATCCAAGGCTATGTTCTCTGTTGGTTCTTAAGAAACCTTTTTTTTGATAATAAGAAACTAAGTTTTCTACTTGTCCAGCTCAAGATTGATTCCGTTTATTGTTGGCCATTCGATTCAATCTTCAACATGTAGAAGGCAAAAAGTAAGCCTTTGATAGTATCATCCCCTGTATCCATTTTCATTTTTATTACTCTTTTCCTCGCACAACCATCTTAACATCACTTTTTCATACTTCATATTCCAAAATGCCAAAAGCTCTATTCTATGAGGAAAAAGTCAAAACTAGCCTATAGCTGTTCTGAAAAGTATCCCGCAACTTGGTAGTTAAATTATTCTTCTTCCAGCTGGTCTCTGGTCATCATTATTCTGTTCTGGAGCCACCTGGTGATTAGCGTGGTTCCCAATACCCAACATAAACTGCTGATGCCAAGTTCATTATTCTTCTTTACTTCTAAAGAAAGAATGCTATGCCTGATCTGTCCATGTTTGTTCTTACCATGTTTATGTATCTGACTGCCTGAGAAGCTTTGATTAATTACTTCCCATTTGTTCTAATAGTTTTTCAACTGGATGTGCTCAATGACTAGTATCCTAATATTTCTTTAATGTGCTATCAAAGTGAGGGTTTCAGAGCCATCATTTCTTACTGTACTCAGTAGTGGGGAATGACTGTAGGATGGATTATTTGCTACTGAAAGGGGTTCATGGGTGATTCCATGTTTGGTGTCAAATTTGTTGATGGTTTCCATCTTCTTAATGGGTAATTCAAGTAGGATGGCTAATCTATTGAGTTTCCTTTTGAGTATTTGGAGGGAAAGATTCTTCGTAGAAATCAGGTGTTTTAGATGTCATCTACTGTATTTATGTTTAGAGAAATGCTACAATTTTCAAGGATTACGTGTAATTGATGGATGGGTTGTTGAATCTGTTGCTTGCACTTTGCATCTACACCTGGGAAACTGATATTGACAGAGGATATATGGGATCTGTGTTAGTGTGGGAACTAAGCACCCAGCATCTTCGGAGTCACTAGCCCTTTGTTCTTGAAAGGGTGAGCCAAAAGTTTGATGTGAGAGATTTGGGATGTGATTGTGAAATGATCTTTTTGAAGTATACCATTGATCATCATGAATTAAGATGATGAAATATTATTAGGAATAGGCGTTGTAAATAAACTGTGGCTCCTTGTTTAGTTTTTCTGTGCAGATGCTGTGCATCCCTCTTATCCTCTTCCAAAATGTGGGTACTTTCAGGCAGAGTTTGTTATCCTAAAATGTAAATTTGATATGCCTGACCCCTAGATCCATGCACATACCCTAATCTGAGAAATGAAGGTTGTGGATAGGATAATGCTCCGCGCGCGCGCGCGCATGTACAAATTATATTCAACTCTTTGATTGTCATTCTAAAACAAACTGTTCTTTTTGTTTTTTTGCAGGTGTTCATGATGAAAATGTCCGTTCATATAATCCTAAAATTGTGCGGATTGGTCTTAAAGCTCATCATTCTGTCCAGTCAGTCTGCATGGATAACCTTGTATGTCTTGGCCTAATAACAAACACTTGTTATTGTCGCAATTCTTATTTTTTTTACTATTTATTCGCGCATGGTGTTACAATTATCCTGGTGTCCTTTATTTGGATTGCATAATGAAGAACTTTGTTGCTATTCTTGTTTTTGTTATTACTGGTTCTCCCACAATTTTGCAATATCTAGATGTCTTCAATTAGATTGCCAAACAAAGGATTTTGTGTGCATTTGAAAGAGGAAGTTACTAGGATTTCAATAGAACCTTTTGCTAATCCATTATTCCAGAACAAATTTTTGGGATGATTTAATCTAGTTACAAGATATTTTCAAATACTTGGTTGATTCAACAAATCAACCAATGCAGTGAAACCAAAGCTAATTAATAAAGTCAACGAACTATGAAATCATAAAAGGATAGTAAGTGGGAATTATATGTTTGCCAAATATTGGGATTATTAATGTGATTAAATCAATATAATACCTTCCAATTCCTGATGATGAACTATTAATCATTATATTTGGTTTACCTTTTCTCTTACAATTTGGTGGATAAATTATAAAAGTCTATCAATGTATGCATCAATGGTGGACCACCTATTGAATAGAAAAACAAATTGCACTTCATTGTTTATATGTCGTGTGATCTACATATCAAATAATAATCCATGAAGTTTAAGAACTCAAATTTGCAAGAAAAAGGTCCGTGCAAAACTTTATATTCTTGATACAGCATATCATATGCATAGTGCCTCACCTATTTCCAAGGAAAAACAAATTGCATTTCATTATTCATGTCATATGATCTACATATCATATAAGTAATCCATGAAGTTTAAGAACTCACATTGGCAAGAAAAAGGTCTGTGAAAACTCTATATTCTTGATACAGCATATCACTGCTAGATACTTCTACTGTGTGTTATTTTGAAGGTTGATATGACTGATTTCTCCTTCAGGTGAAACAAAAACAAGGTGAATCAGCTTCTGATAAACAGAAACATAGAACTGCAGGAGGGGATACAGACAGTATCCGTGCTGCTATTCTAGAGGAATCTGTAATTGTATGTAAATCCAACTGTCTTGAAAGTGGAAGCTAGCATCATGTAAACTCCCTTAGTAATTTTTCTGTATTGGCAGGTCTTTTCCACCCTCAGCTTCAGTGGTTCGGCACTTTTTAGTAAATTGAACCATGGTTTCGATGTTGTTATTATAGATGAAGCTGCCCAAGCTGTAAGTGTTCATCATCTCCTTCATTCTTGTTAGTCATATGCAGTGGGTGCCTTTAAGACTGTTATGAATTGAATTCACAAAAATTAAATGCACGGAAGCTCTCAGATTTAATGGAAATGTAAAAAGATATTCAAGTAAGTGGTGACCAGCTGGTTCAAGACTCATCTTGTGTTAGAAATGTTACTTGTGGTGTTCCTTTTTTAAACAATGATATCAAGATCAATGAGTTATTACTTGGATTTTCTTGTGAACGTTACGAACTTTTGAATTAAAGGGTGTTGAAGTAATTGTGTTAACACACAAATCATATGATGCATCTATAGCATAGACAAAATGCTAGGATGGGTAATATGTTAGGTAGATAGAAACTTATGTTGCACATGGCAATTGATATCTCAAGCATGACACCGCATTTCATGAAATTAGATGCGTTGGAAATAAAAGGAAACGTAAGCATGAAGGTGTGGCTTGACTAGTTGACTGTAGTATTCAAGTTCATTCATTTTGATATGTGGCACCATCAATTATACTTCACATGTGGGCTGCTTTACAGCGTACGTGCTAGTCCGTGCTAGTCCGTGCTTCTGTGGCTCAAAAGATAGCTTTTCCCAGTTTATAATCATCTTGCAATATTTTTTTTTTGTTAATGTTGAGATATTGAGATGCAGTTGTTACTCACTTGGATTTGTGATATTACCCTTGAACAGGTTGAACCAGCAACTCTTGTGCCATTGGTCAATGGATGCAAACAAGTATTTCTGGTATTTTTCTGACATCACCTTTGTGATTTTAGTTTGACTTGATATCTTCATGCGTGATTCATTGTGCTATAACATATTGCAGGTTTCTAAAATCCATACCAATATTAAGCGATTATTGGACAATTTGACAGTTCTGATAGTATCCTGCTTTTGCTTTAGAAAATAGGGAAGAGTGTTATGAATAGCTGTCAGACTCACTTAACTTTTTGTTTCAGGTTGGTGATCCAGTTCAACTCCCAGCCACTGTAATTTCTCCCACTGCTGGGAAATTTGGGTAGTGATATATTCTCTCTGTTATTGTTTCATATCATTGCATTAACATTGATAATTGGATTAAAATATTTAATCTCTCTCTCATTTTTAAAATTAAAGCTATGGCACGAGTTTGTTTGAAAGGTTTCAAAGAGCTGGTTATCCAGTAAATATGCTGAAGATGCAGTATCGTATGCATCCAGAGGTCAGTTGAGAATCTCAATAAATGCTGTGAAGAACTAAGTTTTATGGTTATGATAACAATTGCAACATATCAGATTTTTAAAATCGAAGTTCATTATCAAACCACCACTGGAAAGAATGCTAATTAGCATCTTTTACTCAACTTTGATAAACTGAACATGTTTGGCTGGATCTGTTTTTAATGTTGTCAGAGTAATTAAATATAAGCTTTAAGCCTAGCATGGTGGCATTTCTTTTTAGACTTTGACCTCATTAGTTCATGGCAAGTACTATGAAGTCTGTTATTGAGAAATTTTTTAAACTTGTGATGCTATTGTTCATCAATTGATTTAATTGTGTGAAATTTTTTCATGCACTTAATTTCGTTCAACTTAAATTTATTGCACACTAAGTTAGATATATGATTTTTCACATAATGTTTTTCTACTGTCCAATTGTTCCCTATTTCAAAAACACGTTAAGAGAAGAATCCAGTCTTTGTAGAATCTAAACCACCCAAATCGACTTGTTGACATGGTATAGGACACTATCTATCAACATCGTACCAGAGGTGTTGTGTTATTCATGTAGTAATCTGTATCATAGTTTTGAATAAAGGTTGTTATATGCTGTAATGGGAGTTATTTAATGGATTCAAATAGTGGCGTTTCTTTTTTCTTTTTATTTTTTTACTGTTATTGAGGGTGTAATGGCATTTATCGGTCAAATTGTGTTATGTAACTGTAACGGTCATATGGCTGTTATTTTGAAGATAACGTCTGTTATGTTCAAAAAAGGGCCTTGTAGTTTTCAGTGTTTGACTTCCGTTTGTGCTTATTTTCAAGATGCTACACAAAAGAAGCAATTCCAACTTCTATGGATGTACTAGTAGTATGCTACGCTCATACTCAATTATCTTTTTTCTCCTCTCTCTAGGCTCATCTTTGTCTTTTAATTCAACTCTCCACCATTTTCACTCAATCACAGACTTCCTTTTGATTATTTTACCAAGTCAATTCAAAAGGTGAATTATGTGCTTGTAAGAGATACACTCCTGAATACAAGTAATTGAGGTCATTTTTAACTCAACTTTATTTATTTATTTTACGTATTTGTGTTTGGCACATGTCTTATCATTTTAGTTTAACAGTTAAAGTATATACTTTAAAATACTTTATTTTGTATTGGTAACATGAATTTTAAGTTATAATACATTACAATTTTTTATATGATATTAAATTATTAGTTAAAATATACTTTTTGTTTTTTATAATACATTAGAAGTGTATTATAAAAAAAAATGGAATTATTAGAAGCGTTATCATCATGTTTATTTGATAGAACTTCAAAAAATATGTGAATATTATTTTATTAAGAGTTGCTGATGCATTGATTACAACATTGTCCTCGACCATTATTTTATGCATGTGATAGGCAACAATCCACAATTACGATTGCAATCGCATCCGTGATTTAAAACTATGATCTGTATTCTCTTCCCTCTAATTTAATTTTTTTCGCAAGAAAAGGTGTATCAGCTATCTGACTCCATTTACATGTTGCCCAACAGATAAGGAGCTTTCCTTCAAGTGAATTTTATGCCGAGGCACTGCAGGATGCAGATGATCTTGAGAGAAGGACAACACGTGATTGGCATCAGTATCACTGCTTTGGTCCGTTTTGCTTCTTTGATGTACATGAAGGGAAAGAATCTCAGCCTTCTGGAAGTGGGTCCTGGGTGAATGTTGATGAAGTTGAATTTGTGCTACTCCTGTATCATAAACTGGTGACCATGTATCCAGAGCTTAGGTCGAGCTCACAGTTTGCAATTATATCACCCTATAGACACCAAGTCAAGCTTTTCCAGGATCGATTTCGGGATGCTTTTGGGCAGGAGTCCAAAAAATTTGTGGATATTCAAACTGTTGATGGTTTCCAGGTAAATAGGTTTGTCCACTAATAAAGCTATTGATTTGGTCTCTGAATGGTCATATGTTATCATCAATTTCTAGTTTTTATTTATTTGCTAGATGGAACTGCGTAATCTTTTATCTGGCAGGCATGTTGACTATATATGTTCTCTGCAAAAAGAGAGATGTACTTTTGCAGAGATGTATCTATAGGCAACACTATGCATTCTTTTACTGGAACTTTAGAAGAGCACTTAAAAATTCTGATCACGATATTCAGCCCTGAACTGGTAGTAACTATAATGGCTCAGTGGAAGGACCAATATTTGGTCTGGTTAACCCAAATATCACTTGAAAGAAACAAATAATGAATTCTACGAAATAATACAAGACTAACTCATAAATGTGAAACACCTTCACTTGCCAGGGTCGAGAAAAGGATGTCGCAATATTCTCATGTGTTAGGTCAAATGATGATAGAAGGATTGGGTTTGTATCTGATGCCCGGCGAATGAACGTTGGTATCACTCGCGCTAAGTCCGCTGTCCTGGTAGGGTATTTGTCCGATATAGTAGTCTTGTTATTTCAAGGGATGTATTGATAAATTTCTTCGTTCACCTTCTCATACAACCTAAGCATTGATTTGTGTTTTAGGTCGTAGGGTCAGCATCAACTTTGAGGAATGATGAGCATTGGAACAACCTTGTGGAAAGTGCCGAGAAGAGAAATGTTCTATTCAAGGTGGACACCCATTTGTTTCTATTATTTTCCCTTGTTCTTTTAAATCTCTTTTCCTTTTCTCCTAGTGTTTCCTTCTTTCATTCATGTGGGTTCTTTTCCTTTTCCTTTTTTTTTTTGACAGTCAACAAATTATGAAATTTGAAATATTTCTGATGGCAAAATTACTTTGGCCTGTAGGTCCAGCTAACAAAGCTAGTCTTACTCTTGTAGGTCTCGAAGCCGTACTCTTCATTTTTCAGTGACTCAAATCTCAACTCCATGAAGGTGGAGAGATCACTACCAGATGGACTTGACACAGGGGACATGGAGATTAATGAGCTCATGGATGTACATCGGGAACATGCTGATGAAGAACAAGCAGAGGACAATGACTTAGAAGATGGTGAAATGGATGGAGGTGGCTATGATGAGGACTGATGTAAACTGGCTTCTTATGTCGATGGATCCACTCTATATGCTTTTAGTTTTAGCCAATTGATATTCCTGAGATCCTCTAAATGGAGGGTGCTGTAAAAAGAAACAGAAGGATGCTGATGAGTGCTTCGATTGAGATGGCGACTAGCGGTGAAGATAATGAGGCAACCGCGCAAGTATTTATTCTAACCAGTCACTGGCAATTTATCCAGTGGCATGCATTCTGTCAGTCACGAGAGCTCTTTAGCAGTTATTTATGAGATGCAAGTATGTCGATTGATACCCGAGAAGAGCTATTGTTGTCTGATGCTGCTGAGTGCTGAGGAACTACATAAATGGAAAGGATAGACTTCAAAATATTGTTTCATTCTCAAGAAGGGGGTTTTTTTATTTTAGTAAAAGAAACTCTAAATATTTACAAACAAATATTTGATTTCCCAACTGAAGTTGCATGACCAATACTGTGGTTTTTGTGCTATCATCCATCATGCTTTGCTCTCATTCTATCTGAGAAGGAGAAACATCACTGCTTGTGGCCCACTCAATCATCCTTCAATAGCCTTTCTTGGTGTCTACTGATTCTTCTGAACGATATCTTCTCAACAGTGCTGATAGCTGAGGTATCGTCATCAAAACTCCAATGTGTCTATTAATTCTCATGCTTTGATTTTTATCCCATATGAAAATACGAGGAAAAAAAATATTAAACTTGCTTTTGATGGTTATGTTTTATTTATTAAATAATTTGTATATAAAAAAAGAAAAGAAAAGAGCAATCACATCACTCTCAAACACCACATCATCTGAAGTTATTGTTATGTATGTGATTAATGAAAACTAGGGGGCATGGAATGGGTGGAAAATATCTCATTGTCAGGAGATACGAAATGGAAGTCTA
>Ga0307514_10005241_pt1 | contig 11671 bp, 17 predicted proteins | sample 16_EM_MG_FD_203088 | JGI IMG/M metagenome (GOLD analysis project Ga0307514, IMG submission 203088) | Populus trichocarpa ectomycorrhiza microbial communities from riparian zone in the Pacific Northwest, United States - 16_EM | ecosystem: Host-associated > Plants > Roots > Unclassified | place...
CATACAGGAACCGCATAGCAACATCAAATGTGGCACCACCCCAGCATTCGAGACTGTAGGCGTTTGATAGAGCATAACTCGTTTCCTTCGCAATGTTAACGATATCAACGGTTCGCAAACGAGTGGCAAGGAGTGATTGGTGAGCATCACGCCACGTGGTGTCCATGATGAGGCATCCAGGATATTCTCGAATGGCCTTTGCAAAGGCTTCGGGACCTTCCTCGACGATGATGTTGCGCCACCCGACTTGGCAAGGGAAGGTGGTATCAAGTGGACGGCCATTCGGGTTGTCTTTGTCTTTCAGAGTAGGGATCACAATATCAGTTCTGAGACCGGGTTCACCCTGGATTATTGAGATCAAGAAAAGCAATTTAACATGTTCCTTGTCAAACTTACCGATTGCCCTTTAATGGAACTTCCGTTGACAGCGAGATCTCCAAGATACGCCAACAACTTTTGAGCACGGTTCTGGCTTTGAACTAGCTTGAACAAGTCAGGAGTGTCATCTATAAACTACTTTAGGCGTCAGTGAGCGTAAAATGAGAAATATGCGCTAAAATTATACAGTCGTCCAGGTTTTTCCTCCAATGAAGATATCATGGGTCAAAAGACGGAAGAGGAAAGGAATATTCGTCTGGGTAAATTCAATGAGTTTTAGAGGGTTACTTATATTAGCAAAATCCACCTTGACACCGCGGATGCGGAATTCTACGAGAGCTCGCAACATCTTGCGCCTCGCAACTTCGTATGTCGTACCACTGACGGTGCATTTTACGAGCAAACTATCGTAATGCGGCTATACTATGCGTTAGAACTACACGGCAAGATGTCGACAAAGGAACGCACGGTAATTTGTGCCCCAGCAAAGCCAGAGCTAGCATCAAGGCGGACACCGTTTCCGCCAGCGCTGCGATAAACCTCAATTTTTCCTGTATCAGGCTGAAATCCGGTAGCGGCATCCTCAGTGGTGATACGGCACTGGATCGCGAATCCACGTTTCGTGATTGCCTCTTGACTGAGACCGAGTTGAGGGAGAGTAGCGCCAGCAGCAATTTGGATTTGTGCAGCCACAATATCGATTCCAGTGATTTCCTCTATTATAGTGTGTTCATAAATCATCCGCAAATTGTTTTAAAACGCGTACCAGTGATAGTGTGCTCGACCTGAATGCGGGGATTAATTTCGATGAAGTAGTGTCTCCCCATCTGGTCTACCAGAAACTCTGCGGTACCAGCATTTCTATAACCGACACTCTTAGCCAACTTGATGGCGTCAGTTAAGACAGCTTGACGAACATCCTCAGGAAGATGTGTAGCGGGTGCCACTTCTACTACCTTTTGGTGGCGACGTTGAACTGAGCAATCACGCTCAAAGAGGTGAATGGTGTTTCCGACTGCATCTGCAAGAATCTGAACCTCGATATGCCTGGGGCGTTCAAGGAAACGTTCAATGAATACTGTTCCGTCGCCGAAAGCAGCCTTAGCTTCACTGACAGCGCGCTCAAAAGCGGTCTTAAAATCAGATTGTTCCCGAACGACGCGCATTCCGCGTCCACCACCCCCCATGGCGGCCTTAATAATGACCGGAAAACCATATTCCTGGATAAAAGCTTCTCCATCTTTGTGGGTTTGAACAGGACCCGGTGTACCTGGGACAACAGGAACTCCAACCTTTATCGCTACAAGTGCAAATGTGAACTCTCTAAAATACACCGATGGACCATCACCACTTACCCAAAGTCCGGGCCTTTGTTTTGTCACCAAGTCCGTCGATTACTTCGGGCGATGGACCAACGAAAGCAATGCCAGCTTGTTCAACTTTACGCGCGAATTCAGCATTCTCGGATAAGAATCCGTATCTGTGGAGTCACCTGTGTCAATCAACGTTTCGGCTCATGACAATCAAGGCCTACCCGGGATGGATCATATCCACACCGTGTTCGAGGGCAATTCTGATAATATCATCTTGTGAAAGGTAAGCGCCTACGGGCGTTAGGCCTTTGCCTACTTGGTATGCTTCATCAGCCTAGATTGTGTATGCGTCACGACATTAGTGGAAGGACAGATCAAGGCATCAAACGGAGGTCCAGACCTTTTGACGATGGGCCGATAAGCGATCTTCGTACGAATAAATGGCAACGGTATGCATAGCGAGTTCATGGGCAGTTCGGAACACTCGGATTGCAATTTCCTATCGATCATTTTGTGTAGAGGAAATGCAAGGCAGAAACCGGAAGACATACCCCGCGATTGGCGACTAAGATTTTAGTTAATGGTCCATTGTGACCAGCTGCTTTCCTCCTCATTGTCTGGATAGAGTGAACGGGGGTGCCGGGAACACTAGGTGTTCCCACAAAGGTGGATGCGAGTCTGGGCGGGTGCAGCATGTCCGACGATTGCGAGGCCATGGTGGTAGTGAGCTAAACAACTGATACTAGGAGATCACTGAATCAGGCGAAGTGACGGCTATGCAAAATCACGAGTATTACTCTCTGCGATAGTGTCGTGAAAGAACTCGTATAGGGAAGATAAGTTCCCGCTTACCTCCCCGACCCATTTATCTTGCAAAGTCCTTCGGGCTTAAGACGGTCGGTGTAAATTACCGACAATTCCTCAAAAGTACGAACCAATGACATAAAGGTCGAGCATTTGATGAAACAATATGGCAGAGTCTAATTTTTATTACCCAAAAACTATTCTACCTCTACATAGGAGGGCCCGAGAAAATTATGTGGGTAACCCTCCATTGACTTGGCGATTCCTTCACGTTCTTCTGTTCGTCATTGGCAGGACGTTATGACTGTTGATCAGGGACTCTATTTTCTTCTGATTATTTTTGGCCACTGCATACAGGATGCCAGCAAAGAAGCCCACACCAATCGCGGAAACAGAACCTGGTGTTATGGAATCTCCGAAGAAGAGCATACCCGACGCAGCTACAGGCAGCTTGTTCAACGCTCCAACCATGCTGCGTGAATTTTTAGTTTGAAACGAACATGAGGGGACGTGAATTTATTGCCAACCTGTAAGTCGTGCTACTTGTAACTCGCACACACCATGCCGTGGTATAAGAAATACCAACTGCAGCGCCACCTGAGAACGCGATTGCCGCCAACAAGAAGTTACGCGATTGGGGAGGACTGGGATGGATAAGACGACATCAAAGATAGTAAAAGGATCCAGCCTTACAAATTGCGAGTCAAGTTTTCAGTGCCCCAGTCTTCAAAAATAAGGGAGAAGGTGATGAGGAGAGGAATGCTGAGCAAGTTGTTGTAGAACATTGAATCCCAATCGGAAAACCCAGTCTGTTTGATCTTCTTTCGCATCGAAAGTACCTACCATACTCTTTTTATGAGCACAAGCAACGTGAGATGTATGAACACTCACATAGGCAGCACTGGTCAGGCAGTTCAGAAACATCCAGAAATAGCCAGCGTTAAGACCTTTAAGTGCATCCGCGGCGGATTTGAGGGCCTGCGTACTGACACCTGGACTAGTGGCGGGGAAGGACGCAGAAAACGCGCTAGAAACGTCGGACCACGCTGCTATAATGGATGATACCACCTGACTCACTGGTCAATTTGACTTTTGAAAGATGATATAGTATCGACCCACCATGAAAATGAAAGAGACGAAGGTTAATGCGGTCACTCTCCCGCCAAACCAAATAACCTCTCCATATGCCTATAAAGGATGAGGATACCATAAAGATAGGGAGAAATACAAGGCGTACAATGAGAATTATTGTCAGATTCTTGAATATTGTATACACTGGTATACTTAGATGTTGCTCCATGTGCATGTGTTAGATGAGAAATTCAAGAATGAAAAATACATGTAAAACTTACCAAGCTTTTTGAGCCGGTATATATTACACTAACAAGGAGAGAGCTAATTGGGAACCATGCTTTGGCATCTTTCATGTCAAAATCTCTGAACGAAATTACTCCAAACTTCTTCGCGAGGTCTACACAGGCCACACACACGGTGGATTGCATGCACAATAACAGGAAGTTCATTGAAAAATGAGCACCCGAAACCACAAACTATCAGACCGATGTCAAATCCGAGAATAAGGCGGGTGCTAGTGTTTACCTTGTTCATCACGGTCATTAGAATGGATGCAAGGCAGTAACAAATAATTGGCGGCACTGGAAGTAAAGATATTAATTGGCTATTTTATGAAAGAGGGACACATACCAGGAGATGCACTAGGTTCCTTTGCCTGTCCCATCGCCATCGCCTTCTTAACTTCTGCTGCGTCTCGCTCCTCGACCGAACCCTTCCCACTTGTATTTGAAGACATTGTGTTACAAAAGTTCGAAGTCACCACGTTCAGAGGACTTGAGGAGGAAGTGGAAGTCCTCTACACTTCTGACTGATGCCAACGTTCAGAAATCAATTGGGTCAAATAGCAGATGTCGTAACCTAGTGAATTGAAGAGAAGAACACAGCACACGTGACTTTATTTAATGACACGGATGATAAGCTCCTGATAATATACAATTGATATGCAATTAGTAACCCAGCCTTCATACTCTGCTATCGTTCTCCAACATCGCCTGAGCAATCCTGTACCCCTCCTCTACGTCGTCGGCGCTATATGGCTTCAGCCCGTACGATAGTAAGAAATTGTCCCGCCCTCCGAAGCTATCATAGATCGATTTCAAGCTGCGCTTGGGTTTGCCGCTGTTCTGAGAGGTCGACTTGACGGTAGTGTTGGCTGCTTTGACGGCCTCGGCCTTTCTACAGTCCTCCCAATCCTCCAAGTCATGCTCCAACATCGTCTGAGCAATGTTCTTCCCCTCCTCTACGTCGTCGGCATCGTAAGGCTTCAGTCCGTACGATCTTAAGAAATTATGCTGCCCTCCGAAGCTGTCATAGATCGAGTTCAAGGTGGGCTTAGGTTTGCCACCGGGCTGGGTCGTTGACTGGTTAGGCATGATGGCGGTTGAGAGATATACTATTCGCGCACGGCCCTTGTAAATTGAATAGTATACACGTGATTTGTCCATAAAAACCTTTAACTTTTATGTAAGATGTCAATTCGCTCACAATTACATACTTTTTAGGTGGCTTCCATGGCCAAGAGTTTCAACTTACGGCCGTCTTCATAAAGGATGGCAGTAAATTACTTAGTACTTAGGCTAAGTATCCGTATTCAAGTTGCTTTTTGGTTGCTTTGATTGCCGTGCTGACTAATCAACGCTACGCACAAGTTTGACGGTCGTCAAAGCTTTCCGTATAACTTGGCCATTCATGAAGACGATTCTACATAGTTCATGGATGCTAATAGCTGCTTCAGTGGGCATGGCCGTTGGTCCTCCATTGGTCAGTATATGTCATTCCCAGGCGAATTCTGAGATGTCAATGATAAATGATAGGCTTATGCCGACCAAGCTTTCTCTATCGTGAAAAAGAAGTAAGAATTCTAGCTGTTTCTCATTGTTGAAATTTAATAGGATCATAGGGACGCTACAGGTTTCTCCCGTGATATCTGCTGTATACTGTGAATCACTGTCATTGCCAACATCTTCTGAAATTTCTGACCCAAATTTGCAGGCTCATAGCCAACATTACAAGATGTTTTTTCTGGCTGGGGTTTTTATTTTTCCTCTTCTCTCAAAGACAGCTATGAATGCTATGACAGAGACCGCTTTGATATCGCCTTGCTCATTCAGTCAATATTGATGATTTTGGCCCAGGTATGGACTTAATACTTATCTTCAATTTTTGGAAGTTCTGAAGAGATAAGCTTGCTTTATTATACATCTGCATTCTGTATCGACCTCGCCTCAGGGCGGAGGCGCTCTTCGGTTCCACAAGACCATTCTCTTTCTGGCAATGGCAAACATATTCACAATACATCGAATTTTTGGCTGCCTTGATGTACTGTCATTTCATTCTAAAATATCTAAAGGCAGGCTAACAATGCGTTTAGCCTATGTGAAACCATCTTATTTCTGATATTCGGTCGTTCCGAGATTTTTATTGGCATCCTCGGATACATCGCACTTGGTCTGGAAAGTACACTCCCTATTCCGCAGTTCATCAGGTAATACTTTTGTACTTTCATTCGTCGACCTTTACAGAACGATTTTTTTTAGTAATTATCGACAACGTTCGTTATACGGATTTCGCACGTCAACCCTACTAGGTTGGCTCGGAGGCGATTCATTCAAGTAATGTATTTCAATGTCGTTCAAGGGCGTTTCCAACCCTTTTTAGAACTGTTTACTTCTTCCTGCAAAATTCTCCGTTGCAATTTAAAGTTTGCGCTGTATTCCAACTCTCCATCGATTTCGGTAAGTTATGATAACTTTTTGACTGCACAAACTCACTTTTCTATCGTAGCCATTGTTTTTCAACGGATTATTTATGGAAGTGCTCCTCCCGCAACCAGTGTGGCGGAGGAAGATGAATTAGAGGAAGCATTAGCATTAGCGGATAGTTAATCTTTCAAGTCCTACATAATACTTATTGGTTGCTCATCTTGTCGGATGCTGAGTGACTTATGTTAGCGCGAAGTGACCTGTCACGATAAATAGCGTCACACCGTCGACGTAAACAAGTTGCAACGCAATTGCGCTGTAACCCTATCACTTCTTGAACGGAATAATTTTCACTCATGGCTGTCGCAGAAGCTTCAAAACCCATTGCTTTTTGCGAGCATCTACAGTTATCGAGCTTAGGCATTCAACCAGCTTCCATTTCCTTCCAGGTATGTTGACGTGTGCGCGTATGAATACGACTGTACTTATATGACTTTCTCAGGTATTTGCTGTCTGCGCGCATGGTTTTTCTGCCTGCTAACAATCCCCTGTCAATCACCAAGACTCTGACGTTAGAATCCGATCATTTCATTACTGTGCGTGAAAAGGTCAATGAACAAGGCCAAGTTGTCATCATCGACCTGGCCGATGCCAATAATATCCTACGACGTCCAATATCTGCGGACTCAACGATTATGCACCCTAAACAAAAAATCTTAGCTCTGAGAGGTTTATCATCCATTGCTTCTTGGTTTACCTAGCTTAAATGCAATCCATACAGCTGGGCGAACTCTCCAAATTTTCAATATTGACACAAAGCAGAAGGTCAAGTCGCACACGAACAGCGAGGACATAGTCTTTTGGAAGTGGGTGTCAGATACCATTATCGGTCTTGTTACAGAAACCGCCGTGTACCACTGGTCTATTGCAGACCAAACCTCCCCTCAGAAAGTGTTCGACCGCCATGCGACTCTCGCTGGTGCTCAAATCATTAATTATCGCGTAACACCAGACGAGAAATGGCTTGTGCTTATTGGCATTTCTGGAAATTCGACGAATCCTTCCGCCTTCCGAGTTAAGGGGTCGATGCAGTTGTATAGTAGGGAACGGGGTGTTAGTCAACCAATCGAAGGCCATGCTGCTTCATTCGCGGAAACCAAACTTGATGGACATCAAAAGTCTACGAAATTGTTTGCTTTTGCTGTACGAACAGGAACGGGAGCGAAGGTCGGTATCAATGATTGGTAGATCGTGTCTTTGTTTGATTGCTCTCTAGCTGCATATTGTTGAAATCGACCATCAAGCGCCCGACCCTCCGTTTACGAAGAAGAACGTTGACGTTTACTTCCCCCCTGAGGCCACGAACGACTTTCCCGTAGCTATGCAAGTGTCAAAGAAGCATGGGATCATCTTCCTTGTAACGAAATACGGCTTCATCCACCTTTACGATCTCGAGTCTGGTGCCTGTGTATATATGAACCGTATTTCGGGTGAGACTATATTTGTTACAGCGGAACACGAGGCGACGCATGGTATCATTGGTGTCAACAAGAAGGGTCAAGTCCTCAGTGTCAATGTTGACGAACAAACCATTATCCCCTATATTCTCTCAACTTTAAACAACAACGAACTTGCCTTCAAGCTTGCCAGCCGCGCGAATTTGCCTGGTGCTGATGACCTTTACGTTAAGCAGTATCAACAGCTCTTCCAGACTGGCCAATATGGTGAAGCAGCTAAAATAGCCGCCAACTCACCAAGAGTACGTTTTCGGTAGTATTGTGCTCTCCCTTCCGAAAACTTAGTCCGATGTAGGGCATCTTGCGGACACCGCAAGTCATTGAGTCTTTCAAACAGGCTCCTGCGCCACCTGGCGGTCTTTCTCCTATCCTCCAATACTTCGGTATTCTTTTGGAGAAGGGCGAGCTTAATCACTCAGAGTCGCTCGAGCTTGCACGACCCGTTCTTCAGCAAGGCAGGAAGCAACTTCTTGAGAAATGGCTGAAGGAGAACAAAGTATGTCAATGTGACACATAATTCCTCGCTAACGCATTTAATCTCACTTGCAGTTAACATGCAGCGAAGAGCTGGGAGATATTGTCAGGTCGCACGATATGACGCTCGCTCTGAGTGTTTACCTTCGGGCCAACGTTCCTAACAAAGTTGTCGCTTGCTTCGCGGAAACTGGCCAGACGGACAAAATTGTGCTGTACTCCAAGAAAGTCGGCTATACACCTGATTTTGTTGCTCTCCTCCAGCATATCATGCGCACCAATCCAGAAAAGGGTGCCGAATTTGCTGCTCAACTGGTTAATGATGAAAGTGGACCTCTCGTTGATGTTGAGCGTGTAGTCGATATTTTTATGTCCCAGAACATGATTCAACCCGCCACTTCGTTTTTACTTGATGCTCTCAAAGACAACAAGCCTGAGCAAGGTCACCTACAAACACGCCTTTTGGAACTTAACCTCGTCCACGCCCCTCAAGTGGCTGATGCCATTCTGGGCAACGAGATGTTTTCCCACTATGACCGTCCAAGGATTGCCAACCTTTGTGAGAAAGCTGGGTTGTTGCAACGTGTGAGTTCTCATTTTTTGTTCTCTTGTCACAATATCTAAATGTTCAATCAGGCTCTTGAACATTACGAAGACATTGCTGACATTAAGAGGGCCATTGTTCACACTTCCGGTTTGCCCATAGATGTAAGCTTTGATAACGTAGAATTTTCTAGTATTAATGTTTTCGACAGTGGCTCATCAACTACTTCAGTCGCCTCACCACGGAGCAATCTATTGTCTGTCTCCAGGAGATGCTACAGGTTAACATCCGCCAGAACTTGCAATTTGTCATCCAGATCGCTACCAAGTATTCAGATATCCTTGGACCCATTAAACTCATCGAAATGTTTGAGAGCTTCAAGACATTTGAGGGTCTTTACTACTATCTGGGCTCCATTGTCAATTTGAGTGAAGATCCCGAGGTTCACTTCAAATATATACAGGCTGCTACTCGGACAGGTCAGATTCGTGAGGTCGAGCGCATCTGCCGGGAAAGCAATCACTACAACCCAGAGAAAGTCAAAAATTTCTTAAAGGAGGCCAAACTCGCGGACCAGCTGCCTTTAATCTACGTTTGCGACCGATTCGACTTTGTCCACGACCTTGTCTTGTATCTATATCAAAATGGTCTCGTCAAGTTCATTGAAGTTTATGTTCAGAAGGTAAACTCGGTTCGCACGCCACAAGTCGTCGGTGGCTTGCTGGATGTTGACTGTGATGAGTCGACTATCAAGGGCCTTTTGGCTTCTGTCGCTGGTAGTTTCCCCATCGATGAACTTGTGCACGAAGTCGAACAACGCAACAGGCTCAAGTTGATTTTACCTTGGCTTGAAGCTCGAGTTCAGGCAGGGTCTCAGGACCCCGCTGTCTTTAACGCTCTCGCTAAAATATACATCGACAGCAACAATAACCCAGAACAATTCCTCAAGGAGAACAACGTACGTTGCAATATGTCACAAATTAATAATTCAACTGACCAAATTTATACATGAAGCTTTACGAACCCCTCGTTGTCGGAAAGTTTTGTGAAGCTCGCGATCCTTACCTTGCGTACATCGCCTATGCTAAAGGCCTTTGTGACGATGAGCTTATTGCTATCACCAACGACAACTCCATGTTCAAACAACAAGCTCGGTATCTTATTAAACGCCGCCAGCCTGATCTTTGGGGTCAAGTCCTCGTCCATGATAATACCCATCGTCGTGCCCTCATTGATCAAGTAAATTTTTAACCCTGATCCTTGTGATAGAATTTCTAAGCATCTTTCAGATTGTTTCGACCGCGTTGCCAGAGTGCACTGACCCTGATGATGTGTCCATCACGGTCAAAGCATTCTTGCAAGCCGACTTACCTATCGAGCTGATTGAGCTGCTCGAGAAGATCATCCTCGAGCCGTCTCCATTTAGCGACAACAAAAATCTCCAGAACTTGATGCTACTCACTGCTGTTCGAGCGGACAAGGGCAAAGTTGTCGGTTATATCAACAAGCTCCAAAATTATGATGCTGCCGATATTGCTAGAATTGCTACAGAACATGGTTTGTTCGAAGAAGCTTTTACAATCTACAAGAAGCACGAACAACATACGATGGCAATCAACGTGCTTGTTGAGCATGTCGTATCCATTGATCGTGGTCTTGAATATGCTACCAAAGTCAATCTGCCTGAGGTTTGGAGCAGACTTGCCAAGGCTCAACTTGACGGTCTCCGCATTAAAGATTCCATCGGTTGGTTCAACATTGATCGGTGGGATTTCATCTGATTTATTTCTTGACAGACTCCTACATCAAGGCCCAAGATCCTTCGAATTTCGTTGAGGTCATCGAGATCGCAAATCATGCTGGGAAGCATGAAGAACTTGTCCGCTACTTGCAAATGGCTCGCAAAACTCTTAGGGAGCCAAAAATAGATACCGAACTGGCCTACGCTTATGCTAAGACTGATCGCCTCCATGATATGGAGGACTTCTTAGGTATGACGAATGTGGCAGATATCCTCGAAGTGGGAGAGAAGTGTTTTGAGGACGAGTTGTACCAGGCTGCAAAGCTCTTGTTCACGAGTATTTCGAATTGGGCTCGTCTGGCGACTACCCTGATTTACCTTGGCGAGAATCAAGCCGCTGTAGAGAGCGCTCGCAAAGCTGGCAACACACAGTTGGTGTTTTCCCTTCCCTCTTTCTTCTCTTATTCTTGATTGCATTCAGAGTCTGGAAGCAAGTTCATGCAGCGTGCATCGAGAAATCCGAGTTCCGTTTGGCCCAAATTTGTGGTCTCAATATTATTGTTCATGCTGTGAGAATTCAGACACTGCAGTTTGTGATTAATTTAACATATTGTTCATTCAACAGGAGGAACTTGCCGTCTTGATTCAACTATACGAACGCCGGGGACATTTCGAAGAAATTATTGGCTTGCTGGAGGCTGGTCTTAGCCTTGAACGCGCTCATATGGGAATTTTCACTGAGCTTTCAATCTTGCTCAGCAGATATAGACCTGCTAAGCGTAATTTTTCCTTATAACACATCCAAAGACGCTTTCTGACCACCATTTCAGTTATGGAACACCTCAAGCTCTTTGTTGCTCGGATCAACATCCCCAAAGTTATTAAAGCCGTTGAAAAAGCACATCTTTGGCCTGAATTGGTTTTCTTATATATCAAATACGATGAATTCGTAAGTCTGTCCTTGTCCTTTGCTTTTTATTATTATTAATATGCCCGCAAAGGATAATGCCGCTCTTGCAATGATCGAGCGATCTGCTGATGCATGGGAACATACTCAATTCAAGGATGTCATCGTCCGTGCCGCCAACGTGGAAATGTATGTCCTAATTTTTTTGGTGCTTCTG
>Ga0307514_10005242_pt1 | contig 11670 bp, 15 predicted proteins | sample 16_EM_MG_FD_203088 | JGI IMG/M metagenome (GOLD analysis project Ga0307514, IMG submission 203088) | Populus trichocarpa ectomycorrhiza microbial communities from riparian zone in the Pacific Northwest, United States - 16_EM | ecosystem: Host-associated > Plants > Roots > Unclassified | place...
CCTTTCCAAAGGTCACCTCGTGCCGGGCCTGGGGCGAGCGCAAGAGGAGCGGGGTGGCTATTGGGCTTCTGGCATGGCGCTGGAATCGATATGTAGGCTAATGCCTCACTACTCTACCCTTGCCACCCTAGTGTTGGGCCACACCCGTCTTCCTGGCCACCGTCTGAGACATGCAGTATTACCCACTCACTGCAGCCCCCATGCCCCCCACGGCAACCATATGGTCTCAACCTATATCAGTCAACTCACCAAGCCTCAGGCATATCACCAATACCCCCATCTTGCAAGTATGCCGAAATATACTGAAAACCAGCTCCAGGAGGCAATCAGGCATGCTCGACGAGAGCCAGATGTGCCTACCCGACGTATTGCAGAGCTGTATGGGGTACCTCGCACCACATTACGTCAGCGAGTGCTGGGAAAGCATTAGGATATTAGAGCAGCCCATCAGGATGAGTAGCTGTTCTCTACTGGAGAAGAGAATGCAATTGCAGAGTATGCAGGTATCATGGCAGATGCAGGATTTCCACTAAGCCCTAATTTTCTATGGCAAATTGCACAAGGGATTATTAATGAGAGGGAGATGCCCCAGCATGGTCAAGGGGGGGGTATTATAGGTCCTCGTGAATCTGGTACCAAGTCCCGAGACAAGCGAAACCAGCGTTTACAACGACAAGGTGCAGTACCTTCCTCTACTATTCATATGGTTGGGACCACTTGATAAACAGGTTCCTTGACTGCAAACCAGGCTTCAAGAAGGTCTACATTAGCTATCTATAGCGTGGGATTTGGGCACTTTCTTACTCGTTAACAATGAATTGCTACTCGTTATCTGACTCTAGCGGACTCGTCACTCCCATACAAAATTTTTTTCGACGGATCCGTTAATCTCATTTTCGCCTCGTCTTTCGCAAAGCACGACGTCTAACCAACCAAATCGGCCTCGCCCATCGGAATTTGGACTCGTTCTGGCCCAACTTGCCTCGCTATTAGGGAAATCATACTCGTGGCGAGCACAGTTTGCGATTGACGAGGCCACTTTGCGACCGACGAGCCCGCTCGGCCGTTTGACGAGTCCACTTTGCGAGCTACGAGCCCACTCCCCCATTTGGCGAGTCCAACTAGTCGGATGCGAGTACGCTTCATTAAGCACAAGCTTATCTACGAGCTCGCTTTCTGCAGCACGAGCTCGCTTTGTTGCAACCACACTAGAAACGCGTTAGTTTTCACGCCATCGCGCGCTTGTCGCCTCGACTTATGCATCTTATGTATCTACCGCCCGCAGTTTGATCTATGCGAGTCAAGCAGTCTGGGCACGATATGCAATATATGACAACACCAACCTTGCATGATTGTTCTATTTTTCATTAACAATCGCACTTTGCCACCAACAACAATACTAGTAAAATATCACATGATTTCCATCGAGTATGTGTGTGATGTAATGCACATCACAGTCATGTATATATGCAGTATCGATAGCTCATTCACCTTCCTTTACTACATCCTGCTAGCATCTTCATACAAATATTTATATTCACATGAGGCAAAGTGTTCCTTTACTAGCCACACACTCATATCATCTCATATCATAGCCAACACATCTGACACTCTGTTACCACGTGCCTGGCACCTCCGACATTCATTCTGCCATCAAGTGGTACCCCTGACACTCTGCCGTCAAGTGCCTGGCACCTCCGACATTCTGCCATCAAGTGGCACCCCCGACACTCTGCCGTCAAGTGCCTGGCACCTCCGACATTCTGCTATCAAGTGCCTGGCACCCACCGCAATGTGCCACCCAGACTAAGTTGGGGGAAATAGCCGCACACATAAGCGAAGCGAGTATTTATTTACACATGAATAAGCGAAGCGAGTCCGTATTTCAACCAACACGAGTCCGTATGTCACCAACACGACTACGTAAATTCGCCAACACGAGACGTATTTTCGCCAACACGAGTACGTATTTCACCAACACGAGTACGTATTCGCTAACAAGTACGCAAATAGCATTATGTAGCAAGGCGAGTCCGTCAAAGGGCAGTCACGAGTTCGACATGAATGACGGACTCGTCTGGTACACATCGCGAGTACGACATGCGAAGTTCACGAGTAGAATCATGCAATTATAACGAAGGCGATGAGAAAAAGACAGCAGTTGAGTGGTGAAAAAGTACGAGTAAGAAAGTGCCCAAATCCCACGTCATAGCTATCAACAGAGAGCAAGAGGAGCAGCAACCAATGGTATTGAGCTGCAGGCAGACTTCCTCCGGAAGCTTGCCAATCTTGTACGACAGAAGAATATAGCTGAGTGCAATATATGAAATTGTGATAAGAAGGGGATAACTATGGGGAGAAATAGTCGCAGGGTTATGGCCATTGTAGTGAGGCATAGGAGTACAGCCGTGACAGAGGGGTCCCGTGAGTTTTGCAGTGTATTAGAGACAGTCAGTGCTGGAGTGGTAATCATACCACCATTCATCATATCGCAGGGGAAGGCGCACCGGGAGTCTTATTATCAAGAGGGGGGTGGAACATGAGGCAACTTTTGCTGTATTTCCTAGTGGATACATGGATGATGAACTTGGACTTGAATATATGCAGGAACATTTTGGCCCTTATATTCGGGGTGCTGTTAGGAGGGGCGAGGCTGAGGGCGGGCTATGGGCCCAGGTACTCAACCTATGTTCCACAGGGAAACCTCGAGCTCCTTCATCCGGTTGGGCACAGGAATAGCACAAGGATTTCTGTCCTGTGGCAGGACACAGGGGGGTTTCCTCCTGCGATTTCCCTGAAGATTTCCCTGTGCTGCCGCCAGATAATCAAAGGATAATGGGATCCTGTGATGCACAGGAAACCACACAGGGAAGCACATAGTACAAGGCACAGGGTGTCACGGCGCACGATATTTTTTTTTTTTGAGTCTGTGAGAGCAGAGATTATGGCAATGTGCAATTTGTTAGGTGTGGTAATGCGATATGCAGCAATGCGACGTTGTCTATAAAAGGCCCGTCTATATTCTTCCTATTGCTCTCTTCCTTCCTCACGCAACGTTTTGTATCTAACTCTGTATACAACGTTACCTACTAGCCCATGAATTCTTAGTCCATTAGTCCACGAGCCCTTCGTCCACGACACTAGCTCCCAGTCCCCGCGGCTCGTGCGCTCCCTGGAGCCCTCCTAGTCCCCATGCCCGTTACACAGGGGCATATATTAGTCTAAAATTGCATCTGAATGATACTATACTAGAATGATCGTTCAAATTATAGGGAAATCCTATCAGTACTTAGTAGTGGTGTTATACGGACTTGGAGAACCTTTGACAAAGCTTAAGTGTGCTAGCATTGTAGTGCATTACCAGAGTGGCTAGTAGTTCAAGAAGTGGAAAATGGTCATACTAGTATTAAGGGTGGTAGAGTGGTAGAGTGGGTCTTGAGATGAAAAAGGGTTTAGGTTCAATCCTGAGTGGAGCCGATAAATATTCTGAGAGAGAGGAATGGGAGACTTGTATTCCTCTATCGTGATGATGTGGTAGAGGTTCTCCACCCTCGATCCTCAGGCTTTAGCCTTCGGATCTTATCTAATCTAAGCCTTGCCGTAATGGGTAGCGTTGCCATTATTCCTTCACCTCCCCCCAACGCTACCAGATTCCTTCAAAGCAAAACAAACAACAAAAAAATAAAAAATAAAAAAGGAAAAGATAGCATAAAAAGAAACAAAAAAAAAAGACACCAAATCAACCTCCCCCACTTTCGCAAATCGTCCTTCCAGACCTCCCTAATTCCGAACCTCCCCCGCTTTCATCAATCGTAGGTTGTCAGGGTTTCTTGGGAGGATGGGCCATGAGAGGGTCATCTGTGAACAATATGAGTATACGCAGCAGCTTCTCCAACGATAGTATATAGCTGTACACAGACAAAAGACCTGCGCTCTCAGAGGATACAAATTTTATAACAATTAGAAGTGTAGAAGTATAATCAGAAGTGACCTCGTCAGAGGTCAAAAGGTTATCAATATCAGAAGTAGTATCGGTAATTATACCAATCAGAAGTATAGAGGTATGATTATAGAAGTAAACAGTTTTAGTACCTTCTGTAGGGTAAGAAGTGCGAATGTGTTTGTGGAGGAGGTTATTGCTGGCAAATGCGGTCAGGCAAATGGAGTATCTGTGTGGGTCATCAAAGCGTAAACCCAGGCTTTTGGCATGCCTCAATAAATTTTCATGTAGGAGAGGCTTGGTAAAGATATCAGCAGTTTGGTCATCAGAAGTGACCCACTCGATCCTGATTAAGCCTTCCGAGGCTTTTTCGGTAACGAAGTGATGTTTGATATCTATGTGGCGAGTTCTGTTATTGGTGGAGGTGCCGCTGGCTAGAGCATTAGCATTAATATTGTCGCCTCTCAACACAACAGGTATAGGCAGGTCCAATTTCGCTTCAGCGAAGATGTTCCTGATGCAACAAATGTCTCTAGTTGTTTCCGTAGCGGCTAGGTACTTTGCATCCGTCGTAGAAAGGCTGATCCCCTTGTGCTTCTTGGATTTCCATATCATGGCTGATCCACCATACAGGACAGTATAGCCGAATGTGGACCTCCTGTCGTTCACATCATCATCGCTTGGTATAGTTTGATTTCACGCTCAGGTAATTTTTCGTCCTCAACAGTCTTCAATAATTCAGTTCCAGGTTGCATGGGTACGGATACGGCATTGCAGTCCCCCAAACCATACAGCTCCAATATCTCCTTTGCATAATGTATCTAGTCAAGCGTAATTGTTCAATTCGCCCTATTGCGCACAATATGTAGTCCGACAAACACATTGGCTGGACCGAGATCTTTCAACTTAAATCTTTCTTGCAAAGCGGCTTTGGTTTCATCTACTCTCGCATGTTTTCCTCCAGTCAACAGGTCGTCAACATGGCCGATAACACACTGAAAGTCAGAGTCGATTTTAACCCAAACTGCTTGGTCTGCAAAAAGCCTTCTGAACCCAATCACTACCAACGTCTCATTCACTACTCCATACCAAATTCGAGCTGCTTGACAAAGTCCGTAAATGCTCTGATGTAGTATGCAAATGCCTATCCCAATTGTAAAACTGTCAGGTTGTCGGAGAAATACCATTGTGTCGATATCGCCGTTTAAGAATGCGGATATAACATCGCTCTGGTCGAGTTCTAGCTCATCCCTGGTAATCTTTTTTAACATCAGTCGTAGACTTGCCAAGTTAGCAACTGGGGCAAATATCTCGCGATAGTCCACTCTCTTTTTCTAAAGGTCACCACATGCAACCCATTGAGCCATGAACTTTACAATTTTTCTATCTCTAGACTTCTTGGTGCTAAATACCCATTTTGCTGGTAAAGCTTTCCGGCCGACAGGCATGTTAGGGAGTATTTCAAAAACTGCCATTTGTGCGATGGAAGTCATTTCGTTAGACCAGTGAAGTTTTGTTAGATTGTACGGAACTCTTTAAAGGCCTGGTGAATGTCGTCTTTGTTTTTTAGGCAGTAGACCCATATGTATCTACTGTAGTCAGTAACAAACACACAGAAATAAGCATACTCTCCCACCAGACCAGGGAGCTGTATAGGGCCACAAATGTCAGTATGAATGATTTCTAGCCTTCTCGTTACTCTCTTTCTCGGAATTCGGGAAATCTTGTTGAAATTACTAGGTGATAATATGCCAATGTCAGCTATAAGGTAAATTTGGAATGCTGCGCCCGTTTGGAATGCTGCGCCTGTTTGCTGCGCCTGAATGGGCAAGGGTGTGAGAGGTATTTAGCTGTATTTAACTGATGGTATTTCCTGTTTATTCTTATCATTATCATTCCTCCTCAATATTCATTCATACAAGTCTTCTTCATTATATAGTGTACGAATACACATCTCTCCTCCGTCGTAGCAAAGCGCATCTTTGCAAATCTTGCGATGGTCCTTGCCTACCAGGCAGCTGGTGCATTGAATTTTATTGCATGGAATCTTTGGGGTTCCGATTACTACTCCTATAGCGGCCTCCTGCAATCTTTTAATATCTCTTTTGTTTAGATGGCCGAGACGCTGGTGCCAAGTCTGCAAAGTTTCAGGGTTTTCTCCCTGCCCATTATCACGCATTGCCATACAGATACTATGAGATCTAGTGTCTGTGTCCAGCCACCAAGAATTGCCGATCTTCGTACCTCCAGCCAAGATCTCTCCATCCAGAGTAAATTTACAGTCGACGGGTCTGAGGTCACAATGTAAACCGTGATCTGTAAGTATCGGGACTGAGAAGAGATTGACTTTGGTCTGTAGGGTTGGTGGGACATAAAGTACATTGTCGAGGTTAACGTGAACGACTCTTCCTTCCACCAGCAGTATCAAAGGTATGGAGCCGTAGAAAAAAGAAGTGACCCAGCTATTTCCTGTGAGAATGTCGACAGGGGGAATACAGCGAATGAGAGATATGAAAAGGTGCTTATATGGGGAGGAATTGTTCGACGCTCCACTATCTACTAACTACTTTCCTGGTTCGTCGCTTGGTTTAACACTTCCATCGTGCAAATCCGAATCCTTCCTAGCTTCCACCAAATAAGCGAATTCTTTGCCAAAAGTCTCTTTTCCCCTCAGAGCCATCTCTTTCATCAGCAAAAATCCGGGTTTGCGTTATGACCTCGCTGAGCTCACAACGGCAGATGACCTAACACTGCGTTGCAACGTACGCCCTACGCTATGTGGCATTTTCCAACGCTCTGGCGTTCACAACGCAACCTCTCGGTCGACCTCCTCGCTGAGCTATCGGACGCAGCACGCTCCGTTGCCAACGCCCCTCCTGACACATCCCCTTTGTCAACGTCCCCTCTCTCACATGCCCGTTGCCAACGTCGCCTCTCTTCCTACTACCGTTCCCAACGCTCACACATTTGACACTTATTCACTGGCGGTATCCGCGCCACTGGCGCTTCTAGAATCTGCTGCATATATTTTTATTTGCGCTTCCACTTCTATGCTAATTCTATCTAAATCTATCTATATAATAAACGCATATTTCATAAAACCCATGTTCCAGCTCCCCCTATCCCATGTGCTTTTATGATCCCACCAGTTTTTTCACTTCGCCACATCTGCCGAGTTCCATCTCCTGCCGGCGAATACTGGCAGAGCTGTTAGCTATCCTGTGTTAAATTGCTGCCCCAGCCCGCGAGTACCAGCAGAGTTCATACCTATTCCCAGCGAAATCATTTCCCCAGCCGGCGAGTTCTAGCAGAGCTGTTAGCTATTCTGTGCTAAATTGCTGCCCCAGCCGCCGAGTAAGAAGAGAGTAAATACCGATCTGATTGCCCTAGCCGCTGAGTCTTAGCAGAGCTGTTAGCTATACTATACGAAATTTCTGATACTGTACAAAATTGCTGCCCCAGTCGCCGAGGAAGAGGAGAGTAAATAGCAATCTGATTGCCCCAGCCGCCGAGTCCTAGCAGAGCTGTTAGCTATACTGTACAAAATTTCTGATACTGCACGAAATTGCTGCCCCAGCCGCTGTGAGGCAGGCGCAGTTATTTCGCGGATTATGTCATTCATTATTTGCGCTAGATATTTAGCGTTCATCACGTTCGTTTTATTGTTCACGGCTGGTTTGTTCCGCAAAGTTAGATTGTGGACACGTCGGGTTTTATGTTTAGGTTCGCATGTGATTTCGTTGTTTTTGGGTGATATATAGCGGTCGTTCATCCGTTGTTTTTAGGAGGACATCTGAGGAGGACATCTCAGGATCAACATCGGAAGACAGGTCAAGGGGCATGGACATCGATTCGAAGCTACGCACGCTTTGTATATTGATCAATCTATCGCTCTCACACGGTTTATACGCTATCGCTATCGCTCTCGCTTGGTTTTGTGTACGTATTGGGGATGATAGGGTTCTACGCACGAATTCTATTTGATACGCTACTAGAAACAACGCTCTTATCGCTCTTAAACGCTCGTAACGCTCTACACACGCTCCGCTCATCGCTCATCGCTACGCTCAACGCTACGCTCAACGCTACGCTCAACGCTACGCTCAACGCTACGCTCAACGCTACAATTAACGCTACTCAACGCTCGACGCTCATATAGACGGCTTGTACGTGATTGTCATATACGCTCTCTACGCTCTCTACGGAATTTACGGAATCTACGGTCTTTTTGGTACTTTCGGTGTATTTTCGACATACCTACGCTTCCCGCCAGCTCGAACGCCTCTCCGGATATAACATAGCGCTATTAGTCTTAACGGAGAAAATAGCCGCTTCTTCACACCGCCAAGTAAGAGGAGAGTAAATACCGACCTGATTGCCCCAGCTGGCGAGTCCTAGCAGAGCTGTTAGCTATCCTGTGTGAAATCATTGCCCCACCCAGTGAGTAGTGCAAGAGTTGATACCTAAGTCTGGCGAGTTTATTCCCCCACCAGCCGAGTACTGGGAGAGTTGTTGGCTATGCCTGCCAAAATAGCTGCCATAGCTGGTGTGTACTGGTAGAGATGTGGGCGAGTGCTAGGTTAACCAGGCTCATCAAATTCTCTAAGTCCCAGCAGAAAAGGGGTATCTGTGACTATCCTGTGTCGGATCCACCCTCCTGCCGTGTTGTCTTACACCCAGCCTCCCCAACCTCCCACCGGTGTGAGGCAGGCGCAGTTATTTCGCGGATTATGTCATTCATTTGTTTGCGCTAGATATTTAGCGTTCATCACGTTCTTTTTAATTGTTCACGGCTGGTTTGTTCCGGAAGGTTAGGTTCATCGATGGACTGTTCCGCAAAGTTATATTGTGGCCACGGTATATGTTGAGATTCGCATGTGAGTTCTTTGTTTTTTTATAAATACGTCGTTCGTTATTGCTTTTAGGAGGACATCTCAGGATCAAGATCTCAGGACATCGCACGCTTCGCACGCTTCGTACGCATTGGACATCGCTCACATTTTTACCGCATTCGCTCGGGTTTTTGTACATATCTGAGGTACTATTTGGTGAAATGGATACGATACGCTATTAGAAACAACGCTCTTATCGCTCTTAACGCTCGTAACGCTCATCATACGCTCTACACACGCTCCGCTCATCGCTCATCGCTACGCTCAACGCTACATACGCTCAACGCTCGAATTGACGCTACGCAACGCTTGACATTCATATAGACGACTTGTACGTGATTGTCATATACGCTCTCTACGGAATCTACGGTCTTATCGGTCTTTTTGGTGCTTTCGGTGTATTTTCGACATACCTACGCTTCCCGCCAGCTCTAACGCCTCTCCGGAAATTACATAGCGCTGTTAGTCTTAACGGATAAAATAGCCGCTTCTTCACATTGGTCCCTTCGACCGGAGAGCTGTGGCAGCAGGATTGTTGGGTATTGTCAAAACGAGAATCACCGGAATCGCATACGCATACGCTCTGGGAACATACGCATACGCTCAATTGGTGGAAAATTCACGATGGATATTCATGTGAATATTACGTCGCCGGTTTTTGTGTTTTTGACGTGTTTTTTGGCTTTACCGGAAAGCTTAAAGATTTTTACCTTTATCATGGATATTGCGGCTATCATGGTTAGGTTTGGTATCACATCGTTAGGTTTGGATGAATAACGTCATCAACGTCACCACTCAACAACGGAAGGTTTAGCTAGTGAATTGTTGAAGAGGGTGATGTGTTCGATCATCAAAGGTATTAAAGGGGGGTGGTATCCCCCGAGGAATGAACATACGGAACATCAGGCAAGGAATACGGAACATACGAATAGGAACGGACATAGCAAGCAGCACGCGCAGCAACAGTGGAATTGGAATTGGAAAACGAATAGGAGCATTACGAATCTAATTCGTAAGGCTCTTCGACGGAATAATCGCTCGGGTCTTCAACCCAGTTGGGGATCTACTTTACCTAAATCTATACTATCGAACACCCCTTTATCAATCAATTCGAACAAAATCTACAAAAATAATAAAAAAATGTCGGACAATGAGGACTCAGTTCGTGGTGGATCGTCATCGGGAAAGCAACGTGCTAAGGACACAGGTGCGCAAACAACGACGAAACAAAGTTACCCTGAACAATTGACGTCAGCGCTATCACTTTTTCCGTTACCGCATCAGATGGGAGCACCCTATTTTGACGGAACAGACGTGACGGATTTCGTTATTCAATGGGAGGATCTAACCATAGACTGGACGGATGGATTGAAGATCAAGAAGGTTCCGTTGTATTGTGAAAAGATGGTGGGCAAATATGTGAAAACTCTGGAGTCATATATCGAAGGAGACAGCTGGCAACGTTTCGCGAATGAATTGAAAACGGAATACAAGGATAATGATATGGAACAAAAAGGAAATACAGAGGCTTTTTTACAAGCTATGGTACAAAAAATGCGAGGAGAAAAAGAGCTTACGATCTCAGCATATTGGTCATTTATTTTCGAATACTCTAAACGGTCGTCCTTGCTGGTTAGGAACCAGGTGATTAGTCCGCATACTGGGGTTTTTATGTTTTTGCAGGCATTTTCGGATAGGGTAGGGGATAAAATATGCAAGCGTTGTGGAATAGATATTGAAGATGCAAAAACAATGGCTAGGATATGGATGGATGTGAAACACCAAGCTCTGAAAATTTGCACCAAGGATAATTTGCAAATGAGTAAACTGTGGAAGAGCAACATGCAAGGGGAAAATGAGCCAGCAAAAACGGTGTCTTCTACAAACGAATGCAAGCAGAAATTGGAGTCTACGAAAAATGTTACAAATAAAACACTGGAAGTACTAGATGAGGTCACGAAAATGATGAAGGATCTATGGCTCAGTCAATTAGAGGCACAACGAAAACTGGAGGAAGAGCTTGTATTTTTGAAGGAGGCTTTTAATAAATCTATAATGGGGGTCTTCCACAGCCGTTAATAGTTAAATGCGTAGGATACTTGATTCAACACTTTAGACTGCAAGGTTGATACTTCTCTGCAATAACTTCAATTATATGGGAATAACTTTAAGCTGGGAGTTCTTCAGTTTCTGCGTGATGTCTCTCCAGGTCGACTGTTGGCGCTTTGGACTCCTATTAATATAGGCGTCCTTTTTACCCACACTGTCTCCTGCTATAGATAGCTTTCCTACGAGTGTGAGTTAGGCTGCTCTTCTAGCTAGCCCTCTTGGTCCTGCATCGGCTATTGCCTCCACCGATCCTCACGCACTCTAGCTGTTCACGTACTAGCTATCTCCGCCTTTCTGGAGATAAGGTACTGCCTGCCAATCCGAAGCGATCTCTCTTATCTCCGCTTATTACCTATCTCCTTTGACAAGGCGTCCCTTGTACTAAGCGTAGATAACTCCGTTGGTGCTTCCTTCTTCAGTATACACAGCCTACTAGTACTTATGGAGCTACCGTACTAGCCTAGCGCTGACATACAGCTGAAGAGTTCCCTAAACTAGTAATGCGTGCCACATACCCATGACACTACTCCCTCCTTCAGTTCCTTGACCTCAAGAACTATATACGAAACAAAGTATCTATATACATTATATCCTGACCCGAAGATCCTTTTCTGCCTGCGGGTACTTCCTATGGAACTCCTTTAATCTATCTTCGCTTGTTCCCTTCAAGTGCTCATAAGGTTCCCATGTCGCTTCTTCATCAGGGTAACCTTCCCATAGTACCAGATA
>Ga0307514_10005243_pt1 | contig 11669 bp, 8 predicted proteins | sample 16_EM_MG_FD_203088 | JGI IMG/M metagenome (GOLD analysis project Ga0307514, IMG submission 203088) | Populus trichocarpa ectomycorrhiza microbial communities from riparian zone in the Pacific Northwest, United States - 16_EM | ecosystem: Host-associated > Plants > Roots > Unclassified | place...
GTTAGTCCTTAAGTTTTTATTGCATTTTGTTAAAAGAGAAACAGAATTGCATAGCCAAGATGTAACTAACCTACCAGAAAGTCAGATATTGTTTCTGAATTTCTTTCATAAATTTGGAAGAAAAGACCCATTTTTCCAAAGAAATTCTCTGTTTGGATTCTGTTACTTGCCTTTGCTAACTTCCTCTATGCCTGAACCGAATCTGGTCTTTGTTGCCTTGCAATTAGGTGGTTTATCATGGGAAATGCATGCAACAAGTTTCTTTCTTGTCAAAGATTTGTATTTTCATCCACTCGTACTATTGTTTTTTTTTCCGGGACAACAAAAGTACCAAAAAAATGGTGACTGAGTTACTTTAGAAAATTGGCTCTGGTAATTAGCAGTCAGTAGATATCTTGCACATGGACAAGTATTCAGAATCGAAGTTGCAAAGTTTGCCATCTGTGAGAAGCAACCTAGTGGTGGTAGTGGGGATGGATCTGTGTAAGTGTAATGGAGCCCATCTTAGTTTGTGGTTTAGGCGTGGTTGGATAGAGCAATAATGGGAGAGGAGAACATAGGAAGAGGACAATCTTATTTTAACATTTCAAAGTTTATGTCAGCACATCAAGAAGGAACTCCTCAAGTTCATCGATGCAACTTTTACATATCATTTTTTTTTTGGGTAGAAATTGAGTTTTACCATGATCAATCCAAGTGGGGATAAAGATTGTTTAAGGTGTTGGATTATTATAGTTGCTTGTTTCTGGAGTGCTGTGTCCATTTCAATCTCTTAAATTTGATAGCATTTCTATTCAGCATGTCGTCTACAAATTTCAAGTAGTTGGAATGATCTATTGACCATTGCTGGAATTCCCAGTGAGCTGATGATGGAGCTCTCAGCTAAGTTGAATCTGACTTATTCCTTCGCAGAAGCATTTTGATGTTTTAAGGATCAATCTCTATTTCTTCGAAGAAGAATCCATTGGAAAATACAAAAGAATTGGAAGTTGGATGTTGAAAGAAATAGCGATTGGTAGTCACTCTACTATTGTTGGTTCTCTCTCTCTGTTAATTTATTTATTGAAAATTTTGTTTTGCACAGGCCTACTTGAGACTTTGCTTGTCCCAATCTTCCGTTTTCTATTCCGGCAAAGATTTGAACTGGTTTCCCCCGTCAAGTATCCATACTAATGAAGACTACGCGCAACAGCAAAGTGACTATCTTGCACCATCGTCAAGTGGAAGCCAAGGGTCAATCCGGTTCATTACAATTTACAAGCCAACCTAGCTTCTGCCTTATTAATTATGGTCTGACAAAAGCAAGGTCTACATCAAAGCCGAGCTATTCGTGTAGTTTAAGGGATAAGTAGGGTTTCGTGTCCCATCCCATTGAAAGGAGCCTTTGCCTTGACACAAGAGAAGAGTCCTTCTGTAAATCTATTTCTGCAAGCCATAGATAACCAGCCAAATTTGCTAAATTCACACTTGTAAAGACCTGACTAAGTCATCGAATTTAAGAATCCAGAAATGGAATGAGTCAAAAAAAAAAAATGAAAAGAAATTAACGATGTCCCTCCCTCTTGAAGGAAATAAGAACAACAACTTGATGAAAAAAACCCCATTTATCCTCATTGAATCATTGTGAAATGTGAATTATGGGTTGGTTCCGTTAATAATAATAATAATAAAGCCATAAATGAAAAGGTGGAGTGTACATCACTATCATCTTAATCATTCAAACAGGAATCATCTCGGGAATCTGGAGTTGGCAATTATTCCTACTTGTTCCCATGAAGAAGAAAAACAGGATTAATCAAAGGCTACTTGGGTGCATGCCAGAGCACGCTCAATGGTCCTGTTCTTGTACCCCCAAGAACAGGAAAAAAAAAAAAACAGATTGAACCGTTAAATATTGTAAGAGCAAAGGACATGGAAAAGTGCAAGCAACTTCTCCAGCTGCAGTTATACCCTTTATTAAGGGTTTGCTAACTTTCTAGTTTTGCTTGCGAGAAAAAGAAGCTTTTGGCTGGTTTAGATGGCCCATGAGGAGACTTATTGGCGAGAGACAACCGACTTTAATAAGCCATCACATGACCAGAGAGAGGGATAGTAGAGTGGACAACCCTTGCCGGCAAAGTTTTATAGCTGAGCAAAACTTCCTAGGAAAAACTGCAGAAACAGAGAGCAACTTTTAAAGTTTCTCTACATTTTCTCAAATTAAACGTGCTCCCTAAGCTAGTTTTTCTCTTCGTTTTATAAGCATAGTTTCTCTTCTTTTTTCTTGCACAAACACCATAGTCCAAGAATCAAAGCATTTCCAAAGGCAAGTTTTGCACAACTGAAGGTTGGTCTAATCCGGTGGGTATGGATCGCTGCGAATCGGAAGAAGATGGCAGCATTCGTTTTCCGGTTGACGAGCTTCGCAGGCTTAGCGAAACCTATGGCTCTGCAACCATTTTTGAGCCTCAGAGTGATATAGGAAAGAGAGACAGTAGCACTGGAAATTCGGTTTCTCCAACATTACCTGCACCGGAGAAGAAACTCACACTCTTTGCTCTTCGCCTTGCCATTTTTGAGAAGGCAGCTACTTGCCTCGGAACCCTCGGGTTCATCTGGGCAACAGTTGTTCTTCTCGGAGGGTTTGCGATTACTTTGGATAAAACAGATTTCTGGTTTATCACCATTATTCTGTTGATTGAAGGGACTCGAATATACAGCAGGAGCCATGAGCTTGAATGGCAACACCAAGCCACCTGGTCAATTACTGATGCTGGGATTAACAGTTTCCGGGCATTGAGATCCAGCTCCCACTTCATTATTGAAACTGTGAAAGCACTTTTTAGGCCAATAACACGGGTTCAAAAGCAGAGTCTGCATACCAGAGAAATAAGGAAGAATCCTGATGCAGAAATCTCTGGGAACTGGGGAGTCCAGAGGAAGCTAACTCGGACATGGACAAGTTCAGATGTTCCTATTCTACCATATGCTCAATGGTTTTTTCTTTCAAAAAATGTCAGCAAGCTTCTCTATTGGCTCCAGCTTGCATCTGCATCAGCCTGTGTGGTTTTATCATTGATGAAACTCATCAAACATAACTACGGTGAGGTTGAGAAAGGGAATACTGACAAGAGGAACCGACAATCTGCACTGAATATTTTCTATTCTTTGGCTTTGGCAGAAGCTCTGTTGTTTCTGATGGAGAGAGCTTACTGGGAGTGGAAGGCAAGCTACTGTAAACTGCTGGAAGAGGTGAGCAGAGAGTGTGATTTGGGGCTTTCAGGCATAGTTTCGATCAGAAGGTTCTTCTACGATGCCTACTCTAGGTGTCTTGAGGGCAGTATCTTTGATGGCCTAAAAATGAACATGGTTACTTTTGCTATGGATCTATTGGCTTCGAATTCCCCTGATGAACAGCTCATTGGAGCTAGAATTCTTCGTCAATTTGTGATGAATCCTCAGTTTTCTGATGATACTCTCAAAAACATTGGGACAAATATATCAATGATAGACCGATTAGTGGAGGTATTGAACTGGAAAGACCCGCAGGAAGAAGAGATCAGGAGGTCAGCTGCAGAGATACTATCAAAACTAGCCGGCAAGAAGCAAAACTCCCTACGGGTTGCTGGAATACCTGGCGCATTGAAGTCAATTTCATCTCTGCTACAAACCAATAGAAGTTGCAGCACCACAGCTGATGAAATTGGTGAAAAGACAATCATCTGTGATCATGCACATTATGGATTCTGGACATTTAATCATTTAGGACTTCTTATCCTGAAGAAGCTCGCTCGTGACCATGATAACTGTGGGAAGATTGGAAATACAAGGGGCCTCCTACCGAAGATCATTGATTTCACACATGTAGAAGAGAGGTTGCTGAAAGATGAAAATGTAACACCGTCTCAGATTTTAACAGTGAAACGTTCTCTGCAACTGGTGAAGATGCTGGCAAGCACAACAGGCACAACAGGTAATAATCTTCGAAGAGAAATCTCAGAGATAGTTTTCACCATCAGCAATATTAGAGATATTCTACGGCATGGCGAAAAACACCCAATGCTACAAAAACTCAGCATAGAGATATTAACCAGTCTTGCACTAGAAGAGGATGCAAAGGAGAGGATTGGGGGCACGGGTGGAGTTCTTAAGGAGTTATTCAACATTTTCTTCAGCCAAGGAATTCCTGAAAATCAGAATCACGCAAGAATAGCTGCAGGAGATGCTCTAGCAATGCTGGCCTTGGAAAGCAGAAGGAATTGTCTTCGCATTTTGAAATTAAAAGTACTGGAAAGGCTAGTTGGAGCACTAGAGGTCCCATTGCTCAGGGTAAATGCTGCAAGAATTCTACGGAACTTGTGCACCTATAGCAGAGTAGATTGCTTCGACCAGTTGAAGGGCGTAGCAGCTGCTGTACCCACGGTAAGTGCTTTCTAGTTCTCTTTAAATTATGTTTCTATGTTTAGAAAAGGCATGGGAAACAGGATTTCGTTTTGTAGTCTGATAAAAAATGTAAGTACTTCTGAACAGAAACTTGGTTTTCAACTCTTTCCCCTCGTGTTGCAGGTGCTGGAGGCAGTTATGTCTGAAGAGAACAAACTACAAGAAGTAATGGTAGGACTAGCGGCCGAAGCTTTTAAATTCATGACTCCTCAAGAATCCAATATCATGTTTGAAAGAACTGGTATAAAAGAGGCTGAACTAGCCAACAAAATACTCCAGATTCTCAAAAAGTACGAAAATCCACCAGTCAAGGTTCCAAGAATAAGAAGGTTTTCCATAGAGTTGGCGATTTGGATGATGCGGAACAACACGGCGAATGTACGTACTTTCAAGGACCTGGGGTTGGAGAAGGAATTGGAGGGGGTTTTAGAATCCACGGCTGAAGTTGAAAGCTTCAACATATTCTCAGGCACTTCTGGGCTGAGTCGCCACAGCACAACTATTCACTCACTTGTTGAAACTGCATTGCAGTTGCTGGAAGACAGGTAAAATTGTGCAGCAGAAAGTTCCAAACAAGTTGTCGTGTGAATATGAATGCGCCAAGTTATAGGAGATTCTTTTTTCTCTACATGATATTTATGCATTTGTATATGTTTTGCAAATAAAGAATCAAGTTAATGATCTTTACCGACAAGATTCTTTGTGGGATCATGCTGCTGTTTGTAGAGTACTTTGAGTTATGGTCGCTTACTATGAGTTTTTTCCCACGTGAACACAGTGACAAAAAGTCACATACTCGGAAAAATATTTTCTAATCTAGCACAATTAGAATAATCATGCATGTAATATATGTAAGACCTATTAATATATGCATATACTATATAGATGACCATTATATGTGCATATACTACATAAAACCCCCCCCCCATCCTTCCCTCCCCTTATTCCTCTCTTTTTGCTCCTTCTCCCTCCTCCCTAGAGCCACCGGCAACCTCACCCACTAGATCTCTCTCTCCCTTTCACCGTGACAGACTCTAGCACAGACAAGGTAATCACGCATGTAATACATGTAAGACCTATTAAAACGTGCACGTACCATATAGATGATCATTATATGTGCATATGCTACATATGTATATCAATAGATCTTGCATGTACTCTATACATGGCTACCTTTGCCCCCCCTTCTTTCCCCTCTCCTTATTCCTCTCTTTTTGCTCCTTCTCCTTCCTCCCTAGAGTCACCCACGACCTCCCCAACTAGATCTCTCTCTCCACCGTGAAAAAACCATCTCTCACCCTTTCACTATGACAGACTCTAGCACAGTCAGGATAATCGTGCATGTAATACATGTGAGACCTATTAATACGTGCATGTACTATATAGGTGATCAATAATTGTGCATACACTACATACTCATATCAATAGATCTTGTATGTATTACATACACAACTACCTTTTCCCCCCCTCTTTCTCCCACCCCTCATTCCTCTCTTGTTGCTCCTTATTCCTCTCTTTTTGCTCCTTCTCCCTCCTCCCTAGAGCCATTTGCAACCTCACCCATTAGATCTCTCTCTCCACCATGAAAAAACTCTCTCTCTCTCTCTCACTGTGACTGTCACAGCCTGATTCCCAGATTCATGACCGGCACATAGGCAAGGTTCCCCTTCAAGGTTCCATACCTATGCGAACCCAAACTTACATACAAACTTATCCTTTAAATAACTCAATTAACTGTAACAACAAAACTAACTTCATAATATAATTTGATTGTCTTAATATAAGAGTTAATACAAATTCATAGTTGTGGAGCAGTAACTAGACATAAAGAAAAAATACAAATTACAACGAAAAGAGTAGGTTCTGAAAGTCCAACAAAAGTGACATGCTAACAAGCTATAAGCTTGAAAAAATAAATAATGAGATGGTGAGTTCAACAACTCAGTGAGTAGATAACATTCAATATATATACACGAAGTAATACAACAGTGAGGAATATATATACAACTATGGCTCTAGGTTTTTATAGAAAAGTTTCTCAAATAGGCCATAACAAGAATATCACAAGGTAAAGCTCGTCAGAAAATCAAAATGTAATGAGCATGAGGCTCCGTACTATGGGATGATTAGTCCACACAAGTTGGTGACTCCCCCAACTAACTAGGGTTCAGATATGATGTGCACAAATACTAACACTACTATGTTAGCATGAGTATTCTAACTGGTATATCATAGGTTCATAATCATAATTAAACAGACATTCATATCTCAAGGCTCAACTCATGACATCAATCAAATGAGGAGCTATCAATTCAGAAATCAATTCAAATATATATTGGTTCATATCAAGAATTCAGATTCAACAATTGATCATGATTTATCGTAACAAGGATAATAATCAACATATATATAATCAAGAAGAATGATCCAATTCACATTAACAACTCAAATATTTATAATATTTCTCATGCATATAAAAAAATTATCCACTCACCTGACTCAAAAGCGAATGGAACTCAAAAGCAAATACCGAAAGAATTTCCTATTAATGTCCCGCATGTAGAATATCAGGATTATCTGAATACAAAAAAGATATATTCAAAAACGACTTGAAAAGAGCATACAACCTATTTAATACACTTAACTAAGGGTCTATTCCATAACTTTATATGTTTTTGAACTAAACTAGTCATTTTTCCCAAAAACCCAAAAATTAAACGGTTTTCCTAAAATCTAATTCATAAGAGAACAAATAATAAGACTTGATAATAATTCACTAAATAACCCTCAATACTCATCAAAACAATCTTAAAAAGCTAATCTTGCATCTAGGGACCAATTTGGAATTTTATCAGATTTTTAGGGGTCAAATTGTAATTTTATCAAATTGGAGGACCAAACTAAAAATGTCATAAATTCATAACTATACTGGAATTTTGCTCATAATTCATCCTCAATTCTGTCCATAATCTTGAATTATGCTCCAAGGACCAATCTGTGATTTTTCCAAAGTTTTGGGACTAAACTATAATTTTTATAAATTGAAGGACTAAACTGAAATTTCATCATCTTCAACCTTAAACCCAGAATTATCCATAGATCACCTACTAATATATCAATATTTCTAACTCAAATTCAACATTTAAACAAACCATAACTCAAAATCATCATTTTTACCTAAAATCTTTCAAAATCAACTAAATAACTCATTACTCATAACAATCAACCCATAATATTCATATCAATTCATCAATCAAACCCAAAACACAACCTTCAAAACCCTAATATTCAACAAAATAGAAAATTAAAGCTAAAGAAAACACATTTATACACATCAAAACATAAATCTTACCCTTTAACTTATTTTCTCTAACTCTTTTCTCCTTCCTTTATCTTTCCCTCTTTTCTCTTCTTCTTCTCTCTTGCCTATTTTTCACTCTCAATTTCAGATCCCTCTTTCTCTTTTTTTCTTTTATTTATACTTATCATGTTTTATTCAATTATCACAATACACCTTATTCATTTATACCTACTTCTAAGCCTGCAAGGGCTTTGTTACCTTTTCCTAATCTCTTTTATTTTCAAAACATCATAGTGACAGACCTCAACATTCTCTATCTCCACCGTCCTTTGCTCTCTCTCTATCTCTTCACCTATGACAATCAATCTCTCTCTCACCACTACCACCGCCGCCACTCATAAAAACCCCATTTAACCAATTTGAGGTATAATGCACCTTCTCCATCTATTAATTTGATGTTTTATTGGGCTAATTTGAGGATTTTTTAGGTTAGGGTTTTAGAATTTAGTTTAGGGTTTGTGTTAAAAAAAATTAAATTAACTTTAATTGATATTAATTAGATATAAAATTAGTCAATTTAGTTGTATAAATTGTATTATTTAATAACAAAATCCATGAAGTTTGTGTTGATTATGTCAAGGTTAGAGTTGCATGGACTATAAATTGTGTTAATTAGCCTTAAGTAATCCCAATTGAGTTGATAAATTATGTTATTTTAGGATAAAGTTTATGAATTATGATTTTATTGATTATGTTTAGGTTTATCAAAATTTCATCAAAATGATGTAACTTGATGAATTGCTATATTAATAAATTAGCATAGTATTTTTTGTGCTTTTCGCAAAATATATTTTATATAGTGGGGTTATTATTATTATTATGGTACTATTGTTGATACAAATAATGATATCATTTACCATGGAGGAAGTAACAAGTTATTTAGTTTGAGATTAGACAGTTTATTTACCAAACTAAAAAATCTAGTATGTGGAGGCATTGAGTGGAATTTTATCTGAAATTAACATCGACGCTACTTGAAGTATGCTTGGTGGGAGTCATTTGAATTGTTATGTTAATGTACCCATTACTAGTGATGTGAGTTTTAATGCATTGGTTAGGTTGGTCACTGCAAATAGGTTACAAATGTAAGAGTTTATTTGAATAATATACCTAAATGAGGAAACTCCTTGAGTTTGGAGTTCACTCAAGTCCCAAGTTAATGTCAAAAGACCATATAAGCATCACAAACAGTTGTTTCATCTAAGATAGATGATGATGCTATGAACCTAACATTAATTTAAAAAATTATGCATATAGAAGCTCGATTGGGTATGATAACTGCTACATATTGTTATAATAAATATGAATTGAGTGATGAGGAAGATGATTGTCATTTAGATGATGCACTTGAAGAAGACGAGATAGGTGAGCTAATAAACCAAACAATAGGTCCTTCTGTTCCTAAATTTGAGATGTTAATAGGTCAGCTCATATGATAAGTAGTGATTGGGCTTTGAGTTGTAAGAATTTAGGCTTAACTACTAAGTCGGAGATTAGACAAATATTTTTAACCAAGATTGATTTAATTAAGGCAATTAAGTAGTGACATATAAAGAACTCATTACAATACAAGATTCAACAATCAACCATAACTTATTTACAGTTATAAGGTAAGCATGAACCAGCATGTCAATGGTATTTGCATAAGGGATATCATAAGAATTTTGAGCCATTTGAGATTTTAAATTTGAAAGGGCCTCACATATATCACAACCTAATAATTATGCAAACTCACTATCAGATTGACTCAGATTTTATTGTTAATAAGATGTTGACCATTATCAAAGTTGTAATAAGCATTAAAATTGTATCATTTCAAGCTACTATCCATAGAGATTCTTTATATGATATCTTGTATAAAAAGGCTTGAGTAGCTAAAAAGAAAGTATTGAGTGGTTGATTGGGCTCAATAAGCAAGTTAACTTTTATTTTTTATATAACATATTCACATGTAAAAATTTTAATTTTTTTAATAATTATGTTTAGATTTGATTGAATAAGTTTTAGGATGGTCTGGTTAAACCTTGACACTATGCATTGATTGACCTAAATGAGTGTGTTCTTCCTTATGTTATCAAGGCTATATTTTTTAGATCATTCAACTAAAAGGCATAAATGTCAATCACAATTTTAACAAAGATAAATTATCTCACCATACGTTCTACTTTCGTGTTAGGGAGATGACATCAATTCTACAAGTTTTTACAATGCTAGTAAATCTTCCAATTGACAGAGCTTTTGTTATAGGCCCCATAACTTTTAATGAAGATAAATTATGTCTCCATCTATTGGGACGAGTGTCTCCTCTCGAGTGATATAAAGAGAATTATATTAGATTGATATGGTTGAAGAAAAATTTTGAAACCCCCTAAAAGGTACAACGCGTGTTGTGTTGCATTATTATGCTAGAGCATATATAACACATGTTTGGGGCCATGATCTTCACATGTTTGATAGGCAATGTAGTGTTATGTTACTTTTTTTTCAATGCTATAAAATTCTGTTGTCATTTGTAATTATAATTGGGGCTCAACAATGATTGCTTATTTGTACAGTCAGCTATGTCACATGAATGTTAGATGAGAAACAAATTGGCAGCTGTTTATTATTCCTACAAGTATAATTTGATATTATATTTTATAACCATATTTTTATTTTAAATATTTTCTAATATTTTAAATTATGAATATGTAACTATGGTCGTGCGAGCATCTTCACATCAACCATCCAGATGTTTGGAGAAAGTTGTTGGACACAGTTACAGGGAGGCGGCTCCTAGTTGGAGATCGATAATAATAATTTTTAACACGTTAAAAATCTAATTTCTCAGTCAAGAAATTAAATAAATTAATTGTTTGTCATGCGAGATAGGTTTGGCATGCGAGAAGATATCACATATTTACAAAGCAATATTCATCTATTGAGTTAAATCTCTACATGTATTGATACATGAACATAACAAGACAATTTCATCACACCACTATAGAAGCATATTCTAAGAAGTCTACATGATCCTCCACATCAACCAACACATAATATGGATAATTATGAGTTTCTGCACTTAGATATAATAAATGCGTATGGATTAGTGTTTTTTTGTAACATAATAAAAATATTATTTATCTATTATAAATGATGATATATTATTTTGTTATAAATTAGATGAATCTTTTAATATATTCAATACTGATGCTACTGACGATGGGTTAGAAAGCTGCTGCCACAGTTCATGATGTTACTGACTATGTTAAGTACAATACATTCAATACTTGGTTCTCATCGTGTTGTTCTTCACTTGATAAGGTTGGGAAGGCTATGCATTTAGACACTGCAAATATGGCTAATTATCATGCACGACGATGATAAGTTCATAGTTCTGATGGTACAAGCTTATCAACAGATTAATTAATTAGATGTAGTTTCATTTACTATAATGAGTTGTTTTGGAATTGCGATTGAGTATCTTTGATTATCAAATTACTTGCTATGAAATCGTGATTTGTGTTAAATTTGTCGTGATTCGTGTTGAATTGTTGTTTCTTAAATTGTGTTTTCATTGGCAGAGGGTTGAGAAATGCATAGACTGTATACTGCATGGGTCGTGCATATACTACGTGTAAACTACACAGGTCGTGCATGTTGTATATGCACGACTGCATAGATTGCACATTATACTACATGCATGTACAGAGATTGCACATTTAGTACAGCTCATATCAATAGATCATGCATATATTACTTTCTCCCAACTATGTTAGTTCGGGAAATACTTTTTGGTGCTGCGTTAATCTAGAAAAACACTGTACTTGCTACTCAAGATATACGATAAAAGAGGAACTATAGCTCTGACTTCTAAGGGATTATCATACATATTTGATAACGCTAA
>Ga0307514_10005244_pt1 | contig 11664 bp, 12 predicted proteins | sample 16_EM_MG_FD_203088 | JGI IMG/M metagenome (GOLD analysis project Ga0307514, IMG submission 203088) | Populus trichocarpa ectomycorrhiza microbial communities from riparian zone in the Pacific Northwest, United States - 16_EM | ecosystem: Host-associated > Plants > Roots > Unclassified | place...
CTGTCGTCCCTTCATTCTCACGATTTCGAGTTGACCCCTGAATGTAGCTTCAGCTTCCGGCGTACCTCCCTACCGATCCACCGCCACCAGCCAGTTCTCCATAAGAGCTTCAAAGGTAAAGTCACCTTGTCAAATTCCCACGGTTTCAAGTTAACTAACCGATGAATAGAGTCTCAGCACCTGGCACGCCTCCCACCGACCGCCTCCAGATCGACCACCTCCAAGTACTCCTCCAATCTCGCTCGATCATAGCCTGCTATAAGTACATCTTCAAACTCGCTCGATCACGGCCTCCAAGTGCATCTCCAAACTCGCTCGATCATGGCCTCCCAGTGCATCTCCAAACTCGATCGATCACGGCCTCCAAGTGCAGCTCTCAGTTCACTTGATCTCGGCCTCCAAGTGCATCTCCAAACTCCCTCGATCACGGCCTCCAAGTGCAGCTCTCAGTTCACTCGATCTCGGCCTCCAAGTGCATCTCCAAACTCGCTCGATCACGGCCTCCCAGTGTATCTCTGAGTTCACTCAATCTCGGCCTCCAAGTGCATCTCCAAACTAGCTCGATCACAGCCTCCAAGTGCAGCTCTCAGTTCACTCAATCTCGGCCTCCAATTGCATCTCCAAACTCGCTCGATCATGGCCTCAAAGTGCATCTCTGAGTTCACTCGACGTCGGCCTCCAAGTGCATCTTCAAACTCACTCGGTCACGGCCTCCCAGTGCATCTCTGAGTTCACTCAATCTCGATCTCCAATTGCATCTCCAAACTCGCTCGATCACGGCCTCAGAGTGTATCTCTGAGTTGTAGATTGGTAGCTATATAGATAAATAGATACATAGATGAGAATACAACCTGAATACATCAGTTTTAAAAATTGTTGCACGATTAGTAGTAGCTATGAGTTCCAGGCGCACCAGCAGCGTTCCCAAAAAAGATGTTGTTTTTCCCAGAATGCTCTACTGTGATTCGAGGTGCTCCCAGACGCTCACAGGTTTGTCGCTGGCACTACCAGGTACTCTGCTATGCAATGCGACCCATCGCCTGGGCGACAGACAGCGTGTAATTCTCCGTCAGAGGGTACGAGCTTCCGTCAGAGCCGTCCGGAACACCCGGGTGTTTCAGACAGAAACCAGGGTTGTTGCTGATGTGGTCCATTCTGATTTGTCAACTCCTCTGCAGGCTTGGCCCAATCAGCCTCCAACTTTCTCCTGCTTGGCATCTGCGGCATATTCGGGATTGGTCGTTCGGGCGTTACCGGCCTCTTAACTCCCTTCCCCTTATTGCGCTTTTTTCCCTTCTTCGTTGGCATCATGTAGGGTTCCTCCTCGCTCCACTCGACCTCTGTCATCATATTATCCTCGCTGTCGCTAATTTCGAATTTTCTCGGAATGGGTGTCCCTGCCTTCAGGGTCTCACCCATTTCCTCTTCCTCGCTGCTTTCTTTCGCGTGTTGACTGGCATTTTCCTCCGACTGAATATACCTTCGCACGATAAGTCCCACACTCGCCCTAGGAGTCGAAAAAGGATCCTGAGGAATAGTGCTTAGTGGGAAGCCAACAATGCTCCCCCCGTACTCTGTAGTTTTTTCCGTAACTGTAGGCGGTGGCAAAGACAGTCCTAACGAACTTTGACTGCCCGCGCTCCTGCTTCTGTATCTCGTCATACCCGTAACTCCCATTTTTCCCGTCAGGTCGGAGTATGCTCTCATATCGTCCAGGTCGCTGGGAAGCCATCCTGATTCCTGTCTGGGGGTCGCTTGGCTATCCTCGCGCCTCCTCAAGTCGTCTTCAATCCTAGCCTGATTAAGGCCCTTCTCATAATCTTACTTTTCCTCCTGTGCCTTGAGCCTTTCGTACTCCTGCGTTCTGTGAAAAGTCTGTTGTTGATCCTCATGATCAAGTTGCGAGAGTTCGTGTGCGATTTCCAAAGTAGTTGCCGTTCCCTGAGCAGAAACTGGTCCGGTAATCTTATCAAGATGTTTATTGAGTACTGCCCCGATACCGCTGCTGGAGGTCTGGGATCCGTCTGCGGATTCCTCAGCCATTTTCTTATCGAGTCTTTCCTTCGCCTTTTGGAAGGTGGACATCTTTCTAGCTCCGAAGAGGCTCATCGTGCGCTGCTTCTAACTGTTGAAGTCTGTTCAACTGAAAACCGAAGCAAAAATTTTCTTGCGATGTCAAACTTGATTGGGTAAAATCAGTCTTGGCAAAACTACAAGGTGGTGTGGTGTGTTGTCGGAGGTGTCTAATATCTTGCATGTGATAATGTGCCCATAATCAATGCAAGTATTGTGAGAGTTTTCCCTAGACCCATATCATCACAAAATAGCCCCCCATGGAGTTCTCTGGCAGCAGGCGTGTATTGAACATTCTTGTGATTTTTGGGCTTGGTTGGCTGCTCTAATAGTGGTGGTGAATGACAGCTTATCCAGCCTTCTTCTCGTTTTCGAAGAAAGTATAAAGCCTGGCTTTGATGCCTGGACGAATCTTAGCAAACTCATTTGGGATGATCGAAAGACTTGATAATGCCCACCTTAACAGTGGAGTTAGGAGATCCAGAATAGGTGCATTTCCAGGCAATATTTCAGCGTCCCAAAGGCCATCCAACGAATCAGCAAGCATAGAGGCGCTCAGAGAATTGATAGCCACTGCTGAGTCCCATGCTGGGTTGCGACGTTTTGGTGGTGGCAGTACTCCCCCAGTCTCGGTACTTCTTGTGATGGGGATTGTTTCACCAGGCGTCATAAGGATATGTGGGTTTATGTACCTTAACCCCTCATCCGGATATTTAGGATGTTGTAGGAATACCATGTTTTTCGAAAGAAATCGACCTATACGGTTTCCACTGTCGTGGTTTCCGTACAGATTGAGTAAGACCTGAGGTTTGGCTGAACTCTGGAGGTCTCCTGTTTTGACCTCCTCCGGAAACAATACCAGAGCCTGCGTGCGGACAAGCTTTGCATCAAACAACGGTATGATTACTCTAGCGAGCGAGCGTTCCAATGATCCAAGCAAAATATCTCGCCTGGAATTATCACGCCACAGCACTTCAACTGTGTTGCATTTCTCTTTTATGACCCTTAACTCCAAATTGAGATATGGAACACGGCCCGGATAGATCTTCTTGTAGAGCCGCCGCAATGAGATTTCTGCCGCAGTTTGGGCTAACTCGCTCGGTATCTGAATGTCTGGTTAGTGATTGCAATGCAAAAAATGGGTGGGTCAACGTGCTAGCCCAAAGCATACCTCACCCGAGGTATTATAGGGGGTGTTGGTATCAAGGATGCGGATAGCTGAGCTGAGCTGCTCAGCTCCTGGGTTTTGCTTAAGAAAGGGTGAACCAATATCGGAGCATTGTGCCGACGGTGGAGAAGCAATGGAAATGGATGAGCAGGTAGAAGGACTATAGTCGGTCAGTTGTGGAGTAAGAAACGTGCCGTAGTAGGAAATTCGCTGTCGCTTTACGACGTGACGGCTGTCATTATCGTCGATAGCTGACTCCTCGGGGCTCGTTAAGGCATCTCGCGGAGTCGTTGGGAGGGTAGAATGACATATCAATGCTAGATCCATGGCCATGGCTGTTGATTGTGGTGTTCATTGCAGGCAGGACAGAAAGACCTTCCGTTCACTGCACAAATACTTCAGCTTAAGCACATAAGTATATGGACACAGCCTTCGCACCTAGGTTGCGCTTTACTTCACTAGTGAGTAGGTGCATGTAGCGTATGCTTTATGGGGGCACGATAAAGTACATGAGTGGGGGATTCTTGTTTCACTAATTCAATGCATTTTTCTCATCTTCTGGCTGTTGTGTATTTTCGGCTGTCACAGTTGTTGACCTTGCAGTCCATTGTAAGCCTTCATGTCAGTCTGTCAGATTTGTTAGATGGTCAAGAGTACTAGTATATTCTCGCTGTGGCCACTGCTACTGTCACCATCGCTGGCGCCTATCAGTGCCAGTTAGGGCTTATTTATCATCACCATCACCTCACTATCACGAACAGCTGCAGCTGCCATGATCACTATAATTATCCTCACCACCGCTGCGGCTGCAGGTCTCGTACCCACGTACACATAGATGAAAATAACAGGGGAGCAGGAAAGTAAGCTGGAGATGAAAGTAGATCCTAAGTGACAAACCCATCATCTCAATCCCATGCTTGCTGCTATATACTGCAGTAAAGGTGGGAAGTTGGTGATATCTGCAGCTCTACACTGTAGTAACCTAAAAAATCCCATCGCAGCAACACCAACAGATTGATGCCAGATTTTTAAAACCTATCAACCCACCCACTATGCTAGCCTTGCACACTGCTGCAAGCCTCTCAGCTCTGCCAACCTGCCTGGACTTCGTGTTACTGCCAAATCAGACAGGCTGTTGTTTCTGTGTTACTAATAGATCTATTTTCCTCATATCTGCCTGCATGTGGGAACCAGCCGAGTGATACAGGCATGATAGCCTTGAAACTCATGTGAGGCTTATGTACTTAATCGAGCCCCTATAAAATATTGCTGGTGATCAACAGTGCAGCCCCCTAACAACCCCACAGAGAGAGGAGCTGGTATGATATTGTAAGTAAAGCTTGATCTTGTAGACCAGCCCCTTGTAAGCGAGCGCACTGGGCGTCAAAGTCTAGCATGAGGTTAAGTAAAGCTCAAAATCTGTGAAAGAGTTAACTCGAACTCGCCTTCATTTACTTCCAGCGTATAGGAACGTTCGTACCTTGACTCGGTGCTCGCAAGCTTGCCATGTTATTGTGCACGATACCCGCGCCAAAATTTGCCTCCCCATACATTAAGTCCTAAGTACTTGAGCATGTACCTTAGGCATTTATTTACTTAAAATCTGCCGCTGAGAAAAAGAAATGCGGGCTGAAAGAACGGTTTTCCTCGCGAGCATAACCGTGCTTAAAGTAACAACCAATACAAAACGGGGGCTTGCATGTATTCCGAGGACAACCTTGTTCACAACGGTACTTAATGTAGGTAAATCTTAAGGCTTGAGTATTCATCGGCGACTCGCTAACTACTCAAATCTCATCAGCCTCACCTCTTCAACACCGCAACATCTACCGACAAAGCTGGCGATGTCCTCATTACCATCTCCAACAGTCCTGGGAGCGTTTGAACGTGCAGCAGATCGCTTTCGCAACTCTTTATCCTCCGAAGACTTGCACCTATTCAGTGCAGTGACTACCATCGAAGATGTATGGGATCATGTCAAATATATGCAGATGGAACAGGGCTCACGAATGGCCCTGAGAAACATGGGACGTATCAAACCTTTTATTCAAGGGATAGAGCAGTATACAAAAGTAATTGATACTTTTGTTTCGGCGAAACCTGAAATACTGGCCCTTATCTGGGTACATCAAACCCACATACCCTTACTATAATGAGCTGGGCTGACCTCCAAATAATACTCTAGGGCCCTTTCAAGTTATTATTGCAGGTATTAGTGTTTCCAGCCATCAACCGGATGACTTCTATCCGCTGACAGGCCACTTGCAGCTTGCCAACGGTTTCGATGACGGATTCGAGAAAATGTTAAATGCTTTTGAGAGCATTGGCGAAAACCTACCGCGAAACTAGAAGTACGTAAGGTTATATCGCCAAAACGAAAGCATGCAAGAGGTCTGGTTCGCACAACTGGCGCGTAGATATGATCTAACGTAAGAAGATCATAAGTCTGATCTATGTGGATGTATTGGAATTTTACCGGCGAACGCTGAAGTTTTTCCGCCGTCGAGGTGCGCCAATCACAAGAACCCCCTCGCACTACCAGAAAACGCATGCTAAAAATTTAAAAAGCTTATGAAATTGCTTTTGGCCTTACTTGGAAATCATTTGAAAATCGTTTTGAGGGGATACTCGCAAATTTGAAGAGACATCAAACCTTGATCGACCGCGAGGCCCAAGCAGCTGACATGGAAGAAGCTGCAAAGCATCGGGAGATAACGTTAAAGCAGGTAGAGGAAGTGGAGATAGACCGAAAAGTCATTAGGGGAAATGCCATATTCAATTGGCTCTCACACGTGAACATCGCGACTGTTAAGGATGATTCCTTAGACCGATGTCAAGAAGGGACTGGCAGATGGCTGTTAGAGTCCCAAGAAATAACAGATTGGATTCAGGGAATCTCAAAGACGATCTGGTTAACTGGTATACCAAGGGCCGATGAGCTTCTTCTCCAATATACATTGCATCAACTGACGTACGAAAGGAAAAAGCGTACTCTCCGCCTGTCTAGTGAATCACTTAGAGAGCCAAGAGACATCCAAAGCCTACGCTTTAATCTATTTCTTCTGTGACAACAAGGCTACTGAAGCTACAACTTGTCGTGGTATGTTGAATGCATTACTGTATCAATTAGCCATACGAGACAATGAGGTGTTGTTATATTTATTCGAAGAGTCGAGCAAATCTCGACATGCACCAACGGTTGCGAAGCTAAGAAAACTCCTGATAGACTGCATCAAATTAATTAACTACAATAAGCTTTATATCATCGTTGACGGATTAGATGAGATGGAAGATGAAGAAATGAGGAAACTGTTGCCTTATTTCCATACGTTAGAGGCTACGTTTATTGTTCGCCTTTTTGTTGCTAGTCGAGACATCCCGGACATCCGCAAAACTTTCAGCTCGGCCAAGGAAATACGCGCCGAGAATAGAAATGCAGAGGACATCATGAAGTATATACAGCTGAAGTCACAACACACCATTGAGACGTTTGATCTAGCGGCAGAAGTGGAATTGGAAATGGTTACTTTACTGACTAATACACTGACTGAAAGAGCGAAAGGTACGTCTTTACTATCATTAGGTTTGCGTATATTGACTTCAATAAATATTAGGCATGTTTCTCTGGGTCCATCTGGTAATTGAATGCGTTCGGGAAGAAGTGGACAGAAAGGGGATCAAAAAAACGACCCAGAGTCTTCCAGCAGGGCTGGACCAAGCGTATATCTTTCGATTCCATATCAACTAACGTGAAATGCTTCGATTGGATCTATTCTTGCTTAAGCACAGGGCGAAAGTGGCTGATTACTGATAGTTATGACCGGATTCTTTCACGAATAAATTCCCTGCCAGACCTACATCGCACGAAAGCTCGAAGAATACTTGAATGGATGACATGTGCCACACGCCCCCTCAAGCTTCATGAACTTCAGGACGCTCTGGCGATACGCCCCGGAGACCTAACAATCGATGATGAGCAGCGTCCCATTACAGTCCGACTGCGGAAACTTTGTGCGCCTAGAGTCGAAGTAAAGCACGGAGAAATATCGTTTGTTCACTTCTCCGCCCAGGAGTAAGGAGGACCCGCACGCCTTGCAAATTTCTTAGCTAATCATACGCAGGTATTTGATCAGTGGCCATAGTGAACCGTTCATCGAACGAATATCCGGGCATCTCGATATCGCTATTATCTGTACCAGATATCAGTCTTTCCAATGCTTCAACAAGGCCATTTCGGACGAACAGGCGATTGGCTATATCAGAAACGGGGATATACGTTTGCTTGACTATATGAGGTCAAACTGGTTGGGTCATATCAAACTCCTCAGTGAACGAAGCCTGAATCCGCCCGATAATGGTGGCGTTGCCGAGTTGACCATAGCATTACGCGAACTCTTTGTTCAAAAGGGGCTCCTTTTTAAACATATGGATGATCCCAAGGCTTTGGTTATGACGAAAGCGGCAGAGCAAGATGAAGGTATACCTCAATCGGAGACGGAGAACAGTTCTTTCAGCATCTTCGAGCCTGAGGTAAGGACTGGATTATTGAAACTCGAAGTTTTTCGTCGCAAATTGGAGCAGAGACTGTTGAACGGAGAAAGTCTAGATAGTAAGTTCAATTCACATCATCAGAAGCCGGGAGGAAACAATGGAATACGCTGATTAGTTGTACAGAAACGACTGAATGGTGTCTGAAGAATGATGTCATTGGTGTAGACTATATGGCAATCAGACTACAACAATTGTTTGATGAAATCGTCCAACACGCAGACATGCAGCATGAACGCTTTAGTGTTTTATACGGATCGAAGATGTATAAATGTCGGAACCAGTTATGTAGGCTATCTTCTTCCAAAGCATTCACTAGCCAGATGGAGAGACAACGTCACGAAGATAGGCATACAAGACCTTACAAATGCCCGTCAGAACCCTGTGAATATTGGCAACGCGGCTTTGCGTCTACCGCGCAGCTACAAAAGCATATCAAATCCTATCATCCAAAGGTAGACAATGATGAAGCAACGTACCTTGAGGTAGGTTTTTTGGGTTCTTTAGACCTATTTGCGATCCTTACTAATCAAAAATCTCTCTTGTAGGTTCTGGACGAAGGAAATGAGCAGCCAATCAAGCCTGTTGAGGATACAACGACAGACCTAGAGCGACTGGTTGACTTGGAATTTGATCTTGTACCACAAGGCTACTGCAAAAAAGGTCTAAACTGGAGTGCGGTTTTTAATTTCCTGGATGACGTTCCACGCGAAGTAGACGTCAATCAAATCTCAACCATTGATTGCTCCGAGCTGTTAAAGTTTAGGAATACCAATGTAATCACGAGTATTAGTTTTAGTCCGGATGGGAAGTTATTGGCCATCGGATCCAGTACGTCCGCAGTAATTATTTCAGTAACCGGAGAAAAGCTATTAGAGATGACTCACCCCCATGAGGAGCACAGCAACATCAAGGACGATAGTTATGATGTGTATGTTTGTTTTAGCCCCGATGGTAAGCTTTTGGCTACTAGCGCTACGTACTCTACCTGTGTCTTTGTAAGTTTTCTTTCCACTGGATATGTAATGCACATACTTAAGGGGGTCTCCAGATATGGGATATGCGGACCAGAACGGCCATATGTAGTTACAAACTCGGGCATGTCATCCTTGCGATGGGGTTTGCAAGTATTAGGGGAAAGTTTGCGTACGGTGATAGCGATGGTAGACTTGAGATTCGCAATATTCCGAACAACGTTAGTCTCAGCCATTCCTCCCCCAACCTGCCTTTCTATCCGTCAGGCATCTTGTGCCTTGCGTGGTCCCCTACCGGTGAAACCATTGTGACTGCCCGTCATGACAACTCCGTCCAAGTTACTGACGTGAGCACTGGAACTCTCATTGCTCGCTATGACGGCCATAAGGAAACAGTGCACCGCGTATTCTTTTCCCCAGATGGAGGGAAAGTGTTTTCAGTGAGTATAGATGGGACAATCAGATCATGGGAGTTCCCCCCCACAACAGGTAGTGAAACAGCAGAACAGTGTTTGCGGACATTTGAGGGCCATGGTGTATGTCGCACATCTTGCTTTACCCAGGAGTCGTTTATAAGAGCTAATTTCATCCTTTTCAGGGAGAGGTTTTGGATGCTACCATTTCATCTGACGGGAGGTGGTTGATCGGATGTTTTGAACAGACGATACAGTTTTGGGACAGCGAAACTGGGCGCGCAGAGCTGTTACTCCGCGGACACGGGGAATCTTGTAGGTTCTTTCTATGTTCCTTGCCGAGATTTTGCATTCACGAGTTGTTGCTATATTATATTCCATTACCTAGCTGACCACTTGTCTATCGATGGGTTATAGCGCACTGTTTATCTATGAGCGGTAACCTTTTTGCATCTGGGGGCGGTAGAACAATTCATATATGGAGGTTCGTCCCACCTCTTTTCATCAATTATTATGACGCTATGCACAGAGCTAGCATAACTATTCCATTGCCTAAGTAGCCAGTTGGTCCAACGGGTGGCCACCAACTTGAGTTCTCGTCCATCATATTTGCATAGGTGTATGCCCGCTACACAGCGCGACTGACTTGTGATTTGCAGCTACAGCAGATACGTTCCACCGGTTGAAGGATGATGATTCTACATTACCGCAGGTAACTCTGTACTCTGTGAGGTTCGCAATAGGGAAGCATCAATCAAAGCCACCGTACACGGAGGAAACTTTACGGCAGTTGGATATAAATGATAAATGTACATACTCAGTAGCAATGAAGCAAATTATGCAAAACGAGGATAAGTGCAACCTTGTGAACATCACGTTTCGCTGCACATAATCAGAATCCATTCCACGGGACACTGCGAGGCGGTTTCAATTCTAAAATAGTCATCGAATCGTAACATCTAAATCACTAACTATCCGGATCGACAGAAAACAGGACCCGCGGGCCGCGGCAGTCCTTTTCCAAGGAGAAATTGCACCAGCGTCTGATTGACTGGGTGAGCCAACTTGTTTGCTCAGGCGGCATTCTGAATACAGGAAAACGAGCTGATGAAGTTTATAGTTGAAACAATACTTTATAGTGAGTCCGCATATCCAAGTTACCCCCACATGAGGCGATTTGGCTTTGGTGATCTTCACTTGAGGTTTATTGATTTATTATGCTCATATGTGGGGATCTACTGTGTCACTGTGACAGGTTAATTACAGTTTCCATCTTGCCATACTCATATGTAGCTGAGATGGTGGTTGAACTGCATGTCAGACTAGTAGGTTGATTAGGGTGATGAAGTGTGATCACGGTGATAGAGTGCGAGAGGGTGACAACTGCCAGCGACGGTTTCTTACGATCAGCATTCTAGAGATTCCTGTGCAGCGCTGCAGAAATCAGCAACTCTCCATCTTCGCAACCAAATACTACACCACAGAGTATGTATTTAGTGATGGGGCTGTCACTTTTCGTAGTTAGTTTTAGCTTAAGAGTTATTTCCTGCTACTCCCGTAATTCTTACGTATGTGTATGCAGCAGCAGGTATACTACGACCGGTAGCGACGGTGATGATGGTGATGGTGGTCATAGTTGAGCGGAAAGTGGTAGTTTTGTTTCTGTTCCGCTCTTCAAGCGCAAGCGCGCTCGAGGCTTACCGCGGTTACTAAAACCCTGGCTAAATCCTGATATAAGCTTGACAGGCTTTTAAAAGGGTAGCTGACTGTGATAGCGATAGAGCTATCATAGCGATTATTGCGGCAGGACAAACATGACGCAAAAAAGTCAAATCGCGATGTCGGTGATGTTTGCGCGACATGAGCTTCATGTGTTTAAGTATGTAGAGTACACTAGTATAAATTGTCTCATACTTCTACATATCCTGAATCCCCTTTGCCGCAAGCGCAAGGTGCCCTAGCCTCGCTCACCACCCGAATACAAGAGAAGACAAGAAAGCAACATAAATTCCCAAAAAATAAACATTGTCGCAAACGTCTTTGTCGCTATAGTTTGTGTTATTTGCATTTCACCGCAGAGACTACCGTTTCCATCAGTACCAGCTCCATCTCCATCGGTATAAGTCCCATCATGATCTTCGTCTGTATAAGTTCCATCTCCCACGGTATCATCAATACATTCGCTGTTCTCGATGACGGATTGGAGAACTTTCGTAAAAGTAGTGCTAAAGTTAGCGATGAAGCTGGTAAGTGGATATTTATAGTCCGTACTTATATCGTTTATTTTTGCGCATTATTTTCCCATATCTATCTTAAAGTTCTTATCGATTTTTTTTGCAGTTTGTATCGTTGAAGCGATTTTGATTCTTATAGTTGCGATAACTAAATCGTGTCGTTGGTAGCTCCCCAAAAAATCGAAGCCCAGAAGCCAACTTGCAACCTTGAAGCACCCGTCACTGGTGAAATTAAGTATGAAATGCCCCCCCCC
>Ga0307514_10005245_pt1 | contig 11664 bp, 10 predicted proteins | sample 16_EM_MG_FD_203088 | JGI IMG/M metagenome (GOLD analysis project Ga0307514, IMG submission 203088) | Populus trichocarpa ectomycorrhiza microbial communities from riparian zone in the Pacific Northwest, United States - 16_EM | ecosystem: Host-associated > Plants > Roots > Unclassified | place...
TGAGCTTTGAATTTAGTTTTTGTATAATTTTTTTTGTTTTTTTAGGTTATTTTAGTCTTATTATTGGGATTGTAGATTTTATGAATTAATTTGATTGATTTAAGTTTTTTTTATATAATTATTTTGTTATTTAATATTTGATTTGATTGAGAATTAAATTTTATAATTTATTTTATTTTAGTTTTTATAAAATTATTCCAGTTTCATAATTTGAAAATGAGTGAGAGTGCAGAGATAAAGATAAATGGAGAAGGAAAACAAAAAATTCCATACCAAAAGAAGAACAAAAACTGCATCATTTGAAGTGGACATGCCATTTGATAATGGAGAGTGTTACAATTTCTAGAGGAGGATCAAAGTAAGATGAAGAAAATAAAAGAAAAGGAGAGGAGGATCTACAAGTGCTAGATGAAGATATCATGAGGTTTGGGTGGCTTGGATCTTTTCATCACAAATATACATGAAAAAATGTTGAACTTGTAGGTATTTTCGCGAGACAAACTGCCAACCGATGCCATAACAAGTCCTTGAAAAAACCTTAAGCTCCTCTGTTTACTCACGTAGGTCTCTTTGGACACTACTAGTAAAGTAAAGAACATGATGTCGAGAAAGAAGAGGAGAGAGAGTAGATAAATTATAATGGTTTTATTATATGCGAAGCTTGCCTTGTACCAAGCTACGCACAAACCTCTCCTATGATTGGGAGAGGGACCTGGATATAGCCAGGTGTTTTCGTGCATGCTAGAGTGTATGATTTATGAGTAATACATGATGATGAAGTGCTGCTAATTATATATGATGCTAGACAGACCCTTGAAATGGTTTTTTCCAGCGTGTCATCCTCTAACATTCAAAGTCTTTAAATGTTGTTCCTGTAAAACATAAGCAAACGAGGAGCTGGCGGCAGAAGAGGGCTTGCAGCAAGTGCTGCTGTATGTTTAACTTGCTGACTGAAGGCAGTTCCTGTACTGCAGAATGTTGCGAAGTGCTCACAGTTGTTAGACAGGAGGTTATATTTGCCGAAACCTTCTTTCAACTTTTCTTTTGCAGTCTCAACAATTTCACTCCCCGATTTCGATCTCTCGGTGGTGGTGCAATTAGGGCACATGGTATGAGAAGTGATACTAAGAATCATTCTGGGCACATCATAATTATATCGACAGAGGAATCCTCCGTCGAGGAAGCACTCAAGACAAGTTTCCACCACTCCATGGCCCGTATTTCTTGAGAAGCCACATTTTTTGCAAGCCCTTGTGGGTCCGGCTTTTGGGCCTACGAAGTGAATGGCCTTCCCATCGCCTATATATATCCCTGCCTTAAATTAAGTACATATTTTTGATAAAAATTGTTGGAGTCTGGAACAAATTAATTGACGAGAGAAGTGTCAGAGTGAAGGGAAGAACTGACCATGGTGGGTGTACAAAGGCCGATGCACATAGATATGGAGACCCTCTGGTATGAGTCTAATATCCCAACCAGCAATGCCATGCTCGACCTGTAATATTGGGGGAACTTCTTCTTCTACTATCATCTCTCCAGCTTAACTATTTCTTTCAAGCTGAATATTTCGGTGAGGGTGCCGTCTTCATATATATTGTGGCTTTTAAGGATGTGATATTGTTGCCTTTTGATTCTTGCCAGCCTACAAGGCCGGGCCCTATGTGTTCTTTGGATACCATTGCACATGCGATTTTATGGGTTTTTCCTTTTTTATAATAAATATGAGTGTCTGGGCCAGCTTAAATACACCTCGATTAATCTCACGAGCCTTGAAATTAACGACCATGTAAACCTCCAATAACTCTGAGGTTTGTGAGATTCGAACTATGGATTTATGGGTTTTTATGAGTTTCTTTTTATGGGTTTTTCCCTTCATCTTTTCTCAGATGCCAAATGGAGATTAAAATGCCAGAATATATAGACCTGAATGTGATACCTCACCTACGTGATATTAGATACATTTCTCTTGACATTTTCAAAATAATAAAAAAAAAACCTGAAGGGACCCTCAACAACTCTGGAGTAAGGCTTCTGCGCCTTCAATTTGTCGTGCGAAGAGCCTATTGACATTTTGAGATTGCATTAATTACTTTGTAATAAATTTTTTTTTAGTTTAACGTGGGTGTCCGGGCCAGCTTGCGCGCATCTCGACTAATCTCACGGGCCCTGAAGTTAACGACCATGTAAGCCTCTAGTGGTCATCATATGAGCAACTACAGGGCTCGAACCTGAGACCACAGAGGAAGCAAACTTCTTGGTCCCAATCTCTTACCACTGGACCACCACCTAGATGGTTACTTTGTAATAAATCTTGTTACAGGCAGACATGGTGATACAATATGGTGATGTAGGCATTGCAACAGGAACTGTATTCTGATGAGATAAGATGCATGCAGAGAAGTATTGAAGAATAAAGGAATCAATTATTGCTGCAACCCAACGCTATTTCTGTATGGTTTTTGGTGCGAACCAGACTGTAGCTGACAACTATTGTTCATATCACATTGTCAAACAAGAGTTGAAATATTTTAGGAATAACTTTGTATAATTTCTTTAGATATGACTTATATCTTTAAACCGCACTGTATTGCTGTTCAAATCAATTTATTTTCTAAAGTAAAAATATATTACGGGTTGCAAACTTATTTTCTAGTAGAAGAAAATTTTAAATATTGTAAGAGTTAATATGATATGATCTTGTTAACTTGATAAATTTAAAAACAACCTGAATGATTGTTAAAAATAAAGTTTGACTAAAAAAACCCGTGACTTGAAACGTGGGACTGGGATAACCCCATAAAAAAATAAATCGAAATAAATTATAAAATTCAATTCCCAATCAACCCAATATTGAAGGATGAAATTGAAAAAAACTTTCAAATAAACAAAGACCAAAAAACATACAACTCGAGTCAACTTAAGTTAACTTGTCAAACCCGTAACCCGGATCATGTGATGGTAATAAGTGATAACTCCATAAAAAATAAGTAAAAAAAAATTATAAAGTTCAATTCTTAATCAATCCAATATTGAAGGATAAACAAAAAACACAAAAAAATAACTCGAGTTAATCCGAGTTCACCTACCAAACCCGTGATCCAAGTAATAAGATCAGAATAACCACACAGAAAACAAAATGAAAATCTAATTCCAAATCAATCAAAAGTTAAAGGATGAAACTAAAAAAATAAAATCGATTGAAAAAAAAATCAAGTTAACCAGTCAAACCTACGACTTAAATTATAAAAACAAGATAAACAAACTTATTAAAAATTAAAATTAATTTTTTTAAATGAACAGTTCTTTGTGATTTCTTTACGATGAGGGAATCATTGAATTTCCCTCCTCCATTTGTTTATGTTGATGTATCATAAAATTCTTCTCACACTTGGATTGAGAGTCCACTCTTATTTAAAAAATATTAGATTAATTTTGAGTTTTTGTATTATCTAAATCTGTTTTTATTTCTTTTGTAACTTAGTTGAGTGTGACTCTTTAATTTTTTTTATTCAAATTTTTGATTCATTTTTTTAGTGTTTTTTCCAAATAAATGTGGATAAAGGATGCTGTGGGCTTTTTTTTTTTAAAAAAAAAGAAATCATATACATGTTATGTGACTTTTCTTAAAATATTAACTTTGAAATATTTCTTGAGACTTATAAAACACACGTAAAATGTCTCGTATTGCAGGATGATCTGATATAATTATCTAGTTATTTATAAATAAGAAAAATCTTCTTTCAATTTGACCATCCCAATTCTTTTTATATTTAAATATGAGTATATCAAGTCTTAATCTATTCAAGATTTAAATTATATATACATATATAGAATAATTCATGTATTTTCAATTATTTCCTTCTTAAATCAAATTCATTTTATATCACGTCTATATATATATGTTGTCATAAAGATAAAGAAACAACAAAAAATCTAATAATATGCTTACATGTAATATAGTTTACATTTGAAGTATTTATTCAATTGAAAATCTTGGTTTTTCTCTTAAAGAAAAATTTAAAGATTATGTAACATGATTTGATAATTTTATTGAGAAAGAACCTAAGTGAAAAATAATAATAAGGGTGTAAATGATATATAATCTAACTGATATATTATTGTAAATTCTTAAACAACTTTAGTAACCTTGATAAGAATTGTTTTCATATCCCACATATTTCTTTCCTTTATTTTCCCAGGTTAGCTGCAAATAAAAAAACATATTAAATATATATATCTTAAACTATAGCTCATAATATTAATTCAATTTGTTTAAACTAAATTCTTTGATATTTTTTAATGTATTTGAAAAAACATCAGAGTTTTAATAATTTTTACAATACTTAAAAAATGAAGACAATTCAAAATTTCTCGACAATTAAAACTCAAGGTATGATTTTTGAAAAATTAAGAAGATCCTTAGCCATTAAGATTTTGATAAAATAAAAATTTAATGAAATAAAAAAGGCAACTTGATACCTAGTTTTATCTATAAAGTTGGAAACTTGATACCTAGTCATCCCATAAAGTAATAAATACTAACATAGAGTATGGGTTTTTCTTTGCAATAAAATTGGGATAGACCGTGAAAGATAATGCCAAACATAAATAATACTCAATCATGACACAGAATTAAACCATCTATAGACCGTGAAATCATGCTAGCTATGAGGTTTCCAAGTTACCATTGCTAAAACCATGCCAGGAAAATAAAAAAAAAAAAAAAAATGGCCATCTTATATCCCATGTAATGACGGGCTACACGTTGATAGTTTCCCAGCCTGTGCCTTTCTCCATTTGTGTCTTCACTTTCATATCTCCAGTGGCTCATCATGCTCTCTCGAAACCATGTAGCCCAATCAATAACTAGTTTCAAATAATTTACTTGGTTGAAGCACAAACACACAAGGCCCCGACCCGGCCAATATTTACAACGCACTCGAGAGAAAATTATCACACGTTATTGGCACTAGCAGTAACATTATCCTAGTTCCACTTATGGAATCCTCCTCCCCATTTTGTGATTAGGAAACCAAAAGAGAAACAAGAATCTTGCTACTTCACAATTGAATTTCCTAAACACATTAAATTTTTCATGGAAATAGATCAACCAAGACCAATTATTTGAAATCAAATGGAGTATAAGCTGGCCATGACCATCCAAACTCTCATTCAAGACATTCATCCAAGACAATATTTATCAAATAATATAATGCTTTCTAAGTCAGCATGTTGAGTTTAGTACCCCTTACCTCATGAAGATCCGTTGACTTGTGAGAATTCAGCATCAGCTTTCGAATTGACTCATCAACACTCTGAATAAGCAACATCAAAACACAAGCACAAACTACATTTTAACTCTTCAAGAATTAAGCCCAACAGCCTTGTCGATGGAGACAACTCCAGAAGATATTGAATCAAAATGCAATAATATTAGAATGAAAGACGTGGTAAATGCTATCTGTAGCTGTAATGAATATACGAGAGATGATGTTTATAGATGTTGAAATCACCGAGTATATCTTGTAACAAATCATATTCCGTAAATCGATTGTTAAAGTGATTTTTTATGGCAATGATCAGGAGGAGACTCGGAAAAAGGAAAATATAGAGATAAAGAAATGATTACATACAAAATGCTATCCTACATAACTAGCCCAAGCCTCTGCATATCTAGAAAAATCGAAGAGATTATTATAACTTACTTCCTTGCATATCATCTTCATTATATGATTGCAGTTTGGTTTGTCTGCATTAAGTTTTATTAAGAGTATCAATCTTCCTCCACTTTTGGTTCCTATGTCAAACCCTCATGCAAGTTAAAGAATGTGAAATAAATGTGTGCGAGGCTAGAGTGAAAGCAGGCACAAGCATATAATTTTTTTGTGCAACTTGAAGGTTCACACCAGACTACAAAAAAGATTATTTTCTTTTCATTATAACAGGAGGATTAAGTTCATTTATCATCACATGCATGAATCATTACTGAGTTTCAGGTTCATTTTCCATGTCAGTGTCTTTGCAGCATGTCTTCCAAATAAAATTGAACTGCGATCCATGATTTGAGATATCAACACCACATTCTTTTTCAATATAAAGATGATTGCAAAATCACAAAACAATGATGATCAAATGGATTGAAGAAAGCAAAAGAAATTACACATCTTTTAGCATTCAATATGTGTTGCTCATTAACATCCCAATCAATAACTTGAGTCTCCCAAACAGTGAAATTTGTGTATTATATTGGCTGGTTATTTGATTTTTCATTGCCTAAAGAAAGCAGAAAGTATTCATTATTATTTTTTTCAGAATCGAATAAGATTCTAAAAGTTGCTCAGATGATTAACAAAAGCTACCCAAATTGCATTGCATTCTACAAAGAAATTTATTCATAGGTAACATTTTCTGACCCAAGCTTTAGTTTTCTCTAAATTAATCTTCAAAGTCCATTTCTCTAAGTCTTTCTTACTTGTTGGCTACGATATTAAAGTGCCAAAGGAACATAAATTTAGAATCATGTGATCAGTCTCAATATGTAAGTTATGAATAACTAAATCAAGGCACATGAACCTTTCATTTCAATGTGCTTTTTTATCCAACCATGCTCATAAATCAGAAAAGAAACTAAAGGTGCCTACAAAGTTTTCCTTTTTTATCAACTTTGAAACCAATATTATCATGAATAAGCTGTCCGTGATCCAAGCTATTTGAATGGAGAAACAAGATATTGCTACTATACAAGAATTGGATTACCTAAAGATGTTGCGTACATGGAAATAGATCAACCAAGACCAATTATTTGAAACGAAAGGGAATACAAGTTGGCCATGATCATCCAAACTTTCATTCAATTCATTCAAGACATTATTATCAAATGATATGATGCTATAAGTCAGCAAGTTAAGTTCAGCACCCCTTACTGCAAGAGGATCTATTGACTTGTGAGAATATAGCACCAACTTTCTAATTGACCAATCAATACCAGGTATGATGGTGGGAAAAGAAAAGCAAGAAAAAATAACAAGTGTGAATTGATACACCGAGAAGATCCTCCAGGGTCTTGAGAAAAAATCCCAAGTTTTTAGCTTAAGATTGCATTGTTCTTTTCTAATTTATTGTTTTTAATTTGTCTAGTTGCTTGGTCGTAGGTGGTTAGTCACCTCCAGAATAATAGCTAAGTCATGGTCTTGACCAGCTGAAGTCTAGGAGTCAGTTTAGCTATTTAGTTGATGTAAAGAAACTCTATTTAAGGAGTTCATTTGGAATACCAGGGGGACGTGAAGAATTTTATTCAAACTTGTGGTTGTCTTTCACCCAAAAAAAGTCAAGTTACTGTGTGTGTCTTTCACCCAAAAAAACTCTATTTAATGACAGGGACCTATCATTGGTATTAGAGCAACAATGACAACCAACAAAGAGCGTATTGAAATGTTAGAGCAGGGAGTGAGAGGTTTACAGGATGAGGTGCAGCGACTTGGACTTGGAATGAATGATATTATGCAACGGCTTGAGGAGTCTTTGAAAGCTTTATCTGATGTTGTTCTCTCCTCAAAGGCAATTCAGTCCTTGCCCTCGGTGAAACAGCGACACACATCTCACTATCAACCTGACGAAACAGATTATTGTCTAAACATACCCACTCTTCGAGCAAAAATTGAGTTTCCGCGATTTGTAGGGGATGATCCCACGGAGTGGTTTAATAGAGTAGAACAGTATTTTGAATTTCAAAGAACTCCTAAAGATCAAAAGGTGTGCTTGGCAGCTTTCCACATGGAAGGAGAAGCAAACCAGTGGTGGCAATGGATGAATCGAACATACAAGGAAGAAAATCGAATCGTAACTTGGACTATGTTTGCAGACGAGCTGTGGGCACAATTCAGTCCACTAGATGGAGAAGACTTTGACGAGGCTCTCTCACATATAAAACAAAGTGGTTCTCTTCGGGATTATCAAAGAGAATTCGAGAAATTGGGCAATCGGCTACATGGGTGGACTCAAAAAGCTCTCGTTGGAACTTTCATGGGCGGATTAAAACCGGAGGTAGCCGATGGAATAGGAATGTTCAAGCCAAAAACGTTAAAGGAGGCCATCAGTTTAGCTAGAACCAGAGATAAACAACTTACACGACAAAGAAGGTTTGCTCGCTCAATCTAACCAAATCGCCCTCCAGCAACCGTCACTCCGATCAACCAAAGAACAACGATAGCTCCTAAATGATTGGGCTGGGAAGAGATGCAAAAATGAAGAGCTAAGGGGCTTCAGCTGCAACGAACGATTCACACCAGGCCATAAATGCCAAGGGCCTAGACTGCTTCTCATCGAAGGCCACGATGATGTGCAAGACGAAGAGGAAGAGGCAGAAATAAAAGGTAATAGAGAAGATGAACTTGAAGTTTCTATACATGCATTGATAGGATGGGTATCTCCACGGACAATGCGAGTAGCTGCCACCATCAAGTCCTAACCAATGATGGTGTTAATCAATAGCGGATCTACACATAATTTTTTGAGCGACAAAGTGGCTAGAACATTGCGGTTTCTAGTGGTTCTTGCGAAGTTTTTCATGGTTCATGTCGCCAATGGAGAGCGATTCTTGTGTCAAGGGAAATTTGAGAAGGTACCGATAGATTTATAAGGCATTGCATTCTCTCTTACTTTCTATTCCTTGCCATTAGCAGGCCTAGACATGGTACTGGGAATACAATGGTTGGAGATGTTGGGATCTGTAGTATGCAACTGGAAGCACCTAACAATGGAATTCAATTGGGAGAATCAAGCACGAAGACTACAAGGGATACAAAGGCCCATTCAAGCTACTTCACTTGAGAACATTGCAAAGGAGCACCGACAGGGTCAAATGGTTTTTGCTATATATGTTCAAACTTTGGAAGAATTTTCCTAGGTTGACACTCAATCGGATATGCAACAAATTTTAAACGAGTTTGAGGAGGTCCTCAGCTGCCTCCATTACGAGAAATCGACCATCATATACCTCTCAAGGAAGGCACCCAACCCATTAATGTTCGACCATATCGGTATGCACATTTTCAAAAGGCAGAAGTTGAGAAACAAGTGCAGGCAATGCTGGATGTAGGAATCATCCGACCAAGCACCAGTTCTTTTTCATCCCCTGTCCTTTTGGTGAAAAAGAAAGATGATACTTGGAGGTTTTGTACAGATTACAGAGCATTAAACGCAGTTACGATTAAAGATCGATTTCCTATTCCAACAGTGGACAACATGTTGGATGAGTTGTACGGTGCTACCTATTTTACTAAGCTGGATCTTCGCGTTGGTTATCACCAGGTACGAGTCCATGCTCCCGACATTCCAAAAACTGCATTTCGGACACATAATGGCCACTTTGAGTATCTTGTTATGACTTTTGGCTTATGCAACGCTCCATCTACTTTCCAAGCCATAATGAACTCTATTTTTTGTCCCCACTTCAGAAAATTCATATTAGTTTTCTTTGATGATATATTAGTCTATAGTCCTACATGGGAATTACATTTGACTCATGTGAAGAAAACATTAGAGATTTTGAAGAAACACAACTTCTTCGTCAAAGCAACCAAATGTGACTTTGGTAAGCTAGAATTGAAGTATTTGGGTTGTATTGTGACAAATCATGGTGTCAAGACAGATGGCAAGAAGATTGAGGCTATGGTAGCATGACCACAACCCACTAATATTACTGAATTGCGTGGCTTTTTAGGCTTGACAAGATATTACAGGAAATTTGTCCGGAATTATGGAGTACTCGCTCGTCCTCTCACCAACTTGCTCAAAAAGGGGAATTTCAAATGGGATGCAGATGTTGCTGCTGCATTTACTATGCTCAAACAAGCTATGACGACCACACCCATTCTTGCAATGCCTAATTTCAATGAGCCATTCACCATCGAGACTGATGCTTCTAGAGATGGAATTGGAGCCATTCTGACTCAGCAAGGGAGACCAATTGCATACATGAATCGAGTTTTGGGGGTTACTAAACGTACCTGGTCCATCTATGCCAAAGAGATGTTAGCAATTGTGGAGGCCATTCGGACTTGGAGACCATACATCTTGGGTCAGAAGTTTTTCATTCTAACCGACCATCGCAATCTCAAATATTTTTTGGAGCAAAGAGTAGCTACGTCTGAGCAACAAAAATGGGTCGCTAAGCTTCTTGGGAATTTGACTATGAGATAATATATCGACCAGGGAAAGAAAATTCAGCAGCAGATGCCTTGTCTCGCCGTCCCAGTAGTCCTCTACTCAACTCAACAATTATTTCACAAGTTTCTTTATGGGATGACATTCGCAAGGCAGCAGAAACTGATTTGTACATGCAAAAAATATTCCAACGGGCAGCAAATGATCCTACTAGGCCCTATGTAGTAAAGAATGGGTTGTGTTTTTAAAAGCAAAGGGTGGTGGTTCCACTTGCATTACGGGATCAACTTCTCCACGAGTTTCATGACAGTAAGGTGGCGGGACATTCTGGAGTTTTGCGAACTTTCAAGAGACTAGCTCAGCAATTTTATTGGCCTTCTATGCACAAACATGTCCAAGATTACATTCAACACTGTATAACCTGCCAAAAAACCAAGTCTGAGACACTGGCACCAGCTGGATTGCTCCAACCACTCCCAATTCCTTGTCTTTGGGATGACATCTCTTTAGATTTTATCGAAGGATTGCCATCTTCATATAGCAAGGATAGCATCATGGTGGTTGTGGATCGACTTAGTAAGTACACCCATTTCATTGCTTTATCTCATCCTTACTCTGCGAAAAGTATTGCTGCCAAGTTTGTGGAAAATGTTATTAAACTTCATGGAATGCCAAAATCCATCATTAGTGATAGAAACCCCATTTTTGTAAGCAAATTTTAGTAGGAGTTTTTTACTATGTCAGGAACTAAGTTGAAGCTAAGTTCAGCTTATCATCCTCAGACGGATGGACAAACAGAGGTGGTGAACTGTTGTCTAGAACAGTATTTGCAATGTTTCGTCCATCAATGGCCTCACAAATGGTATAACTATCTGCCATGGGCCGAGTATTGGTATACCACCTATCATGGCTCAACTGGGATGACACCATTCCAAGCCTTATATGGTCGCCTCCCTCCATCAATTCCTCATTATGCAGATGGGTTGTCTCATGTTAATGAGGTCGATCAAAGTCTCCTTAATTGGGATGAAGTACTATAGCAATTGAAAATGAATTTGGAGCTTGCCGCCACTAGAATGAAACACGTGGCTGATCAAATGAGACGAGAAGTGGAGTTTCAAGTAGGAGATTTGGTGCTACTTAAACTACACCCCTACCGCCAACATTTTATGTTCAAACGCTCGCATCAAAAACTTGCTAATCATTTCTACGACCCATTTCCAGTTGAGCAGAGGTTGGGCAAGGTAGCATATCGTCTCAGTTTACCACCTGAAGCTAAAATTCACCCGGTGTTTCATGTTTCTCTCCTAAAGAAGTATGTGGGTACTTCTCTGCCTGCGGTTGTTTACCTGCCACCAATTTTCGACGAAGGACAGATCCAAGTTGAACCTGAGCAGGTGGTCGATACGAGATGGATCAAGCGTGGTACCAAGTTTATTAAGGAAAGTTTGGTGCAGTGGAAGAGTTTGCCTGCAGAAGATGCTACCTAGGAGGATACGC
>Ga0307514_10005247_pt1 | contig 11662 bp, 10 predicted proteins | sample 16_EM_MG_FD_203088 | JGI IMG/M metagenome (GOLD analysis project Ga0307514, IMG submission 203088) | Populus trichocarpa ectomycorrhiza microbial communities from riparian zone in the Pacific Northwest, United States - 16_EM | ecosystem: Host-associated > Plants > Roots > Unclassified | place...
TTAATTGATCTAGACACTGAAAAGTGCCTGCAGGCCATGTCTGATATCACCTCACTTCGGCTCAAAGCTCATATTCTGTTACCAGAGGCGGCGGTGTGTACGGATATTGGTACTTCAGGCAAAAAGAAATCCCCAAAAACACCAAAGGCACCCGGCAAAGAGACACGACGAATAACAATAACCATATATGGTCCCCCTCAAGTTATGTCTACTGTAGGAAAAACACTCTCGAGCAGGATGAAATACCTACAAGAACCATATCATCTCGACCAAAATAGTGTTTATAAGAACCCCCATGAGTACACAACGATTGGGTCTGAATATGATGCAAGGAACGCAGGGTACACCTTACATTTCGCCCAACTAACCAATATCGATACTAGTACAGAGGATAGCAGTTTCGTATCCACGATTTTAGACTCAATAACCCCGCGAGCGACTTTAGTCGAAGATACTGCCACAGATCGTATCCTTACTCAACTTTTAAGGTATATCCTAACTTGACTCCCTATCAATATACTACTAACATAACATAGCCATCAAAAAGAGGCGTTGTGTTTTACTCGGCAACAAGAATCTGCAGATGTATCGTTTGACAGCCTGTGGAAAACACGCCAAAGAGGTTCACAATATATGTTTGGTGGCCTAAGATTCTCCGACTTCCTGTAGCATCAGACCTTCTAACCAACACTAGATACTCCCACAACATAATAAATATGTCCCAAATTGAGACCCCACTGAAACTTCGCGGGGGTATACTTGCCGACGAAATGGGACTTGGGAAGACATTGACAATGCTTGCAACAATTGTACGGTCATTGGCCGACTCCACACAGTTCCATGGCAGTGGATCCTCCAGGATGGAGAAGACCCGGCTTTCATCAACCCTCATTATTGTGCCATTATCCTGTATGTATCCGACTTTCTTTTATATCTAAGACATATATAATTCAGCCTATGGATAATGATAATATCCTTTTCGCTAGTAATGGCTGAATGGGAAAACGAAATCAAAAAGTAGGTCCTCCTTCAAAACACATCAGATTAGAGAATTGACCAACTGACGAGGTTCCAGGCATATCATGCCACACACTGTTAGATACCACAAATATCATGCGAATGAAAAGTTGCTGCTCGAGCAACTTGCCGACTTTGATATTATATTCACAACCTATCATACTTTAAATCTCGAGTATGCACGTGGAGGGAGCCCATTGTTTAGCGCGGAATGGTTTCGAGTGATCCTTGATGAGGGTATTAGATACATATACGGTGTACCCAACTATCGAATGGTAACTAATAGCAAGGGCATGTAGCACATTCCATCCGCAACGATACCACCCAGACATTCCGTGCTGTGACGGCACTCTCTGCCCAACGACGGTGGTGTCTCACAGGAACTCCCACCCAAAACCGATTGGGCGACCTTTTCTCCCTGTTCATATTTCTCAGAATCCCGCATTTCGAGACCAAAGCCCTTCTCAAACGATACATTGTTGATCCGCTCAAGGTAAATGACATGAAAGGCGTGGAAAACCTCCGAACACTGTTGTCAGCCTGTTGTCTACGACGGAAAAAATCTGTTCTCCCTCAGACCGTAGCAGTTTCCGAAATCCGTCAGGTGTTAGACTTGTCATCCGTGGAGGCCACCCGATATCAAAAGATTAAAGACGACTGCAAGAGAGCGATTGACATGCAGGTTTGCAAGGCACAGCCCTCCCAAACATACCTGTCAATTCTTCAGTCCATTACTCAACTCCGGCGGGTATGCAACCATGGAATTTCTGAACGGATTGCTTCTCCGAAAGGTCCAACAGGTGTCCTCAATGACGACGCGATGGACGTAGATGTCCCGGAGGAGGGTGTAATCAATCTAGTTGACTTACTAGAGTCATTAGAGGCCATTGGGAAAGACACTTGCGCCAATTGTGACACCAAAATCACCTCCCTAATCACCACCCATACAGAAAGTACTTCCATTGATATTGGCTATCTTACAAAATGCTCGCATCTCATTTGTGCGACATGCCGGCCACAGGTATTGATTTTGACTGGGAGAGATGCAACAGAGCAATACTGCACTCTGTGTAGAGAGACTTCTGACACAGTTCATGTTCACACTTTTGATAACACTACCCTAGGACCAGCAGACACCGTGGCTCCAATTTATAACCCAGATCATACCGTTCCTACTAAAATACGTGCACTGCTTGCAGATATTGAAGCCAATACTGAAGCAGAGAAGAGGTAATCTTTTCTCTAGTAATATGTTATCTAAAGTATATCTGCTAAATATGAGATTGATAGCATACTGTTTTCGGGTTGGACAAAAACCTTGGACCTTGTGGAGACTCATCTGAGGGACCGCAACATCGACTTTCGGAGAGTTGATGGGAAAGTTAATGCAACTTCACGAGCGGCTATCCTCCAAGACTTTAACGACAATCCAAGTGTGTTGGTGCTGCTTCTTACTACCGGGTGCGGAGCCGCGGGGTATGTTCACACTCATATGAAAGTGGAATCGTCAATTAATATATTAATACTGCTTCAGGCTCAACCTTACCGCTGCCAGCAGGGTTCATATCATAGAGCCTCAATGGAACCCGATGGTAGAAAAACAGGCGATTGGAAGGGTAGTCCGACTCGGTCAGAGTCAACAAGTTTCAATCTATCGATACGTTATGAGGGATACAATCGAGGAAGTACGTTATCTCCAAAAAAATTTTAAGCGCAAAAGCACGACTGATTGCTAATGAGGGGTATTCCGTCATAGTCAATGGTATCCCGTCAATTCCAGAAGACTCAACTTGCAGAACTGATTTGTGGAGCCGGGTCGGGGCAGGATATGCTTGGTTTTATGAAGGTGAATTTTCATATCGCAGGGTCGAGCTTTATACCGAGAGGTGATGAATTGACTTTAACCCCTAGAATTTGCGACAATTGATATAACCATTGCCATTATTATAGCACAATCCACATGGGATTGTTCTACAAGACTTAGAATCATTAGTGCTTCGACTAATGGGTTCAGGGTCCGAGACTGTGGAGGGGTCCAATTCAGGATATATATTACAGTATACAGCTCGTTTTGAACAATTACAGAATAGTCCAGGCATTGTTTGAGAATAACTTGTGGAAGGTGGTAGTCTGGTACAGGGTTCGATGGGAATGGCAATATATACACACTTGGGTAGATTACATGAGAGATGTGCACTACTGTATGAGGAAGACTAGCTATGCTAACCAGACTCGCTGCTCCTGGTGATATTATTTACCCTCGCTGTAGAGTCTATGACTATACCATTTGTGGTAGCTCCGATACCAATATTCCATAGTTGTGAACAGTATCCAGGGTACATAAAGAATTCTGTACAATACCGTGTAAGCATACAGAGCATGCTAGGAGTGGAATACATTTTTTGAGGCCTTGGGCACCATGCACTAGAATAACCATGAAATTGGTGGGATAATAATCTGGGTGGAACAAGAAATTCCGCAACTAGCAATGTGCGCTTGGAGATCATGGTATCCTGAGAGGCAAGTGTTCATATGCAGATGAGCAGGTTGAGTGATCGCCGGTGGGCAGTCCCATTCACACCTGGTGGTGCGGGAGAACCTTCTTCCTCCCCCCCGGGTGGGAAGCAGTGTGAGGGGTAACTCGCACACTGAAGAAGGGGAAAAAGTACCACCTGGTCTACTCCTAAAAACTAGCCGATGTCCTAGCTATTGGGGTAACGTCCCAGCCCATTTGTGCAAGTGCTAGCTAGGATGACAGGCTACCCCTCGTGCACACACAGTCCCGAGAGGGGCAAGGGAATTGTCCGGGGGTGGGGACAGGGGGAAGGACCCGATCCGCTTGAGTCTACGAGAAGCAGGAAACAGTGTTACCTCGAGGTCCGAAAGGTTAAAGGGAAACAAGAGGGTTCGTCCCGGATGTCCCGCCGCGGTGTCACTAGATCACTCTTTGGGGCCTTGAACGTCAGCGAGAGTGAGCAGTGACACAAGAGGTTACGGATGTCCTGAGGCTTCGGAGGGGGCTCAAGCGGGTGTGTATTAGTTAGTCTCATCCTGACGAGGACGCGGAGGGAGTCAGGCGGGTTTTGACGACTCATCCTGGTTTTTCGTGGACTAGGTGGTGTCGGAAAAATCATGAAGCATGGGGCGAGGCACTGAGGGCCTGGGAGGTCACGGATATAAAGGGAGTTCTTCCCCGCCTGGGTTCAGTGGGGCTTCACGAAGCTAACCGTGGGGGGGATACCAATATCTGACCTACCCGAGGCAGCCGGAAAGGGATTAAAAAACCCCGAGCGGCAGTCAGCAGATCGTAGGGGTCTGCTGGGCTCGACAGGACGGTTCTAAAGCCGGTGCCGGTCCAGCGACATCGAGAGGTGTTTAGCGAAGGGCTCAAGGTGCAAAGGGTACGATATCGAATGCATGAGCTCCGAAAATATAAGGAGTAGGTAGCCACTCGTCAAACTACTTATCGGCCTTAGCCACGAACTGCTACGTTTGCCTTCGAGTCCTGTTGGGGGCCCTCAGGGGTCGAAATGCAACTGGGGCAAACAAGGGCAGGGACTGCAGCTCGGGGTCGGATGAGCCTATTGGCATTCTACCAGATGGCCGTCTGTGGCCGGAACTATCGACAACACAGACAAAAGACCTGCAAAAGTGGCAGGGAGATAGTCATGCGGGAGAGCGGTGCAGCCATTCGGCGGGGTGGGGCATCGTAGTATTGGTGATGAGAAGTGGTGCGAGGACGTTGCGAGGTTCGTCATGTAAGGGGGGTGAAGTCGGGACAGGTACATGTATATAGATAGGGCAGAGACTGGCTCGGAGGATGTAAGGCAGCTGGCAACAGTGCGCCGCAGTCTGTCGTCATAGTCTTCGTAGGCTGAATACGACTAATGATTCCCAAAAAAAAAAAGAATACTTCAAATGATCTGGTGCTTTGGAATGCAGTGGGAAAGCCTGTCGGATGCCAACCGGCGTTACTATGTCAGGCCAGTGCATCCGCTCTCCCCTCCATACTTCCTCTTTTGCACTGCTACCCGCTGCCTCATTCCCCTCCACTCCGTCATGCCCTCTCACCCACATCAGCACCCTCGGTCTCTCCGCCATTTGTCTCACAAGCCGTTCTTCAATCCAAGACCGCGGTGCCCGGAGTGCGAGCTAGTGTACCGGTATCCGCTGTATCAAACCTTGGCTGTCGAGCGCTACTGTACCGCACATATCCCACGCCAGTGATACTCCCAGGGCCTCTGCATCAGCAATCGCATCGGCGCCGGGAAGGCGAGAGGTGAGGATTGAAGAACTGAAGGAGGAGGTGGTGGAAGAGTGGATGGATGGTAGCCGAATGGATGGGACGAGCAGCTGGCGCGACGCGAATCGACGGCCGATACCTGGGCACGATGGCCACAGTAGTCGACGCTGAGGAAGTGAGGGTCGCCATGGCGTGGGAGCGGTGCGATACCGGTATGGTGGTGCTTGACAGCCAGGGAGCGATACAGCGAATATACAATCTGATGTCGCAAGGACCCCGGCCATGGATTGGGGAAACGCGGGCCAGATCGTGGGGAATGGTGCGCGGCAGTGGTGAGATTCATATGTTCAAAGGGGGGAGGGTGGAGGTAGTACTTTGTATCGTAGATATTGGGGAGGGGAGAGAGGCATTTGGGCGACCAGAAGGCTGCGGTCCATCGTCATAGCCTCAATACGATTAATGACTCCTTAAAGAAAAGAAAATAGGCCTTCTATCCTCACCATCTGGTCCCCAAGACTGCCTTCCACTACCGCATCCCGGCGCCTTCTTCTATCCACTTTTTGGGGGGGGAGTCATTAATCGTATTTAGCCTATCTAGACTATGACGATGGACTGCGGCGCGCTGTTACCAGCCGCCTTGCCACCTCCGGGCCAGTCCCTGCCCTCTACCTACTCTATCTACATACATCTCACATCACGAACCTCGCTAAATTCTCACACCACTTCTCATCCTCCCATATCAGCTCCCTCGTCCTCCCCTTCCCGTCACCTACCCAGGGGCATTCATATAAATGTGCTGCGTTCTGTGGTGTCCACCCATCGCATGCACAGCTTGCGTCCTCTGTTTTCCTATCTCCTTCAGCCACTGTGCCTGCGGACCCTTGTCTGTTACCATATATGTCAGACTTCTTCTATCCACTCTCGCAGTACAGAGTACTCTCGATACAAGCATACCACCCCACATAGTAAATAAGCATATTTCGGATACAAGACACGAATAGGTGTTTATCGATCCTGCAAGACGAACATCACAAAAGATCTCTACCTCCTGTGCAAGATATCACATCAAATACGGACGAAATAATATCATCTCCTTCCACATCGCCTGTTCCCCAGCGCCAGGCTGGTCAGAGCTGGAGCGGCCAGCTATCAGAACATATGCGAAAGCCAACCCCAATGCAATCTGGAGTTAAACCATCTACACTTGGGAACTGTTTTGAAGGGAGTCAAGTTAAGATCCATGGACCATCTCTACTTCTGGTGGATGTTGATAATGTTCAGGAAGTTGAAGATGATATTCTGGATTGCATTCGAGTTGCACAGCCAACTCTCCAGCTACCATAGTATGAATTTTGCGAACTCAATTTATTTACAGTCGAACCTCTATATTAGCCTAGAGTCGGGACCGGAAGATCGGATGATATTAGAGAGGTTATGCGTTTATAGAGGTTTTGCCTAGCCATAGTCCCAAATTTGGGCCCGCATGCTCAATGCTGATGGGGAGGTTATGCATATATAGAGTATTCTAATATAGAGAGAGGTTCGACTGTATCCAGCTACTGAAGCAGTTGAAGATCCAGTCAACAAGATCGAGAACGGAATCATGGCAACCTATCTCCCCAATGAAGCCGATGAGCCAGAAGCAGATATTCCACTCGCAATACCACCTCCGGTGACACCGCATGAAGCTCTCGTCTCTACTTATTTCAAGCTGAACCTACAGCCAATATCAATAAGCTACAACAGGCCCTGAGGCGTGAGGAAAAGCGCATTGAGACTCTGAAATTCGACGCCGAGGATCACTGACGTTCCCGGAGCCGCTGCCACCTCCCCCTCCCCTCTCTCCTTGAGATTCTAGTACCCCCACCTACTCCCCTTTGTCCATTTATGTTTCTATTATTTCCCTGTGTATAAGATACTGGTTATAAGCATACCTCACCCCGTCCCAACGGCTCTGTATGGGTTTTGCCACCTCTCTTAATTCCGGCATGTGTCGCCCATACACAGAGGCTGCCCACTTTACTCTCTTCTTTTGCATCAGCCTCCCGATCTCCGCTATGCCGGTCAGCTCTTCGACCTTTTTTTTTCATTTATTAAAATAAGCATTGACGTTCTTCGCGTTGCTCCCACGGTATGCTCCTACCACCCATCGTTGTATCTCCGCGGCTAACCACCTCTGTTGTTCGCTTGGTTCGGGTGGAGCTCGACTGAGAAGCACTGGAGGGCTCGCCTACATCAGCACAGGCTGTGGGCCCTTGAAGCGCTGGCTATGGGTGATAGGGAGAGCGGAGGACGGCGTGTGTGAGTGCGGAGTAGCTCAAAACGCGGCCCACCTGCTGGAGAGTCCCAAGGTGGACGATGGGAGGGGGATGACGACGGAGCAGGTATGGAGAGATCCTGAGTGGTGTCGAGAGGTGGTGAGGGTTTCCATAATGTTTAGGGGAAGATAGGGGGCCCCGGGGTCGGACAACCTACTTACTTGTAGGTGCGGCGGTCTCTTGTCACAGTTTAGATAGACTGAATACGAGTAATGATTTTCAAAAAACCTGCGATTATATCCTTTAACAATTTGTCATTTGTGCACAATGCCCATTTTAGGTCTGCTGGTTGAGGGCGGCTCTGATCCTTAGAGCGAAAGAAAATACGTTACACCTATGATGCTACTTGTAAATTTCACCCGATATCACTTTCTCCTATGCGACCTCGAGCCTGTAAGTATCGATAATGTACAGGAAGATCTAATAAATCCGTCTTGAGAACCCCCCAGCGTCAACCTCAGTCAACTGAAAACTTATCCTTCCCTGGATGGGCAGGTGGATGGCCCGCTGCTCATATCCAAATCATCGCACAAAAACACACAAAAATCCAATACTCGGCGTACCATACCCAAACTGCAGTTGCATTGATTTAACTGGCACCTAAAATACACCAACCAGTGAATTAGTTCATCAAAGTTTTAAAAGCCAACAAGTCCAAGGAAGCCCTTACCTTCTGCGACAGCAACATGAACAGATGGCTGGAGATATACAGCCGGGAGAGCGGTAAAATCAATAGATATGAAAGTAAGTCTACCGGTGCGAGATCCAATGACAAGAAGGTTTGCCGTATCATTTACTGCAGAGCAGTATGGTCGGTATTCAGCAGGAAGCCAGAGCAATTTCTTCCTGTTGCATGTGATCCATTGATCAGTAACATACAGGGAATGAGTTAACGTGCGTGGTAGTTGCCGATTGCTGCCGATGTGAGGAGATGACTTGAGCTGCAGTATGCCGTGACTCGTATATAGATGCGCTCCGTCATTAGAAAACTTCATAATGTTGATTCTGCCATGAGTGTCTATGATTTCTATCGTTGCTTGATTTTTAGTATCCCATAATCTGACCGTTTCGTCGCCGGATGCAGAGGCAACAAGCTTTCCATCGAGTGAAAACACGGCTGAAGTGACCCAATTGGTATGACCTTTCAGAACTGCACATTGTTTTCCTGTTGATGTATCCCATAATCTGACCGTTTCGTCCGAAGATGCAGAGGCAACAAGCTTTCCATCGGGTGAAAACGTAGCCGAATTGACATCCCTGGTATGACCTTGCAAAATTCCACAGTGCTTTCCTGTTGATGTATCCCATAATCTGACCGTTAGGTCATTGGATGCAGAGGCAACACGCTTTCCATCAGGTGAAAACATAGCAGAATTGACACCACGGGTATGACCTTCCAAAACTCCACATTGCTTTCCCGTTAATGTATCCCATAATCTGACCACCTTTTCCTCAGATACCATGGCAACAAGCTTTCCGTCGGGTGAAAATACGGCGAATTTGAGATACTTGGTATGGGCTTCTAAAACTCCGCATTGCTTTCCTGTTGATGTATCCCATAATCTGACCGTTTGGTCCTCGGATACAGAGGCAACAAGTTTTCCATCGGGTGAAAACATAGCCGAAAAGACATTATCGGTATGACCTTCCAAAACTCCACATTCCTTTCCCGTTGATGTATCCCATAATCTTACCGTGGTGTCGCCGGATGCAGAGGCAACAAGCTTTCCATCGGGTGAAAACACAGCCGAATTGACATCCCAGGTATGACCTTCCAAAACTCCATATTGCTTTCCTATTGATGCATCCCATAATCTGACGGTTTTGTCCCAGGATGCAGAGGCAACAAGCTTTCCATCGGGTGAAAACACAGCAGAATTGACCCCGTCGGTATGACCTTCTAAAACTGCACATTGCTTTCCTGTTGATGTATCCCATAATCTGACCGTTGTGTCCAAGGATATAGAGGCAACAAGCGTTCCATCGGGTGAAAACACAGCTGAATCAACGCAATCTGTATGACCTTCCAAAACTCCATATTGCTTTCCTGTTGATGTATTCCATAATCTTACCGTTTTGTCCACGGATGCAGAGGCAACAAGCTTCCCATCAGGTGAAAATACAGCCGAATAGACATCACCGGTATGACCTTCCAAAACTCCACATTGCTTTCCCGTTGATGTATCCCATAATCTTACCGTGGTGTCGCAGGATGCAGAGGCAACAAGCTTTCCATCAGGTGAAAACAAAGTTGACTTGACCCAACCGGTATGACCCTCCAAAACTCCATATTGCTTTCCTGTTGATGCATCCCATAATCTGACCGTTTCGTCCTTGGAGCTAGAGGCAACAAGTTTTCCATCAGGTGAGAACACAGCCGAATAGACCCAATCGGTATGACCTTGCAAAACTCCACATTGCTTTCTTGTTGATGTATCCCATAATCTGACTGTGGTATCGTGGGATGCAGAGGCAAGAAGCTTTCCATCAGGTGAAAATACAGCCGAGCTGACCAGACCGTTGTGACCTTCCAAAACTCCATATTGCTTCCCTGTTGATATATCCCATAATACCACGTTGTCGTTACATATCACGGCAACAAGCTTTCCATCAGGTGAAAACACAGGCGATTCGACCCAATGGGTATGACCTTCAAAAACTCCACATTGCTTTCCTGTGGATGAATCCCATAATCTGATCGTTTTGTCAATGGATGCAGAGGCAACAAGCTTCCCATCGGGTGAAAACACAACCGAATTGACCCAACTAGTATGGCCTTCTAGCGTCTGTATCAATGAGCTCCACACATCTGCCACTTTGGGCTCCATAGTAACCCAAGGGATATTGTTGAAGTATCCTCCTCGAATTAGACTTGATCTTGGAGCAAATAAAAGTCCCGAATAGTAGACCTGAAGAGGTGCCATTTCAATAATTGACCTCAGATGCAATACAAACCGTTTGGCATCATATGCAAGTTCTAACAATCCAGGATCAAAGTCTCCCAATTGTCCCTGTTTTCAGGTCAATACTATTCTCTGTATAAACTAATGATGAGCGTTGTAGCTTACAGATAGTATCTCCTCTAGAGCTATCATCATATGCGCTCCATTTGATACCTCTCCAATTAAGCTAAGTCCCTCCAACCAATGTAGAAAGTGTTGTTCCAGAAATTGCCGAATAGTCTTGATATCTTCCTCCATTGCCAGTGGATTCCCAAGTCCCCAGTGATCAAGCCAGTAACGGCATGCATATTGAACGTGTGGTGGAATGCTTTTTTGTATCGTATTATCGGGAATCTCGGTAATCAAAACTCCTGGTCCCCAAAGATTGCATATATTTTCCCCGAGCTGAGATATATGCCCCATACATTTTCGAAAGAGGCTGGTGTGTCGCTCTTTCTCATCTATCTGAAATCGAGAATCACTGCACCTCTGAGAATCCAGTAGGAAGTCACGGAAGGATAGATGAAATAATCGGACATGCTGGTTTTCATCTTTTGGGACATTGATGACAGAACGCAAAGAGTCCAAAGTGCTTGAAACCATTTTGAATGGTATTTGAAGCAGCTGTGCTAGATTTCTAGCTGGCATAGTATTAAACATTACCACAATGGATCCAACTACCTGTCTAAACCGTCCCACACACTCTTGATAACTCCACCTTCCAAGAACTGAGTGCTGGAGTAGTGTTGTATATATGCCGTCGAGATGCTCTGTTGCCGATAGGGATGATGACTTGGTTGCACTAAGAACTAAAGCAAGTGGTTCTTCAGGTCCATCTATGCCGTCTTGAATGAATCGAAGCGTCGTTGCAGCATAGATAAACAGTCCAGCTGCCCTTTCCACTAATTGTTCAATAATGAACTCATCTGGCCATGGTGTCCCCAGTCCATGTTTGACTTTCAGTGGCGACAACTTTCGATGAAAGAAAGTGGATATATCTGCATTTACTGTATCAAGCGGTATATTATGGAGTATAAAGTCCTGATATGCCTCACCAGACAACTGACGAAATCCATCAAAGATGGGAATTTCTGGTCTGCTGGTAAGGAAAATCTTGATCCGAACTGTCGCAAGGTCCTTGG
>Ga0307514_10005248_pt1 | contig 11661 bp, 14 predicted proteins | sample 16_EM_MG_FD_203088 | JGI IMG/M metagenome (GOLD analysis project Ga0307514, IMG submission 203088) | Populus trichocarpa ectomycorrhiza microbial communities from riparian zone in the Pacific Northwest, United States - 16_EM | ecosystem: Host-associated > Plants > Roots > Unclassified | place...
ATGTCGGCCCCCCACCCCTGGTATTATCTGTGATGTTTGGTACTTATCATGAGATGGATGTCTTTTCTGCACTTGCAATTGGCCTCAGAACCCGAAACTGGACGGCGAAGTGTGTGTGTGTGGGGGGGGGGGGGGTGGGGCTGAGAGGCTTTATTTATGCATTCACGATGTTTCAGGGACAGGAATATAATAACTGAACCCTACCTACTACATATGGGGGCCACACTCCCCCCCCCGGTATTATCTAGTGATGTTTGGTACTTATCATGAGATGTCTTTTTCTGCACTTGCAGTTGGCCTCAGAATTCGAAACTGGGCGGCGAGGGGTGTGTGTGGGGGCGGGCCGCTGTGGATTCATACCTACCTACATATATGTAGTACGAATCTAATAGCAAGCATACCGTATCCCATTCTATTCCCTCCCAGACCAAGAAATATCTTAGCAGGCTACAGTATAGAAACGTGGGTATTTATCATATTGACCATTGACCTCCCTTTCTCTCTTACTCTTCTCATTCAATTCCCGAAGAACCCCCCCCACACCCACCCGGCAGGCCGTGCATTTAATCGAAATTGGTATTACATTCTTACCAAGCACACAGTCTAGCGTGAGTTCTTCACTCTCGGTACCACCGTACCTCCCCCCCTCCCCGGCGGATGATCCGCCCCCTCGGGTAGAGATCTGCCTATTCTACCTACTACACTCCACATTCCGCAGACCCCCTATACGGGCCATATCATACCGAAGCCCTGGTGGCCTTGCTGGCTTTACCGACCTTGAGGACCGTGCGAACCGCAGCGCCACATCCGTCCATACTTGACTGTAGAAGACCAACACCGGCCTAGAGCAAATGCCCCTTCCTAGATACTGTAGGAGATAGTCGTAGCATTGATTAGTCTGGTTACCGAAGTAATGGCATTAGCTTGCCTCATAGCCTAAGGCTCCCTTCGGGGGAAAGGCGTATAGACTCAAAAAAAAAAAAAGAAATGGCATTAGCTGGGAAAAATTCCGTGCGTGGATAAAAACACCTAAAAAAATGTGAGGAAATGAATGAAACGGATATATGATTATCGAAAAGTCCGGAGCTTACAGCTCATCATCCTTTGTCAGGGTCCGTTTTAGAACACTCTCCATTACCCTGTTTTTCATTAGCATCACCCCCCACCACCTCCCGACTCTCCACTACCTGCTCATCTTCCCCTCCCTTTACCTCACCTTTCCCCTGCCTCAACCCCTCAAACCTCTTTTCTCTCAAAATCCGGTAAAACCTCTCCAATGCCTTCCTCCTCTGCGCTGGCGTCCATCCCTCCACAACCAACGCAAACTCTGTCACACTCCCAAACCCAAACAGCTTACTCATCTCACAAAACTGCCTTCTTCTGACATCCTCCGGTGGATGGAACCTATACATGACCCCATTAAGGTCAACCGTATCCTCTCCCTCTCCTAGCACGGGAATGCCATCTTCTTCAGTCTTAGCGCTACCATTCTTATCACCCTCCCCACCACCAAAGGCAGAAATATCACCAGAGAGACAGCGTTTATCTGCTTCGACTGCTCGCTTGGATAACTTTGCTTCGATAGCAGATGACCCGAGGACCTCGCTATTCTCGTGGGTATATTGCACTCCTGCAGCTGCAAGGATAGCCTGAACCGGGTTCGACTTGGATGAACCACCATCACCCGAACTCTTCTTCCGTTTCTGCTTCGTCCCATCCAACGCCTCTAACTGGCTAAATCCATCCTCTCCTTCATCCCCGCTATCCCTAACATCGGCCTTAAAAAATTCATCCTCTTCTTCATCATCCACCTCTCTAGCTTCATACCCAATGACCCTAACCCCCATCCTCCCCTCTGCCACATTCGTTTTATTCACTACCTCCTTAACAAGTAACCCCCCCGGGCCTGCATCTCCCTGAAAAGTAAACATATTCACTAACCCAAACAACTCGCCTTTCCTCCCCTCTTCACCCATCACTCCTGTAAAATACCTCCGCTCTGTACTTGCTCCATACCCGATATTAGCTTGCTGCTGCTTATAGATCTGTCTCGCATAAACAATTTCTTCAATTGTCCCGGCTGAAACGAGACGGAAGACTTCGACGTCTCTACGCTGACCAATTCGGTAGGCGCGGTCTTGAGCCTGAAGGTCATGGGAGGGATTCCATGAGGGGTCGAAGATGACAACTTTGTTGGCCGATGTAATGTTTAGACCGACACCGCCGGCGCGTGTGGAGATGAGGAAGATGAAGGAGAGGGGGGAGGTGTTGAATACAGAGAGAACACGGGAACCTAAAGTACCTTAGTATTGGCCCTAAAGAAGAGATGAGAGATTGAGCGGGTTAGGGAGTACGTACGCTCTTCAAGCGACATAGCACCATCGAGGTATTCTACATTGTAGGAGGTATTGTTGAAAAGGTTGCGGAGGATGTTGAGCAAGCGGATAGAGTAGGAGAAGATTAGAACTTTGTCCCCATTGGAATGCCAGAAGGAGAGGAGCTTTTGGAGAATCTGAGGGAATATTAGCAAGTACAAATCATAACTTTGAAACAGGACGTGATGTACAATCCATTTCCCACAAAGCTCAGGGTCCATGTAATTCTCCAGTGGCGGACGATCGACTAGCCTCTGCCAATCATCAGGGAGGCATTGCTCCAGCCAGTGCAGCTTCTCTGCACGCTTATCCGGGGGTTCTTCGTTCACTACAGTACCCAACTTATCAGACATTGGTACACAACTCAGGGTAACAGCAATGTGCCCAACTTACGCGGAATCCAGTTTGAGATATGATTGCACAACTTCAACACATTCTGGATGCACGGAAACACCAGCTCCCTCCAGCTCTTCCCCTCTGCATTCTCTTTATAGCAACAATAGCCCCTCTTTTTTCCACTCCCACAGTCACACACCTTCCCACTATACTTCACCAATGTCACATTTTCCGTTTCACAGAAGTTCTCGTAAGCGCTTGTCTGTGTCTTCGTCAAGGGGCAAAAGACTACCCTATCCGATTTCTTCGGAAGCTGGCCTGCAATTAGGGATTTCATTCTTCTTAAGAACATCCTTGGAAGGAGGTTTGTGACGAGTTGGTGTGCTACTCGGCGAGCGTTGCCAAGCTGTCGGTTAGTAGCGTCATGGGCTTGCCCAAGTTTAAGCGGACGAGAGATTGTTTTGTTCCAGACAGCGAGAGGGCCGACAGAGTCGGGGTTACACCAATTCAAGAGAGTCCACATTTCTTCATATTTGTTTTGGATAGCAGTACCAGTTAGGCCGATACGACAGAGGGCGTTGACCTCGTTCATGGCTTTGGTGATGTCGGATTTGCGTTCTGTAGTAACAAGTTAGATCTTTGGGAAAGTTTCAGGGTAAGAGTCAAGATAGCTATTTGAGGAGTGACCTTTAATCGTATGGCATTCATCTGCGATGACACAATCCCAAGGAATCAAGTTAATAGCATCCCGGTTATTTTTGTATGTAGTGTATGTTGTAATCATAATCTCTGTAAGCCCATTCTGGGCAGCTCGTAAAGCACTATCTTTATCCTCCCTACTTCCATGATATGTATCATATATCCACCATCCCCATATATCAAGCTCACTCTTCCAATTATCCATCAACGTCCCGGGACACACAATCAACACCCTCGGGTACCAAATGTCCTCTGTATCACCCAATCTCCTTATCTTCCTCATCCTTTTCTTGTCCCTATCATCGCCAGTTTTGCCGAATGCAGCAGTGAGAAATGCAATGACTTGCACAGTCTTGCCAAGACCCATGTCATCTCCGAGGATGCCACCACGTTGATAAACGAAGTGTTCGTGCAGAAATCGGGCGCCTTCAACTTGATAGTCACGGAGCCATTGGGCTATGGGGGCAGGGATGATGCCGAGGGAGGTGTTCATAGGGATATCTTCGTATTTACCAGGAGGCTTAATATTGGGAAAGGAAGGGCGTTCTACGAGATCCCCCTAGGATAGAATTTAATACAAGATATGAAAGAACGTAGCGTGGGAAACAAAGTGAGGAATTTACATACTAAACGATCATCATCTGAGAAATCTAACTCCTCATAACTTGGGGGTAATTTGAGCGCCGCAAGTTCACCTGCCGTTATTTTGGTAATATCAATAACTGCTTTCCTTTTCTGTACGTGGTCGGGTATTTGAGACAGCGGTTCCCCAAGTCCGTCCTCATCGCCGCCAAATATGGGGACGCTTCGATTGACCGCTATTTCCCAAATTTATCAGCACATGCCTATTAAGAATTACCCCAACAATGATGAGAATGCACCCACTCGCACCCGGTCTCCTCCCCACAACTGCTCCCTGCTTTGACCTTGCAGCTACAGTCGGCCTCTTCCCGACTGTTGGCCTATTGCTCTTATCCACACTCAATCTTTGCTTCTTCACCGCAAGATCTACACCTGCAATACTAGATGCAGAATCCTCCTTCCTAACCCGCTTCCTCTTCCCACCCTTATCCCTCTGTTTAGCCTTTCTCCATTTCTCATATTCATCCTCCTCCTCATCTTCAGTCATCAAGATCTTCTCTCCCATTCCCCCCGCGCGGGACTTTGTCCGCACCTTGACTTCCTCTTTTACCATCATTCCATCACTCTCCCCATCTGAGACCTCCTTTCGGGGTATTTGATGTAATTTCTTCTGACTCTGGCTCTGGCTTTGGGAGTGGTAGGTCCTAATGCTCGCCCTTGGGGGGGCATCTAGGTCGTCATCATCTGTGTACGCCGAGCCATATCCCCCCGCCCAACTAGTTTCGGAATCATCGGAATTACACAGCTTTGCTATTGTAGAGCTTAGCAATAACAACAATACCTAACCTTATATCACTCATTACTCACATGCCACCTTTTTCATTTGTTTTGGGATATCATTTGATTTCTGGGCAATAGTCCTTGTACAAATTATATTGAGATCATCGTCGTCCTCCTCCGAGTCTGAGGCCATTTTCGTCGTTTTCAGCTGAATCGTTGTGCGGGGAGACGCGACAGATTAACTCATTCCAAGTGGCGGAGGCTTGGCAAATACTTTACGTAAATGGTAAGAGTGGAGTTACCCTGAATGCACTTGTGGTTTTTATTCTGTGTAAATATTTGGATTAATTGTAATTAAAGAATTACAGCCATACGCAGTCAATTCATCCCGATTCAGAATGTGATAGATGGCTGGTGTTATCAAAACTTCAGTGTATTGTAAAATGTCTGGCGCTTGTATCCCAGCATTGGCCTAAATTGTATTCCAACAAAAACTCCCAAATCTATAAGTATCTTTAAGCCTGTACCCATGACTGCTCCATGTCCACTGGTGGTGTTTGCCCTTGCTCCCTTTCCTTGACTCCCCAGAACGCCAATATCTCATCCGCAAGCTCCGAGCCACTCGTAGCAACCACATCATGCCCAGCATCCTCAAAAACCTTCCATCTAATACGCCCCTCTCTCTTCACCTCCTCATCATCTTTCGGGTGCAGTATTTCCTTCATTGTTGGCACTACCTCGTCAAACCTCACAGCATTATCCTTGCCTGCCATCACAATAAACACTCTGCCATTTTCCCCCTTCACCCCAAACGCATCTGTATCCACCAGTTTTCGAATTTCTGTGAAGATCTCCCTGTTATCAAAAATAGGACAGTACCTAACGGAGCTCACCCAAGCCAGGAAATATCCCTCATGTGTATGAGCCTGCCAACCAGCTATAGAATCCAAGTCAAGCATCTTTCCCCGGTCGGTATTATCAACCGAGAACTCCTGTACATTTATGCGCATGTGACGCTTTGCTATGAGGATCTGCAGAGCGGTGGGGAGCCACCCTTTATAACCGAGCTTTGTGAAAATAGGAATTTTTGCCAATTGAAGAAGCCCAGCGGGGGTGAGGAGGACGACTGAAGAAATGGATGCAAGTTGGACTTCTGGGAGAGAGAGAATGAAGGATAAGGCGAGGCTTCCACCAAGAGAGTATCCAATTACAGAGAAGGGCTCGTGAGGGGAGAGCCAGGGGAGGGGGGAGGAGAGAAGGGCATAGTGAATTTGGGTATTGTAAAGATTGGCATCGTGGGGTCTGTCGGCTGGGGAGTCACTCCAGCCACGGCCGTAGAGGTCTGGACTAATATTAGCTTTAGTGAATAGCTCTAGTGGAGGTTAATGGCCCCAGACCAAAAAGCAAAACTCGGCAGCCTCCCCCCTCAACAAGCCTCCACGCTAGGTCACGGAATATACAGCAAGGTGTGGAAATGCCATGGATAAACAACACTTTTCTTCCGTCCTCGGGGCCAAACTCGTATACTCGAATCGTGCCATGGGGTGTTTGGACCCAGCGCCCTCCAGGGTAGAGTGTAGGTGGGTAGGGAAGTTTGGCAATTTCATCTTCCGTGAGAGAAGAGAGCTTGGTTCGAGGTGACGGGATATGGCTTGGCAGGACACGGTTGAGGAGCAGGTAGCTTGATAGGCCAACCACTGATACTACAACGGCCGGAAGAAGGAAAGGCGACCGGAGGTTGGAGAGGGTAAATGACATTGTGATGATACCAGGAGCACTTTGCTGTCAAAAGAAGCTGTCGGTCGTCTCTCCTCTTCCAATGTGAAGCAAAGGATCATGGGGTGTTAGGGGACTTTTGGTGAGGTGGCAGAGATTGACATATGATCTGGGTCCGCGGTATTATCGCAACTTCCCATGTATGTAACAGTTCAAAATCCTCAAGTTGAAAAAATGTGCATATATGCATGCACTGAATGAGAGCAACGAGGACGAAAATTGTGGTATGGCATCATACTGTATATTGACATACTTAAGTATAAGTAAAGTACTTGTCTCGAGGCTATAGAACTCTCCCTCAACACAGAACTCTATATACTGTATTGTAATCCCTCGATCATCACGACTTGCCATTTTTCGTGGTTCCTGGCTTTCCAGTTGTCAATTGCCATTTTTAGTCAACCGGATAAACTGGTGACATCCTGGTAGGTAGGCACCTAGGTACCTGCGTAGGCGTCATTCGACGGCCTGGAGATACGTACAGTATACTAACTTCGTAGTCCCCCTTCACCATCACTTACATACTACATACATATATGCTCTCCGAGCATCCCGTTTACAGTTAGTCTGTGCACCTAAACGGGTTACATGACTACCATATTAGCGCGTCGTTGCGTTCTTTCCGGATATGGTACTACAAAATGTTGGACCATCCCTTCGAGAGGGGGTCGTGCCAACCAGACTACGACCATCCGCGTCTCGAAAATGCCTTCCATGCGTTCCTCTGGCAAGAGAAATTTCTCCGACTTCCTCACTCCATCTACGCCACTGATGGCAAATCCCCATCGACTCAAGCTAGATGCTGGGGGCTCAGTGCCAAAATCAAATGCCCAGCGTGTTCTAGTACCCTCTGGGAGCACCCGTAAGGAGCACAATCGGGCCGGGATGGACTCCGAGTTACAGCATGATGGTGTACCCCGTTACCGTCATCCTAAACTGTCTCCGGAAGAAGATGAGATTGTGGTGAGGAAGTACTACCCAGCTGAGATGTCCGATGAAAGGGTAGAAATGTACAAATCTGGGCAGCTACCGAGGCCTATTGATCAACTGGAGCAGGCCCTCTCCAGTACTTCTGCTGCTCGATCAGCAATACCTGTTACAAACGCGGTAGTGCATTGGTTCAGAGGGGATCTGCGAGTTTCTGACAATAGGGCGTTACATATGGCTTGTGAAAAGGCCAGGTCTAAGGACGTCAGTTTGATTACGATGTTTCTGGTATCTCCCCAAGACTATGAAGCACACATTTGCAGTCCTGCAAGGGTGGATTTCATATTAAGAACACTGAAAGTGCTTAGAGAAGATTTGGATAACCTGCATATCCCTTTGTGGATGGAAGTGGTGCAGGACCGCAAGAATACGGGGAAGAGAGTAATGGAGCTTATGGAGAAGTGGGGTGCAAGCCATATTTTTGGGAACATGGAATATGAGGTCGATGAGCTTAGGCGGGACGCCGGGATTGTGAGCATGGCTCTCAAAAGGAATATCGACTTCACAGTTGTCCACGATAGTGTCATTGCTCCGCCAGGCGTTTTAGTTGCGAAAAGTACTGGGAAACCGTTTATGGTATTTGGTCCATGGTTCAAAGCCTGGGCAGCATATTTGCATGCGAACCCCAAATACCTTGACGTTTTCCCCCCTCCAACACCAAATCCTAAGGAAACGTGTGCTTATTATAAGGATTTGTTTGATTGCCCAATTCCACCATGTCCTGAGGGGAAAATGTTGGATCCCAAGGAAGTTGAATACGTTAGATCTACGTGGCCACCGGGGGAGAAAGAGGCCTTAGCCAGGCTCCAGAGGTTCTTGGATGAGAAGGTCATGGCCTATAGGGACCAGCGGGACTTCCCTGGTGGCAATGGCACCAGCGTTCTGAGTGTCCACTTTGCAGCGGGGACATTGAGTTCAAGGACAGCCGTGAACATGGCCCGGAGTTTACTCGGAAATGGGACCCTGAATACTGGTAATAAGGGTATAACTTTCTGGATCTCGGAGTTGGGGTGGAGGGAATTCTACAAAATCATATTGATCAATTCTCCATGGGTCTGGTATGTTTCACCCTGCATGTTTGTTTGAGGTCTATAATCTCGTGTCTAGGTACTTATTCTGGAAATAGCATGACAAAACCATTTAAAGTGGAATATTCAAACATTCCGGTGAGCTAAATTCAGTATTATGGCAGCGTATGAGTAGTGTGGGCTAACACCAATCAGTGGCAATATAACAATGACCATTTCGAGGCATGGTGCACAGGTCGCACAGGATATCCGATTGTAGATGCCGCAATGCGTCAACTCACAACCATGAAATACATGCACAACCGTACACGTATGATAGTTGCTTCATTTCTAGCCAAAGACCTCTGCCTAGACTGGCGCAAGGGCGAGAGGTTTTTCATGGAACATCTGATTGACGGCGATTTCGCTTCGAACAATGGCGGTTGGGGTTGGGCTTCGTCTACTGGTTGCGACCCACAGCCTCTTTTCAAGATCTTCAATCCCCTACTCCAGAGCGAGAAATTTGATCCAGAGGGCGATTATATTCGGCAGTGGGTGCCCGAATTGAAGCATGTGAAAGGCGAGGCAATTCACGCTCCGTTTGAGAGGTTAGGTCGGAAGGAGTGGGCTGAAATTGAAGCTTTGGGGTACCCGAAACCGATTGTCAAGCATTCCGAGGCAAAAGGCAGGGCGCTGGAGATGTACAAGAAAGGGCTTGGAAAGGATAAGCCTTGATTGGTCAGGAAAAATACCCGAAATGGCTGGTATGGGTCATATGGAGTCATGTCTAGGAACCATACATCCTATTTTCCTTTTGTTTTTTGAAACTCAGTCACATGATCCGCACTGGTACTTACTCTACATTATGTACTGTACATTCGGTTGCTGCGATCCAATGGCGTGGATCTGGGCGCAGCAGGATCCATGCACCCTCCTCTGTTATGAAGTATTGGTACATTAATCTATCAAATCTAGAGTTTGCGAGAACGCACGGCCTCAGCCACGTGGGAGCAAGGTTGTCTGCAACATTGTGTGATGTGGAAAAAAGAAAAAACGGTAGCCTAGCGGATCGGAGAAACTGCCCGAGAGTAGCTAGCGGCCTATTTACCTATTAGGCACTAGGCACGGCTGAGCATCGTTATCTCGAGAGCAACGGAGTTTGCCAGCAGCTCCGGCGACAGCTGGTCTATCGGTAAGCTGTGACTCTTCGGTACCAGTGAAAATGATTGGACACCTAGACGCCGGAGAAGGCCGGCTGCCAGTGGCTGGCGCGATCCACGCTCCTGCACTTGCTATGCGCACATTAATTTGTCAAATTCCAGCTTCCCAAGGTTGGCTCCACAATCTCCCAGCAATGTGGGCACGGGAGTCATAACGAGCGCCGGTAATGCATGCAATAAAAGCTGGTGATCAATGATGCATGACATGACATGCGCTTTTGATAACTTGGACATTGGAAAGTGGCAGTCCCAATTGGTGGGGACCGAAGCTTATTTCCGGCATTTGAGATGGGGCTTCATCCGTAATTTGGAATTAGAAATTCGGCTGTCAATGTCTAGTGATTGACATTAGTCTCATACCAAGACCCCTCTTGCCGAGCGCAGCGAGGGATTGACATAGCTGGTCGTAAGTACAGTATGTACATTACCTACGCATGGGACTAATACAGCCGATGACTGGAGCATCTGGAAATAACTCGTGAGTATACATACCCACTTTATTTGTTTTCAAGTTCATAGCCGCTGAGTTGTTACAGACACTTTTGCCAATGGGATAGGTACCGGGTGTATTATTTCAAAAAATAATACGATTACTTATCCACAGACACTTCCAAATTTCCTTGCATGGGATCTGGTACAGGATCTATTAACTTAATCAATCTACTAATATATAAGGCCTTTTTATTCCAAATTTTGCCCTGATTATGACCCCGATTTAGCTGCACTTGCATAAGCCGGCTAAATTCCTAAATCCATAGGCATACGGCCGTTTGCAACAAATTCTAAAATCATTGAATCTGCGACTGCCGCATGCGGTGACTCGATTCACAAAGCCTGCAATTGGCCAGTGGAGTTTTTCCGTTTACTCGCCCTGACTCCTACTCATACCCTGTGACGGGGGTTCTTCAGCTCATTCTGAAATTACCTGTTTGGGTAGTCCTTAATTTAACTTTCTTTTGTACTAGTAGCCTCAACCATTATAAACAATAATTCTCTCGGCAGCAACCGGCTGTTTACCGTAGACTAAACAAAAAAAAAGAAGCTGATATCTGAATGAATATCTGCTTATAAGAGTCATATATGCGAAGAATTAGTCACTCTGACTCTTACTCATAAGCTTTTGCGTCGTGCGCGTAGAAGCGGAGGAAGGAGATGCGCGGGGTTGGCGGGGTTGGCGGGGTATCTTGTTATTGGGGGGTTGGGTTTTGGGGCTCTTATCGGTTGGATCATTGTACCTTTTGGGGTATGATTAGCAGGAAGTCGAATTGTAATTGCGGCATCGCTACAAAGCAATGACCGAAACTAAAACATTCTGACCCAGTGTAAGGCTCTGAGACTATAGTCTTGCACCCCCCCCCCCCCACACACACACATACACAAAATCTGCGTTGGATAATGAAACATACCGAATTCCGCGGTATGACATTAAGGTATTTGCCCACGGAATTAAAGTAGTGATATCATGAGGTTGAAGTACGTATATACCCCAGCCCCTCATGGGGGCAAAGCTTAACCGCCCGCTAAGGTAGTAGTCAGGTTGACGGTAAGAGGTAACCAGAACCAGACTAGACATTGCAAGGGAGCAACATGACGTAGGTATACCGGTATATAGGGAGTTACGTAGGTAGGTAGTTACGCTCTGTAAAATGTCATATCATCCATATCATTAATTCATTACAACATCAAATGTTGTCATGTCTCAATCTGATTACAGGTATATGGCACAGGTGTCAATTGACCAAACAACCTCTTCAAATCAAAGACATAAAAACCTGCACGACACGTATGCACCCACATCTGGGATCTAACTGTCAGATTTAGCTCTTGTTTCCTTGCTTGCTAGCTACTCTACTGTACCAATTCCATCTTTTTTTTTTTTTTTTTTTTTTTTTTTTTGGT
>Ga0307514_10005249_pt1 | contig 11661 bp, 8 predicted proteins | sample 16_EM_MG_FD_203088 | JGI IMG/M metagenome (GOLD analysis project Ga0307514, IMG submission 203088) | Populus trichocarpa ectomycorrhiza microbial communities from riparian zone in the Pacific Northwest, United States - 16_EM | ecosystem: Host-associated > Plants > Roots > Unclassified | place...
TGGTATTTTATTTTCTTGTTTTTTCTTGTTCTAGATTCCCTTACTTATTATCGCTTGTTTTATGAGATAAGTCTAGTTGTTTTTTTTGCTTTTAGAGAATTGTGCTAGTATTGGGGTCTGTGTATATGTTTTTGTTTCTTTTCGCTTATATTTTTTATTATTATGTCAATATATAATGCTAGAATTTCAGTTGTTTTGGATATTCATTTATATAAATAATAATGAGTGGTTATCTGAAGCTTACTCGAGATTGCTATATATCCATATGGACTAAGAGTACCAAGAAAAGTCCTTGTGACTCATGAGAACGCTAAGTTCTCATGAGTATTTCTACGTTCTCATTAGTCTCAACCAATTTTGCCAAGAAACTTAATCTAGACACCTAAGAGCTAAATTACGATAATCTACTTCCTCCATATTTCATAACTACACCTAAGAGATATATACACTAAACATACTAGAAACCTCGCTCCTTTATATTTCTCTTATTCCCTACATGAGTCCTCACTCTCCTCATCTTTCTCATGTGTTGGTTCTGTATACTGACCTTGATCTCGGAGATGATAGAAACTGTTTTCGCTATAATATTCGCCGTCCAAGATTTGGACGAGTGTCATATTTCGCTTATATGTTCTCTTGAATCTTCTCCGACAGTACTCTACAAACTTCCAGGACATGTCTGTATCAGCACCTAATAACCAATTCCGTTCTATAACTACCTCTAGGTCATCTCATCTTCGCTGGCCTACGAAGACATCTGATAAGGCACTAATATTCCGCATTGCAACTGTGGCTGGAAAACAGTATGGAGGAAAACCATGGGTATTGATCTGGCCTAATAGTTTTCCATTAGTCGCATTTAAATCCCTATGTGTCATACTGACTAAACTCCAGTTCCCAGATTCTGGTACATCAAGAGTTTCATGATCATCTTGAATACTGACAAACCAAGGATTTACAACCCACTGGCTGGACTCTGCTATGCCTTGCTTGTTTGATGTTGACTCATGAAGAATCTCAGGTCTAGAGATGCAAATATCCCCAGGACCGCACACTACGGGTACGAACTTGCCATATTTTTTGGCATCAGCTAGTGTATATATATCATCCGTCTTGAGTGTGTTTCTATTGTGGTCGAGCGCTCTTGAATATTTTGCAGTCGATTCAGCTTCTTCCTTATTAACAATATCCTGCCACTACTCTAGGATTCTTATTGGAAACTAGATATGACCATAGTACAGTTTTGCACTGTCTCATGGTTCAAAGTCAATAAGCTTTGAATGCGATAATTGTTCCCACGCCCACACTCGGCATACCTCTTTATGTTTAGGTCTAAGTACTGGAAGTAAATTCCATCCTCAGGTAGCACTGCCTTCATATAAATTGGGTATGAAACTTGTTTCCAAGTCTTGTTGGGATTGGTTGCCGCCACCAGTGCATAATAAACTAGGTCCTGCCAAGAGATTTGTTGAATTTGGGTATGGTATGCAGACCTCAACCACCCCAAATTTGGTCAGCCATTCACTCGTCGTCTCTGATAGGTATATAAGAGTACTTCCTTCGTGATAAGTTCTCTCAATACCTCATCTTCGAAAGGGCAAGCTATAGCTACACGAACCACTATGGTGCCATCTTTTTTTTATTCTTTTGGTACCTCTCGTCCTGCACATCTTAATAGTACTTGGTCTTAGTCATAATTCTATAGCGGAGTGGCTATTGGTTGGCACTTCAATCATCCTAAAGTATCGTCTTCCGAGAGACCTCAGTATGATTGTCGAAACCAGCTTCTATATTTTAGGCTTTGTGTGAACTTACCCAGGAAGAACCTGTTTGTTCGAATGACTTCCAATCTCTGTACTAATTGATTTCTGCCGCCGATTTTTGTCTTCAAGCCAATTCCACCACAAAACTCGTGGGTATGGTTCCAGCACATATTGGCTAATACCTCTGCTGTTACTGGTTCTATGTCTTTGATTATTTGCTTGGAATCATTTTTGTCTCTTTTGCGGCAGAGAACTAGGTTGTTCTTAATCGTGATAGAGATTTTGTATGGACAGTCACGAAAGTTGATCTTCAACTTGGGATCCTGGACTTCGGTATCAGACTCATCAACAAGTATTCCAGCTCACTTTTTTATTGTGCATTTGTTAGTAGTTTTCATAATTGTCCTTGGTTTGCTTGCTTGACTGGTCTCCCAATCGCTATCATTATCAGTACTATTATGAGTATCTTCATCAGTCTGTCTACTGTTACTATTGTAGCTAGTATTAGAGGGGATATTGCTAATTCAAGATCTCTTTGAGGGTGGTATGGCTATGTCTGTATCCCAATCAATTCTTCTCTTCTTAGTAACAGAGCTCGATAGTTGTTGGATATATATTCTTCTGCTTGAAGGCAGTCCCTTGCTGTAATTGTTGTTCCTGCACGTCTTCCTGCTCCTCATTTCAGCAGTCCTTGTTTAATAATATCTTCAATAATTCTTCCAGTCTCTTTTGGAGATACTCTCTTAATTATCAAGATTCGCCGCATAGATGCTAACAAGTGTTCAGATAAGTAAGAAGAAAGTAGATGTCCTTGAGAATCAAATTGAGACCACCATTGGCCTCCCTATTCTTCCTCAATTCGCTTGATAAAATGTTGGTTCCCACTGTCTGATTGCAAGAGTTGCTCAATAGCAGGTCGAATAATTGAGACATATCTGATTGTTTCCTATATCTGTTCTTTTGTTAATCCTAATTTTTCCCAGCTGGCTTCTTTTTCTATTGTTGCTTGAGTATGTGCAATAATAGCATTTGTTTTAGTAGTTAAGATTCCAATATTAAGTTGACATTGTAGGAGAATCTGAGCTCATTCGAATGGTATACTTGCTTTGGCTAGTTAATCTACAAGTCATTTCTTGGGGTCAGTCTGCGATGCTTTACTGACTTGGGTATACTTAGGGATCATAACTGCAAATAAAGTTGAAAATGACATCATAGCAAAGATTGAGATGCATGTAAGATATTTTTCTTATGCTTGATTTCTGTCAAAGAACCAATATTGGATATATGCTAAGAAGACAACTGCCTGTTATAGTAGGATATAAATCACAAGTATATAACCAAGTAGGTTCTTATATATACATATCTTGTATTTGTATTGAACAGCTATTTGGAATATCTGCGTTCCAAAATATTACTATTAATAGACATATTGTGAGGAATCTATAATTCCTACGATTTCTTATCTTGTTATCTTTGTTTATTTCCTACGCTTATGTCTTTTTCTTACAGCGTTATAATTGCGTCATGACTTGATTAAGCAAGTATGAGCAATTCTCGGGTTTTTTGAGTCTTTATGAGTCATCTTGTATACCAGGCTAGAGCTTAGGTTTCATGTTGTTATCTCGACGTCAGCTTACGCTCCTGATGACGTTGTTGGTATTTCTTTATGACTCTTTGTATTACTCATAATGACTATGTCATTGTGATTGTTGTTGGACTCATCTGGTATGAGTCTTGTACTTCCGCATTTGGACGTTACAGTTCTCTATTAAAGAGGCTGTTTTCCACACTCCATTATGCCTTTCTTCTTTACTCAATTTCCTCTTCATCAGATTAGTTAGTAACAATCTATACCCGCTATTCTAGTCAACTCTTTTCCCCGAAGTCTCGAACCCTTTGAACTCTCTGGCTATCTCGAGCTCCTGTCTCGTTGCCTTTGTACAATTAGCCAGAACCTCTAGATACGTACCTACATAGATAGTTCGTAGTATCCAGCTGGCCTGGATACTCGTTATCTATATAGGCCACCATTTACACATATAGAATATGAAACAAATAGCATTAGTGAGTGACATAAAACAATATATTGTATAAACATGATATATATGATGGACTTTGTTCTCATAATAGAAGGTCAAACAACTAGTAATAATACCTTTGTTATACTTCAGAAGTACTATACAGAACAAAAAAACACTTGTTGAAATATGTATTATAAAACAAATCTCTATAGTACCAACTATAGTTATAGAATAAAGAGTTCTGAATGCCAAGTTGGCAATTAAAATAGAAATAGACTCTAGCGTAGTTGAGTTTGAAATAGCAAGCTCTGATTGTCAGTGAGATCATTGATAGGGCAGGCTCATGTATGCAGTGAAATCATTAACTAAGCGAGTTTCTGAATGCATTGAGATCAATAATTGCATCAGCAAGAAAAAATTGGCGTCCAGACACTGCACTAGTGTATCCCGATACCGCATTCTATCCCCTGTGTCTCCTGTGTCTGGTGTGTTCAGACGCTGTCCCACTCACTTCACTCTATCTCCAATGCCAACCTATTTCCTTGTCCCCCGCAACTACAACTCCTGGTATTTATTCTCCACAATCCTACCTATCTTCTTAGCTCGTTTGCTATGTCATATCCCACTCTCATCTATTTGCAATAGCAACTCATTGCCTTGTCGTCTGCAATTCAAACTCCTCATATATATTCCTACCAACGTACTTACACAATCGCTTATCTCTCAAATTCCTACCATTCATTCCCTTGCATTCGCAATGCTTTTATTCCATATAGCATCGTCTACCTCTATTATCTATATCATTTTGCAATCATCTGTTCACATTCATTTGTTTTTTGGGTTTGTTTCCTAATGCTTGCTGGCTGTTTCCTAGGCGTGCAGCCCTGCGCCCGACAGCAGATTGCCGCCTGCTCACCTACATTTATTCCGACTTTTGTATTACACCAATATTTTTATTTTTTATCTAGTTTTCATCATGTCTATCATTCCACGTCTATACATCTATCTGGTTGTTGACCAAATATAACTCTTGCGGATTCACTGGTACCAAGTGTGCCATTCCCTATATATCTGCTACTGCCACTACATGACTAGGCATTGGAAGTCCCACGTGTACTATTCCCTCTGTTTCATCCGGCATCGCAGAGCCGATAATACTCAGCAACTATACATGCGCCAGATAGTAACTCGTGTTAGCATGTAAATCTCGAAGTTTAAACAGCGCATTGAATCCAGCGGGAACGCTCCCATCTAGTGCCTCTTGCCACTTTGCCTTTTTAGCCTTGCTGTATCGGACAAATACCCAGTTACCTCTTTGTTCCCATTTTTGGAACAATTCTGGGCTGGTACAGCGAGCATGTTGTATTGTATCACCATCGTCAGTAAAAGTGGGTATGACGACTTGGAGTCTGGGGAATGCCTCCAGTGGGGCACTTATCAAATGACTCAATTCGAAGGCTGGGTTATTTGATGCACTATATAAGTTATCGACTAGATATATCATGGTGAGAGACCGCACGCCTAGCAGTTGATACTCGGCCTCTAATAATCTTAGATCATATATGTGGTGCATACTTATCTGTCCTTGGAGTTTGCTTGATTATTAATATCACTGCGACACTTTAGATAGGTGTATGCTGTCTCGCGTCGGGCAGATTATCTCTCACAGCTCCTTCGGGATGGCTTTGAGTTTCTTTATCCACTGTTGAAAATTCTTCTCCCTCATGCTAAAATCATGCACCCGTGTATATGTTCTGATGATTTGAGGTATTGCATTGAGATAGTTACTACGTCGATAGACATCTTTGAGGGGCTTGTGTGAGGCTTCGCAGATTTCGATAGAATATTGGGGCAAAGAACCATATTTGCTGATCTGGTTCGTGAAGTGAGAGATGAGGTGCATTTTGGAGAAATTGTAATTTGTCCTGGTAGTGAGAAAGTCGTGCACCAATTCCTCGGTTTCCAGTCGTAACTCTTGCGTTAGTTTTCGATGCTTGGATGAGGTTTTGCCCTGTGGCTTATCCGACATCAGGAGTTGGGAATGCTCTTTACGGAGGTCTCTGAAAGCTTCCTTAGCAGCTGCTTTCACAACTTTGCTTGCCCGAAAGCGAAGAAATACATCTTTGTATGCGTAAAAGTCCTGGAGATAGTCTTTCATGGATTTGATAGTACCATTGGTGTGTACTTGATATTGAGCCATGATAATAAAATCAGTGAGATATCATACACAGAGAATTGCATTGTGGCAGAGTACCCTGTGTCAGCTGGCTATAGCTGAGGTGTCCGATGTTCGACTAAGTGCAGCAGCGAACGCAACAAGAAGCACACAGCATAAATTCCTCATTTCCTTCCCTTGGCATTGGCTTACAGAGCGATATGCTTTGTTCGGCCTACTGAATCCAGGAAATGGTGGTAATCTCGACCATATATGATCAAATATGGTGAGTTGCCCGATGTGATCCAGGAATTCCTGCACCCACTTCATAAGATGGACAAGCATACCAAGGAGACGAATATGGAGACTATCAGGTCTAACAATTTCGTGTGGCTCAATTGGAATTTGCCATAGTGCATTGTTGATATTCTTAACCACATACGAATTCAGAATATGCATATCGGAATGGTGGAAGACGGCAGCATACGTTGGGTATGGTCTAGTGGCATAGGAAGCATTCCAGAGCTCTCTAAACTGATCAGGGGGGGCTATTCAGATGGGGCACTGATTGGAAGATATTTCATGAATCATGACATTTTCCATATAGTCAGCCAACCATCCAGACAGCATGGGAATGCAGTTCTGTACCTTTTCATCACAACAAACCATTTCAATATCACTCTGACTTGTCACGTCAGAGATGTTACAGAAAGAGCTCAAGATAGAACTGATAATCTCATATGTAACTTGAAGTGCATCTAATTCCTGAGAATCTACAGGATAGCCGGGTATCTTATCAAGCCTTTTCGGAGGAATCGGCAACAGGGCCAGTGGGATCCAAGCATTCATCATAGGTTTGTTCCTCATAGTAGATGCTATGTTGCCAATGCTGATATATATTGGCCACAATTTCTTGTCTCCCAAAAAATTCGTAAGGTGAGTTTGATCCGATACTAAAAGAATGCGAATCAGGGTCGATCTGACGGGAATGGTTGTCTATATTATGTAAATAAGCAGCTGCATCATATATGAGCTTAAGGGTAACTGTGAAGCATACCTGTTGATTCCACCACCATGAGCCTATATGGATCTCAGAATATATACTCTCCCCATCCTTATCAAACAATTGAACTAGCTTCCATAGCATATAATCTACAAATGCCCGCTGGCGAAGTAGATATTGTATGCATGCAATTATGTTCTTGTACTGGAATTCTGATTTGGGTCGAAGTACATACTGGATAGAGCCCGCTGTCCAAGCAGGATCATCTGCCATCATGTCCATCTGCTGGTAGAAGGTATAGCCAGATTTGAATGAGAACTGCGCTAGACTGTTCACAAGTTTGTTGCGAAAAACCTGATCAATACCCCCTTTGGGAACCTTGCTCAATGTGAAAAAGTGTACTAGCTTGTAGTCACGGGTGTTATGGAAGGGATGAAGATGATTATATTCTTTTGATCAGTGTTGGGAGAATGGAAAATCCCTAACAGGTTGCCCTACTTTCTATTGATTGGGAGGAGAACGTATGGTGTTGGGCGTATAAGCGCTGCCATTAGACTCATTGCTCGATGGAAGGCTTGTAGTTTCGACAAATAGTTCAATGTCAGAATCATGTTCTACCTCGGTGTGAAGCAGGCGCCAGTTTTCGCGAGTTGTGTCATTCATTTAATTTGCACTAAGTATTTAGAGTGTTATCACGTTATTTTTAGACGTTCGGTTAGTTTATTCCGGAAGGTTGCATCAGGAACCATGGGAGTTTGCCTTAGGGGCGTCAGACGCCCTGGGCGCCCGAAATTCAAACTGACAGTTGAGGACGCCACGCTGTCATTTTGGGGTGTCAGGACGCCCACAGGCGACCCGGGCGCCATTTCCGGACGCCCTGCGTCAGTTCTTCATGCCGTCAGTACGCCACTGGCGCCCTGGGTGCCAAGGGTGTCCTTTGCAAAAGTATGGCACCTGGGCGCTTGCAGGGGACCTTGGGACGTAGGATTTTTGTTCCTGATGTAGTTTGTGCCAGAAGTATATATTGTTTGGATAATTAGGTTTGTTTTTGTTTTGATGGGAATTGTGGTATTTATTCGCATCGGTTACAGGAGGTTTGGAGAGCATCTTGTACATCTTGGATATCGAGGACAGCTTGGATCTTTGTATCTTTGATCATCATCGATCTTTCGTATATTGGATCTTTTCGCATGACGAACTTCAATGCTCGCACGAATTGTGGAATAACGCTTTTATTTTTACGCTCTTGGGACTTTTGTACCTATCGGGAGGTTCTATTTAGGTGAACGCTCTACCAGATACTCTACTTAAATCAAATCAACGCTCTTTACGCTAGGATACAGGACTTCTGGTGAATTTTCGGGATATCTAATAATCCCGCCAGCTCTAACTCTTCTACGCAATTCACATAGCCTATACCAGTCTACGGACAAAAGTAGCGGTCTCTTCATATTAGTCCCTTCGACCGGAGAGCTGTGGCCGCAGGATTGTTAGGTCTATCACCGAAAAGTATCAGAATCAATTACGCATACGCTCAGTTGGTTGGGATTTTGCAAAAAGCCTCAATAATAGGCCATGGATATACACGTAACGGTTACGTGCCCTGTTTTGTTGTTTTTAATGTGTTTCGTGACTTTTATGTCATATTTAGTGATTTTTATCTTTGTTTTCGGCATCTTCGGGAGGATAAACTCTAGGATCATTCGACGTATTAAAGGGGCATGGGATCTCTCGAAAGACAGAAGGCAAGCAGCAAGGAATCAAGCAGGTATCAAGCAAGCAGGTACGGAATGCTCAATGCATCGAACACGCAAAACGAATCAATTAAACACTAGATCGCTTGGGTATCTGTGTGAACATCGACTTCAAAATATGAATACGCATAGCAAAAGCACACCCTATTCTATATATTCGCATCTTCCACAATATATATCTACGAAAAACGACATCGAAAAACAAAAAAAAATGCCAGAGCCCGCTGAGTCAACATCAACGGGGAAAATGAGAGAGAGGAGCATAGAGGATACAACGACGTATAGACTTATGACATCGGCCTTAACGCTATTCCCGCTACCTCATCAAATGGGGGCTTCATTCTTTGATGGGAAGGACATTAGTGATTTCATACTTCAGTAGGAGGATCTTACCATCTACTGGTTGGATGGACCGCGCATCAAAAAGGTCCCTCTTTATTGCAAGAAAATCATAGGAAAATATGTTAAAACACTCGGGACTTACATTCGTAGCAATAATTGGGAAGGATTTGTTGCGGAATTAAAATCAGAATTCAAGGATGACGATTCTGAGCAACAATGTAATATGGAGGCTTTCCTGCAAAATATGGTACAACAGATGAGGTAACAACAACAAGACCCTTCGGTATCGGAGTATCGATCGTTCATATTTGAGTACGCAGAAAGATCATCGCTATTGGTACAAAAATCGGTCATCAGCGCTCATACGCAGGTTTTTATATTCCTACAAGCATTCTCGGATAGGATTGGGGACAAATTATGCAAAAGATGCAATATCGATATCGATGAACCCATAACGACAACCAATGTCTAGAATACCCTGAAAACCGAGGCGTTGAAAATATGTACTTGGGAGGACTCGCAGATGAATAAAATATGGAAGAGCAAAATGAGAGAAGGTGAAAAAGCTCTGCCGCGATGTAAATAGTGGCCTATTTAGACAGTGAGTACCCAGGCCAGCTGGATACTATGAACTACCTAAGTAGGTACGTATCTTGAGGTTCTGGCTAATTGTACGAAGATAACGAGACAGGAGCTCGAGATAGAGAGAGTTCAAAGAGTTCGAGATTTCGGGAATAAAGAGTTGCCTAGAATAGCGAGTATTGATTGTTACTAACTAATCTGATAGGTACGAAATTGAGTGAAGAAGAAAGGTATAACAGAGCGTGGAAAACAGCCTCTTTAATAGAGAACTGGACCCTCCAAATGCGGCAGTACAAGACTCATACCAAATGAGTCCCACAGCAATCATAATGACACAGTCATTATGAGCAATACAAAGAGTCATAAGGAAATACAAAAACGTCATCAGGAGCGTAAGCTGATGTAGAGATAACAACATGAAACCTAGGCTCCAGCCTGGTATACAAGATGACTCATAAAGACTCAAAAAACCCGAGAATTGCTTATACTTGCTTAATCAAGTCATAACGCAATTATAACGCTGTAAGAAAGACGTAAACGTAAGGAGATAAGCAGAAATAACATGATAAGCAATCGTGGAAAACACAGATTCCTTATATCCTTCCCTCATTAGGTAATGACTACTTAATTAGGACATACCCAACCCAAACAGGAAGTCCCACAAAGTCAAAACAACAACAAGAGAGGGAAAGACAAATGAAAACTCAATTATAAAACGTGCATAGAAGCATCAGATTCATCGCCAATCATAAAGAAACTTGGGTACCAGCCCAAAACATATAAATGCAGAAATCCCAATATTTCAACACATAAAACCCAACCCAATTGCGAAACCAAAAGTCAAGAAACTCAATACACACGGGGGCGGTTCCTGCGCCCACTACGCTTCGTTTGCACCTTGCCAGACCATCTACTATTTTCCCAATATGCTTTAACAACGTCCTTCTCGATATCCTCCCTATTCTGCTATGAGTTGTGTTCATGCCCATACCCAAGCTACTTGACGAGAAACTGTAGCTTGTCTTTTCGAGTTCGATGCTTGATGAGGTGCTCCACTTCGTATCTCCGAGCTGTAGCATCAGCAGTGACAGGACCAGGAAGGCTATGTGTTCTGGAAGGAAACTTATCATCTGGATTCTCCAACCAGGGAGCCAGAAGAGAAGTATGGACCGTAATGAAACTGGAGGGGGCAAAGGGAATCTCGACAGTGTAGTTGTCTGTGTCAGGCATGCAGCGGAAAATCTTGTAAGGTCCCATAAAGACCGGCTCAAGTTTCGAGAACTGAGTGTCTTTGGGGAAGCAGGAGGAAGATATCTTGACAAAGTCTCTAACTTTGTACTGAGGAGAGGGACGGCAGCGTTTGTTGGCTTGTTGTGTCATAGCAACACGGCTGCAGGCGAGCTTTGTCTTCACAGAATCCCAAAGAGCATTGGATATCATGTCAGGACGGAGGGAGGCAGCAGGGACGACGACTCCTTTTTCGAACTTAGGAGTGAAACGAATGCAAAGAGTGTGAGGGGAGGCGTCCCTAGAAGCGTCGATGGAGGTATTAATAGCCACTTGTACAGAGGGGAGAGCGGCCAGCCAGTCCAATCCTTGAGCTAACAACTTGGAACGCAAGATTGTTATAATAGACTTATTGGCAATCTCGGATTGCCCATCTGTCTCGGGATGGTAAGCGGAAGACATAGACTGAGAGATGCTATTAACTGTGTAGAATCTCTTCCAAGCCACAGAGGTAAAGAGAACATCTCTGTCAGTAACGATATCCTGTGGCAAGCCAAAGAAAGGATATACGGAATTGTTATAGACATTGATGAGGTGTTCTGCTGTGTAATTAAGGGGCAGAGGAAGAATAATCGTATACTTGGAGAACCTATCCACAATTACCCAAACATGATCATACGAAACCTGCATAGTCTTGTTGGTAACTTGGGGAAGAAATAGGAAATCCATCGAGATGTGAGGAAAAGGCCTCTCTGGAATCGGGAGAGGCTTGAGCAGTCCAAAAGGGCGTTGAGTTGACTGCTTGGTTAACTGA
>Ga0307514_10005250_pt1 | contig 11660 bp, 16 predicted proteins | sample 16_EM_MG_FD_203088 | JGI IMG/M metagenome (GOLD analysis project Ga0307514, IMG submission 203088) | Populus trichocarpa ectomycorrhiza microbial communities from riparian zone in the Pacific Northwest, United States - 16_EM | ecosystem: Host-associated > Plants > Roots > Unclassified | place...
AATACACGAGCATCGACTCCGCTGTCCGGAGCCAAGGTAGACATACCCTCGATCACTGACATCAGCACATTCAAGCCAGCAATACCGGCCGATGGTGTTGGAGCGTGCATGTGGGCGCGAGAAGGGGAGACTGGAGGAGCCTTGAATAAGGCCTTGGGCTTCTTGTCTTTCTGTTAGGCCAGCAGTAGTAGGGATGTTCAGGCATTGACGGAGGTATGACTGCACCACCATTCTCGGACGCGATCATGTTCGTGATCATGAGGGTGGCAGCAATCCGCTCGCGAGTCGGAGCTGTAATGACGGTGTTGTTGAGCATAGATGCATCTGTCTGGGAACCCGATCGTGGAAGGCCGCAATAGCGGCCGACACTTAGAGGAACGGTCAAGGGATGGTCGTTGTTGCGGGGAGAGAAGTAACCTACTGTATGTATCGCTATCGAGAAGCAACACAACCACGGTGAGAGTAGAAAGGAGCAGGAACATCTTCCCAAAAACTCTCATGGGCCAGCTGAACAGGAGCCAGTAGAGGTCGAGATACCGTGCACAGAACATGAGGAGCCGCATGACCTGGGTGGCAAAAGAGAGATCTCCGAAGAACATAATGAGCGGAACAACTTCATAATTCGGGTTACAGATTCCCACTGACCATCCGGTCCATGGACGACGACCTGATATCCGATCAACACGCTTTCAAGGCTTAGGGAGAGTTCATCTAGAGGATGTGGTCCGGCATTAGAATGCTTTTGTTCATTGGGAAAATCCCTCCCGCACAGATTTGACGAAAGGAGTTCGTTGGGGCGGCGTCGTGGAGGTAAGGTAGGTGGAGGTGAGGATGGTAGAGGGCGGTGGTGGGCAGTGGAGGCGATACTTATATAGTGATGAGGACTGCAGCCTGATCTCGCCGACCTACATACAAAGTTAGCGTTGTTCGTGTCACGGCTTGTCATTTGACTTTCGCCGCCGGAACCGCCATTGAAGATCACGCACCCATGTGAAGTCTCGCCTCCCGAGGGCGGTACCGAACGAGCAACATTCACTGACGGCTCGCAAGAAACTGACGGCCTAAACAAGTTTCACAAACGACCCAGTGGGCTGATGTTTCCTCGGGCGGAGTCTGACCGTGAGCGCTATATCCCCGTGACAATCTTCAAGGGATTTCGAGCACGCACTCTTTGTCTACCGCTCATATTCGACGACAGGAAATCAGATCGGAGCCCTGAGGATGGCATTCCTGTGTCAACCTAACAAACAAGGTGGGACCAAGGAACGCTCACACTTTGGTTTTACCGTTCGCTCTGGGAAAATATTCTTCCGACTTTGAGAGCAGTAGGTCGTGGGCGAAACTCGAAGCTCATGCAAAGTCTCAACCAAAACCCAGAGAGCTATGTAAAGGTCCTCGGGCGACCTCGGGTCTTGACTGAAAGTGACTCACACTGACTCAGGTCCTCTCTCAACATCTTCGAAAACGTAAGATTCACCCAAGTCCCAAATGAATTCCGAGTCATGCATTGGGAGGGCGCCGTACTAGATCGAAGGGCATGCCGCTGCTGGCCGAGCCTTTCCCCTTCTCACCTACATGAGGAGGTAGGAGCTGACGCGCTGACGTTCGGTTCGGCACCCCAAAATCTTCAGATTTGGTAGAAGTTCGGTTCGAACCATCAGTAGGAGTTGTGACGGTGTCGCGATGCGGGAAGGGAATGATCGGTCGGCTGAAGTCAATCACCGATGAGCAGAAGGGTCCCCCATGTCAGGGACACAACATCGTGGTATTCATCAACTATGATTATCGACATTGCCGGAGCTGATAAACGTTCTCCAACGAAAGGAGTACCAGATCCTAAGCGATCAACCTTTGCTTGGTCCTGATGAGGGCATCGGCTTGCGCAACGGTGATTTTCAACAAATCGGCAACGGTCTGAGAGGGCGTCAACGCGAGCCTGTGTGTACGCGGCGTCAGTTCATCCACCATCCATTCGAGATCGAAAACACGCACCATTGGGTAGCACTGAAATCAACGTATCTCTCAGCCTTGAAAACCTCAATGAAGATCAAGGGCTCAGTGGGAGAAAGGTTCTTGATCTGATGCACACCCGAATCAGATCAGATTATGGCAGGGACTCGATGACACGCACGTAGTGGCCATAAGGACTAGGGAACACAGCGGTGTCGCCGGCTTGAAGGTCGAAAGTCCTAGCGGCGGACCCAGCAGCAAACGCGGTGGCCCTTCCATGTCCGGAGATGATGTAAAGCCATTCTGAAGTCTCCGACGTGAGCGAACCAAACACGATCAGATGACTAACGCATGACCGTACCTTCGTCACGGTGCCAGTGAAGTTCCCTCAGACCATTCGGCTCAAGGTATACATAGGCAGTGGCAGCCCAGGTGGCCTTGAAGTTCCTCTTGGAATCCTGTATCTTGGCCCAACCACCAGGCGCGGTCTCCTTCTTCTGCTTGGACAAGCTGAAAACGTACGGGTTAGGAATGTTTCCATAGGGAGATACTTTGGCTTGTTCGTCGGCGTGACCCTCTTGAGGAGGCGGGACGGTGCTTTTGAAAATGTAAGGGTCTACGGTGGGAATATTCTGAAGGTCGGAGATATCGAGACCGAGGTTCTGAGCAACGATCTCGAGCGGGGTGTGGACGAGCCAGTCGGAAAGCATAAATGTTGTACCAGTAGCATCGAAGTCACCGTCGGAGAATATTAGTAAGAGGTCGAGGCCTTCATCCAACGCTTGAATGCCGTGGGCAACGCCGTGGGGGAACCTAGAGAGGAACTTGGTCACTATGCGCGAACGTTGGTAACCTGTGGCTCACGTGAAGATATCCGGGTCAGAACCATTTCGTGGACCCTTGATATCGCTGATATACGTCCTTCCTTCTTCATCAACTGCGGTAATACGTCCGGTACCTGCAAGCAAAAGTGAAGACGTGTTCTTCGGTTGAGGATTAGTCAGGACAACGTACCACCCAAGACTATTCCCCACTCGGAAACACGATGCCAATGTCTGAGAGATGCGCATGTGAGGAAACAAAAATATACGAAGCATAGAAGATCGGCATCGTACAATTCACGGTACGCGTTTGGAGAGATGCGAAGCTCGGCAGCGGACATCTCCGTCGCTGAGAATTTCGAAAGATCAGGTGACCAACCATCCTCTCGCGGATTCAATTAGAAGGGAACGCACAAGATGGGAGGTCGGTGACGGTCTGCTCCCGAATCCAGCCACCATTCAGCAGGCGGCTGTGCGACAAAGAGAGCGACCATTTCAAATTGGGAATAGCGCCTAAACAAGTCCGGTCAGAACACCGAGGACAAGGGGTTCGAGAAATGAACAAACCATTGTCACTGCGAGGAGGGGCGACATAATCCGGATTCTGCCTGTCGATCTCTTCGTTGGTGCCCCCTGTGCGAATGTCTCCATAGGGTCCTCGAATAGGCTGAGGAATACCGGTTGGGGGGAAAGTCGCGACTTGACCGACATCCGGAAGGGTGATATCTCGTTTGGCGTTCTCGTACACAGGCCGCAAGTGACGGGTCTTGCGGCCGGTAGCCTCCCTCTTCGCCAGGAACAATGGGTACTCTGGTTCTCGAGCCACCGGAGCAGGATGATCTGGCTCCCTCTTCACCTCAGCCGCAGGGACGGCAGAGGCGGCGATGAGCAGAGCGGAGGACAAGAAGACGAGGAAGCAGGAGGGAAAGTTCACCATCGCTGTCAAGTCGGCTGGGAAATCGGTCGATGAGTGTCAGTCGCCTTTTATAGAGCCCAAGTGGATTCCTCCCCCCTATTCGCGCTCTGTTTGCACGGGGGCGCCAGGAGGTGACCATGTACAAAACTGAGCTCATACTGAGGATTGGAATCATCGGCCACTGCTTGCGATACCTCCGCTTCATTACGTCCAAGAAGGCACCCTGGGCGCCTTTCGTCGAAAGTTCCCACGATTAAACCGCTATCCCCACTCACAGAGCGTCCATGACGTTGTGTGTACATCGTTTCAGGCACTTTGAACGTTTGCTCAGCAAGAGTACTTTGGTCAGTGGTGAAACCAAAGATTTCCGGTCCTGCGCTCAGCGGGCCAGAGTATTTTTAGTCCCGCGGACATGATGCAACTTGCTTCCCATCACCCGCAGGCGCGGGGAACAGGGGTTCGAAGAGTGGGGCTAATACTGTAGAGCATGGGGTTGTCGAACAAATCTTGGAAGAACTGATGTATGCGTGTTACATAGTCTGGCTTGTCAGATAACAACCTTTGGCTATAATTAGGAGTGTCGGCGTCGGAGCCATTGGCCAACGTCACAGTGTCGCATGATCTGTGACAATGTAACGCGAAAGACTTTGTCTTTTCCTTCGTGATGAGCGGGCCGACTGCCAGGAAAACGATCAAGCAAGATGCTGTCCATCTGTATGTCGCGTTCCTTCCCACCAACGGCTATCTGATAACAAAACATCCATCTATTCACTCAGCGAACACCCTCGGCGGAGAGTTCTTCCGCAAGATATCACCCACATCATCATGAAAATGTTTGGGGCAGACAGAGAGACCCTCAGCGCATGTGCTCTCGTCGCTCGTGAATTTACGTTCCCCGCACTTTGTTGTCTCGGCCGTCACATCACCGTTGATACCGTCCCCCGCCTCCGAGAGTGTGCCAACCTTATCGCCAAAGGTTCAGCTTTCCAGCACGTTCGCTCACTCGACCTTGGTATCACGACGAAGAGAGCGATTCAGGGGAGGGACTGGGACGACTATCTAATTATCCTCGAACACTTTGCTCGTCGTCGCACCTTGACTCGCCTCTGGTTTTCGGGGGTACCTTTTTACCTCTCCAAACCCAAGAAGGCAGAGATGTTCAGAAACACCATCATCTCGTTAGCCGCCACAGTCAACGAACTGGGGCTCTACTCGTGTCATTTCTCGTGTTATGCCGAGATGATCTCCATGATCCGCGCCTTCCCTCTCTGCACTTCCCTTTATGTCCGCGACTGTGTTACCAAGAAGAACCCTGGAACATGTATATTTGCCCAACTTCCGCAGCATACACTACACATCAACGACCTGGAGCTCACCTCTTCGTCCGGTAACAGATTCCTGACCGATGTCTCAACCCTGGTCAAGGATGCTGCCTTGGATATCTCGTCCCTCGCCGGTTTCTCGTGTGAGATGACCACTGCTGATGCGGTCCGCTACGCCGTGGTGACTGCGGCGGCATCTCCAATCCAGAGATTCCAGCTGACCTGTGATGAAGCTGAAGGATTCCATGGTACGGCTAATCCACCTGGGAACACCCACATTTTGTTGTTGACTGCTCCATCCAAGTTCTCGCAGAACCTGTGGTAACAAGGTGGCCACTCAAATCGCTGACCATCGGCCCTATCGTTAAGAGAGATGATCGGTGGTACGAGCGTGCGTTGCTGTTCAGCCCAAACCTTCCACATCTGGAGGACATCACTATCCTGGGTTGCTACAGAGAACCGTTCTTTCGACAACGTCTCGGTTTTTGGAGGAGGTTGGATCAACTGCTCTCTCGCGAAGACATATTTCCGCGTCTGGAGAAGCTGGACATTTGTATGACAGTGGAATCGGGAAGACTCCAGCGCGCGCAGTGCCGGAGCATCGCGCAGAACACCCTCGCGCTCCACAAGGCGGAGAAAGTGTATTTTTGGGGTACGAAGTGTGAGTTGACCTCTCGGTTGTACAGTACCCCACGCTGATAATTCATAAAGCTCTCTACCCAGATCCCTATTGGTAGTCCGGCGGGTTTAAGAATTACAGTCTGTCAGAATAGTCAATGTGATCCCAGAATCGTTCGGATTTCTCCTCGGAAGGCAGGTTCTCGAGTTGAGATGATGGGCATCTCCATATCCTCCAGCATCCCGCCTCTAAAGTTGCGAGCATCCGTACCGCTTCGGGATCATTGTCAGCCCTTAATGACTTGATGACCTCGAGCATGGTCTCTGCATTGACCGAGTGCTCAGCCTCCTCAGCCTCCCAAAGCACATTCCTTTCCTATTGGAAGTTGAGTACACCGAATGATAGGGGAATGGCGCGTCGCGTACGAGTGCCTGTGTTGCGTTGGGGTCTTCGGCCTCTAATGCCTTCAAGTCCTCAACAGTCTTCTCATACCGTGCCTGAGAGAAAACATATGGTTCGGCATTTTCTTTGAACCATTTTTGGTTGTCCACTCGGGTGATTATGGACATGACGGTCCCGACGAGAATCCGAGCTACCATATACCGTTCATCGCTGTATGATCCAGTGAACATTAAACTACCTCGCCTATGACACATATTCATAGGGAGACACGTACCGTGACAGGTCCCGCTCTCTCCGCTCAACATCTTTTTGTTCACTAGGCGTTTCTGGAGCGTCTGGGGTGCTGGGACTGACGGTCTCGTGGTGGAGATACCGAATGAAGGGTATTTTCAAGACGGGTAGTAGTCGGGAGCGGTGCGATGGTGAGTCGGAGGTGAGGGGCGTGCTTGGTCGGGAGGTGATTGTGGGCCGACTAATCGACCGAGTTGCGAGACGCTTTGTTGGTAGCTGTATTGCTCGACGGGATATTGTCAGCCCGAGCATGTGCTGGCGGCGTGGTGATGGATTCGATCAAGCGGCAGTGATCGACTCCGGCTTCTCTCGTCCCGACCCACATTTCCTGTGGCACGCCCACCAAGGAGCCAACGTCTCAAGCTTGGTCTTTCTATCACCTCTGCATCAACCATTGAAATGGTGTGGAATTGGCTCACATCAACTCCTGCGCTCCCAGGAGACACCGGAACCTCCGAGTTCGCTATGCTGAGGCTTGCGACATCGTTAAATCCTGAGAACATTGGCTTTCCTGCAGGGGGCAACGCCTCATTGGGGGACCTGTGCTTCGGGTCCCACCATACTAAACTCCAGAGGGGCGTTTCTGCCGTACCGGTTTGGGGATGGTGGGGCTTCGTGGCGAATAACCGAATGTACAGAGCGGCTTCGGTGATTGTATGGAAACCTGCAAAACTGGCACTGCGACAAAATGTGGTAGAACCCCTACACTCCGAGTCGGACGAAGGAGCTCAAGGCCTTGATTTCTATTCTAAAGTGGACTGCGTTCTGGGTACGCCAATCGACCAAAGGGGAAACTTTAACGTTCAACCGCGGAGGCTTTTGCCGGAAAGTATGCTGCGGCCACTCATCGTCTGCTCGCCAGACATAATCCTCCTCCTGCCACTCGTGCAAAACGTGTCACATCGATGGGGTATTTATACCGAGGGCACATCTCTTCACTATCGCCCTCCGCCCTTGAAGCAATTCGTCGGGGTGTCTCTCGACTTCACGGAGAGAACATCGTTTTTTTGGTTATCCCCAGGAATCGAATATTCTGTGCTTACCGGACAAGGGTTGTGCCCAGTTCGCTGATTGGTGTTGGTCGGGATGTAGGGGATGTGGAATACAGGTAATCCGTTTCTCTTAACCCTGAGGCGGAGCTCAGCGTGGTTAGGTTGCAGATGATGGAGAGGTCGCACGATGTTAATAACTTGCGAAGGTTCGTGAACCTGCTTTCTGGAAGGCTGTAACGTCGGGCCGGGTGTTGTTTCGTCCTTCTCACCAGTGAACGCATGGGCGAGCTCTTTCTACATGCATTAAACTTCTTTGAAATTCTATGAACGGCCACTCCTGCTACGTTGAAAGGTTTGAACTATACGCATTCGGGCGAAGGTAGGTAGTTGTTCAAACTGAAGGCTGTAAGACCGAACCCTGCCTACTGCCCCATAAGATCGACCCCCGTCGTTTGTAGCGACATCCACTTCCCGATCGCTTCCTCTGCCTGGTTCTCGACATTCTCCAGCACCCTATTGATGGATCCCGCCACCATCTCCTTCAACGACTTTGCTTCTATGTCGTTGTCACTGTCAAAGTCATCCAGTCGGTGTAACAACGCGCGGAGGTCCCGAACGAAATGCAGTACGGTCAAATTCGCCGCTGTGGTTGGGAGATATACCGCAATGTACCTGTTCGTGTCTTCGTCGGTTGAACCCGAGCTTGGATCGGAAAGGTGACAATCGAGTTGAGTAGGAAAGGTGAAGTTGGCCCGAAGGGTGTGGAAGGTGTTCTCGATGTGCTCGATGGACGACATGAGAATAGCGTGATCAATCTCCGCTTGCTCCGTATCGGAACCAGAGGGATGTGTCCGAGATAACAAAGCAGAACCTGAGGGAGGAGGGCCATCTGACGGGGAGCTTCCTGAAGGACCAGGTTCGTCCGGTGATGGAACGCGAGAGCTAGTCCTTCTGGAGGCTGCCATTGCTTCTTGAAGGGAAGCCACAAAACCATCGTCTTCTGTTGGGGCAGGTTCTGGGTTAGGTTGGTCGGCGCCATCCAAATCCATGGCTAGTGCCTTTCCCTTCCCTTTATCGATTCTCTCTTCATTCACTAGGCCTGACCCAGGTAACTGGTTCGAGGGAGGAACAATAGGAGAAAACATGACGGGAGCGAGTTGGGAAAGTGACTCAAGCATCCAGAGTATAGGTCTATTGCCAGAACGGTCGGCAGAGTCGAAAATTGAGGACAACAACGAGGGGGCACTGTCCCAGCCCCCAGGGAACGTACGGCCGAATGAACGGGGTTGACCGAAGGTTTGTCGTTGCACCATGTTGGTGTCGTCGAAGGCTTCAGAATCCTGTCCGGTGTATCAGCGGAAAAGCGGCGATCAAGTCCTCCCCAGCACACATACCCATGAGTGGTCTGAGACAAAGTAGTTGACGAGCGGAGACGGCGTGACTTTCGCAGGCTGGAGAGAAGTCAACTTGTCCCCGAAGAGATGTTTGTACGAGTAGTAATCGTCGAGGAGGTTTGGAGGGGTTGTTGGGATGAATGTCATGATTCGATGGGAGAGATGTAGTGCACCATTGGCGAACGAGGGGTTCGATATTTATACCGAAGAACGCGTAATCATCGAGGGCCTCAATGAGGACGCGCAAGCGTGTCGAAGACCGCGTCAGCTGTGTTCATGACCGCGTAAGCTTCGATGGCGACGCGCAAGAGCTGAATCGATCTACTCCGCGCTTACTGCGGTTTCGGACCCACACACATCCCTTCCGACATCTTACCTTGGAATGGTCGGTTCTTACTTTTGTCCTGCCTACATTGGGTCCTATCACCATTTCTACCTTGGCAGTCATGTCGGGACCTCTACGTCTTCATCCAATGCTACCACGTCTGGAAGGACCTTGTGGAAAACCAACTTGAAAAGTCACCCGTGCTCAGACTCGCAGCTCCAGGACTTACCACCCTCTCATTGGGAGTTCTCTGAAAACCTATGCGATCCGTCGGGAGCAGTCGGACAGTCATAAGGGTTTTATTTGTGAAGGTCTCGTCACAGGAGCCGACATGTTGCAACGGCTCGGTTCTGCTCTGTGGATTTTACCTAGAGGTGATCATCTCCCTGTTCACACAAGGGGGTAACCTAGCCCTACACCAGATCCAGTGGTCTGATGAATTTTGTCGCAGCCAGTGATCACGCATGACCTGGACCCGGGAGTGTTTTACTCCACGCGACTTTACTCCACCCAGTATACGCATGCGATGAGTATTCAACTGTTGGGTGAATGAAAGCCGTCGCTCGCGTGAGTGTGTTTGCACTCACCCAGTATTGACGTTCGCATCCACCTGTTTTGGATCAATGTTTCCGGAGGTGTGATGGGCTACGAGGACAGTTTTTTTGTGCGGCAAGGTAAACTCCTTGGTCACATCAGCGGTCAAGAACTTTCCTGGGGTTACGGTGCAGCTCCGTGACACGGAAGGTCATCTTGAGTTCTCGGGGTTTAGATGGGTGAGTTCCTTATCACGACACATAGTACGTACGCCCGGTTCTCTTACTGCAAACCAATAGACTTCTACGTGGGGCCTATATATCCCCCCGCCCGGACCTGACTATTATACACTCCCTAGGGCACATTCTCGGTTTCCACCTCCCAGGTTTCCCGGTTCTCTCGCCGTGGAATCCCATTGTAATGGAGACCCTAAAGTGGTACTTGCCTGGTCCACCGCAGGATGGCCACGGAGCAAGCAGAAGGAGACCTTAGTCTCAGTTCACAGAGCCGATTTACGGCCCATCTCTCACCGATCGATTTAACCTCTATCTCACGCACGTCAGTAACCAGGGATAATCGCTGGCACGGTACCACTTCCTAAGGTGTTCCCAACCTCGGCTTCATCGGATAAAACCCGATCCTGCTGAAGAGAACTCGGTCACTCCTGAGCACGTCGCCCCATAGCAAGGGCTAGTATCGTGATTTACTTGGGGAGTCTACTCGGGAAGGGTTTATTCCCGATTCTACAAGACTAAACACGGGTACGAGCTTTGTATGAGTTTATACAAGAATATTGATGAGGAGGGGGTGCTGAGGGTACCCGGGAAGAGATGGGATGTAATCATTGGGCAGAGCTTTTTGCCACAATTTGACGATGTGTCGGGGAGGATTCTCCTCTGGAAATGGGATAACGTATCCTGTAAAAAGAGGGTATACATTTAGGATCTCATTTGAAGTTTTTGCTTGTTGACCGGTTACGAGTTGGTGCTCATGAGTTTGATCGCTCGAGAATCGCGTGCATCTCCTTGCATTTCACTATGGTGACAGATCATGAGGCGAGTGGGCAGAAATAACACATCAAGAGGGCGACAGGGAACCAATTTCTGTTCTTAGTAGGAGGCGAATGCTACAAGTTAACCTGCTACGATTCGAACAACGAGAGCCACTAACTCAGTAAACAATGTTCAATAACACCGGACGGCAATCCATCAGATCACAGTAGCTTGTGAATGAAATATCGTACACAACCTCCCAAAGGGTCGGGTCTTGCCCCAACTGGTGAGGGCATAAATGGAAATTGTCATAGCTGTGATGGACTGCGAGGTACGGGTACTATCGCGCAAAACCGGTCAACTCTTGCAACAGTGGATGAGAACAGGTTAGCAGCATCACTCCCCCACAAGAAGGCCGATAGGTAGGAAAGACCAAAGAGATCGGATGATTGGGAGGTCATGTCGGAGCAGAGGTGTCCGAGGGAGTGAGTGACAGGACATGCCAGGTATTTGTATGAAGCGATGAAGAGGTCGTTGAGGGAGCACGGCACGGGGGTACAAGCACCAGTTGCGATGGAGGGCTGACGATCGCGGCTGATCACTCCTCGTAAACAACCGTGGCGAGTGGCATGAATCAGCATGGCAAGAAAGATAAAAGCATCGGTTTCAGCCACGGCTTCGAAAGGAGGAAGGACAGACGGAGAGATGCACGGTAACGCGCTGGGTAGAAGCCATGGCCAGCGATGACGGCTTCCATACTAGGCTCGGAAATCGTGGCTTTAATTTATCGGAAAGACCTGGTATTTCGCAGGCGTTAGAACACAGAGACAAAGAGTGTCGTAGAAACAGCTGGCGGATAGGAGCGTCTCATGCACGTTTCACGATACAGGTGAGGCCGACTGGTGGGATTCCACTTAAGCTTCACGGACCCCCTATCAGATGGTATCCAACGCTGGTAACAAGCAGCTTGGTCCATCAGCGGGGTAGGATTGAAATATCGAAAGCTGGTGCCTGATTCACCTGGGGTTCCGGACGCCTGCCGGCTTGCTCGGTCGATCGATCGGCTGGCGGCCCGCCCCCGCCCCCGCCCCCGCACTGCAGC
>Ga0307514_10005251_pt1 | contig 11657 bp, 10 predicted proteins | sample 16_EM_MG_FD_203088 | JGI IMG/M metagenome (GOLD analysis project Ga0307514, IMG submission 203088) | Populus trichocarpa ectomycorrhiza microbial communities from riparian zone in the Pacific Northwest, United States - 16_EM | ecosystem: Host-associated > Plants > Roots > Unclassified | place...
ACACACCCTGATGTCCAGTAAACAAACTTATATGACATCTTGTTGTCTTGCTGTCCAGTAAATAAACTAATATGACATCTTGTTGTCCTGTCTTGATCATTCCCTTATATTTTACATCATGTGTAGCATATAGGTGGCCACAATTTCATGTAAAGAAAGCTTTACTCTTTTCACATATCATGTGCAGTTATATCAACACAATATTTGGGCTAAAACATAGCTTTTTCTTTAAAAGATCACATCATACTTCGATCTTTCACAATCACACTCTTATTTAGCAACTATCATATGAAGTTTCCATTGAAAACTAAGGTTATACATTTATATTCTGAAAATCCAGCAAACATTTAAAGAAATTCTTCATGCATAAAAGCATCTAAAACAATAGGATTTATACGTACTTATCAATTTAATCACTCACCTTAAGCTTTAGCCCATTTTCCCTTACTTTCTTTCCTTTCCTTTTATAAACTCACAATCTATCTTTGGTTTGTTTCCTAACAATTCTATTGAATCTAAGCCCTAATACTTCACAATTTGTTCTTGGAATTTATGGTTTGGTAGTGTTAGTTTGTAGGATAGTGTTTAGCTCTCTCTTAGGTTCAAGAAATGGAAGAAAAAGATGTAGTTAGTTCTGAAAATTTTGAAGGAAAGCACATCTCTACCTTCCTTTTGACACCTCATAAGCATGGCATGCCAAAACTTGTCCTCCTTCACCTACTTAATCATGCAAAACTTATCCTACTTCACCTAGTTAAGTTAGTAATTGCATTTTGAACCTTCTTTTCTTTAGTTCTTTGGCTTTTGTTCCCTAATTTTCTCTAAACTTACATTATTCTAAAGAAACCATCAATTACAGTCAAATGCAAATTTTGGGGTGTTACAATTGGAACTTCGTCAGCCCATTTGGCACCTTGTTCTCTATGTTCATGTTGGCTGTATGCAGTGTGAATGGAGAATGGCCTTGAGAGTAGCCAAATAGAATACAATCTGAGGTGTTTCTACCAATGATAGAATTCAGAGAGTAAGCTGACATGATGTCGACTTTCTCAGTTCTCTGTAGAGACAGAGCTAGTATGAAGGGTTTCTTTTTGCTGTATTAGCCAGGACCTTGTTCAGCTACCAAACTGAAACCCTACAGCAATCCTTAAATAATACATTCTCCTCGAATCCTTCCTATCTGGAGGGGGATTTTGCATTTAGCTATTTTGTCGTAGAACTTCAAATTGCATGGTTCTCTGTTAACAAACTAGAATTGCTACATCTACTTCCTGAGGTGGGCATTGCTTGTCTTCTTTAAGTTCCAACTAAATGATTCTTCAATCTTATTTTTGCATTTAACTTTGTCATTTCTGTGGTGTTTGCATTCTTATGCGAATAGAAGTGACAAATCAATTTACTTTAACAACTTAACTAAACTTCAATACCAAATAAGTGACTAGTTGCAGTGGTTGCTAGGTGTTGAGAATAGGATACCATGCAAGGGAGACAAGGTGTCTTCCCAGTAAAGGCAGCTAATAGGCAGACAGAGAAGAGGCACACTGATGTATTATTTTGACTCTTTTCTCATGATTCTGTTTCCTGATTTAGTAGGAACTGATGGTTTCACCCAGTCTTCATTGTGTTTTGGGGATCTTTTCTTTTTAGTTACTTTGCGTAGCACCGATTTAGTTGGATATGGGGACCTATGTCAGTTTCTTTCTTTGTTTATTTATTTTTGGGTTGGAGAGGAGTTGGATATTTTATTTTTCATTAATATTTCTTATATTTTACTAATTAATATTGAATTATGGGGAGACATCTATTTTGCAGGGATGCACACACTAGGGAGTTGCTGAAAATGTTCAATATAGATGGTCAGATTGAAAGATTGGACATGTTGTCAGGACAGGACTTAACCTTTGAAGATGATATCAAGATGAAAATTGTTGCTGGTTCAAAGAAAGAGAAAATGCAAACTTCATTCGGTTTCTTTCAGCGTTCACGTAATGCTATAATGGGAGCAGCTGATGCTGTCCGTCGAGTTGCTGTAAAAGGTGGATTTGGAGATGATAATAGGAGAACAGAAGCGGTAATTATAACAACAGATGGAATGATTTGGACTGGGTGTGCAAATGGCTCGCTTGTGCAATGGGATGGAAATGGCAATCGTTTGCAAGATTTCCAGTATCATCCTGTTGCTGTTCAGTGCTTGTGTACATTTGGTTTGCAAATATGGGTTGGTTATGCAAGTGGCACTGTTCAGGTGTTAGACCTTGAGGGTAATCTGGTTGGAGGATGGGTGGCTCACAGCAGTCAAGTAATAAAAATGGCTGTTGGGGGTGGCTATGTTTTCACCCTGGCTAATCATGGCGGTATACGTGGATGGAATGTCATGTCTCCAGGACCCCTTGATGGCATACTGCGTTCAGAGTTAGCTGGAAAAGAATTTTTGTATACAAGGATAGAGAATTTAAAAATATTGGCTGGTACATGGAATGTAGCACAAGGAAGAGCTTCGCAAGACTCACTTGTGTCCTGGTTAGGTTCTGCTGCTGGGGACATTGGCATTGTTGTTGTTGGGTTGCAAGAAGTTGAGATGGGTGCTGGTGTTCTTGCAATGTCTGCAGCTAAGGAAACTGTAAAGACATCTCCATTATTAAACTTGGCTAGTATGCTATTAAAGGGTTTTTGTTTGCATGGCCCTCAAAAGTTTTTTTCTGTGTGCTACGGAAGGGACCTTGTCTCTCCTAATCAATTTACAGAAATGACATTGAGAACTCTACTAGCTTGGTCAAGTTTTTTTGCTTTTTTGTTTTGTTTCAAGATATAATAAAACAGCTGTTGCAGGTGATATAATGATGGTGTTAAGTTGTTTTTATGGGTTGAAGATCTTTGAAAAATTTAATAATTTTAGTCTCAGCTTTAACAATGGTTGGAAACTTTGGAAAAGTACATGATGGAATGAATAAAATGCATTAATATGCTGGTTGGGCAATGAATAAAATGCATGACAGATGTTCACTGTGAACACGCTTTAGGATAGGGCAATGTGGGGTGATTTGCTAGGCAGCCATCACAATGAAGTTGTCTATGATGTTTTTGATATGCTGGTTGTAAATGACCTTTCCTCAAATAAATGAAAGCAAGGATAATTGGAATGAAAGCAATGCTGTTAAACTTCTTGTATGAACATTCTCTTTTATGATTATGCTTATATTATAATTACCCTTGCTTTTCTTCTCTCATCAATTTTGCTGTCTCATGCTATTTGTTTTTTCCTTTCAACTGCAGGTTGGACTGGAGGGCAGTTCTGCTGGGCAGTGGTGGCTGGATATGATTGGCAAAACATTGGATGAAGGGTCAACATTTGAACGTGTTGGTTCTCGGCAGCTAGCAGGCTTGCTGATTGCTATGTGGTCAGTATCTATGGATTATGATAAAAATATGAAATTAGGCCTTTAGTGTTTATCATCAATGGATGTTTGTATGGCTGGATAAAATTGATAATTTCATTGTTATAAATCATATTTCAAGTGAGTTCATTATGTTAGATCGGCATATCTGCATGTATAAAAGAAATGTGCTCGCTAGAAGGCCAGCATTATAAGATTGGAATATGAGCCCTTTACATTTTTCCTTTTTATGTTTACCCTTTCATTTCTTTGGGGTTATTTCTTTGGTTGTGGTGAAGGGTGTATGCAGTGAGGCTGCTTAATTTGGTCCTGAAATGGAATCCACATAATAACTTGATTCAATTTGATTGTGATGTCAGCCCTCTGTAATTTTATGTTCCAGTTCTAGCTTAGGCATGTGCAACTTATCTATTAAATCTCATTCGTCTCAGCCCTTAATGGCTATCTTGGTTCTGATAATTGAATAATTGTATGGCAGGGTTAGAAATAATCTTAAAGCTCATGTCGGGGATGTTGATGCTGCTGCAGTTCCATGTGGCTTTGGGCGTGCAATTGGTAATAAGGTATGCCTTTCCATGTTTTGCTTTCTACCAACTCTGCCCTTGCATTATTTTCAGGAACTGTGTTTGTCTTTGCCTGATTAAAGTTACCTGTTTAAATCTTAATAATTAAATTAAATACAACTTAATGTATAATTAGAAGTTTTAGTGGATCAACCTCCACTTACATTATTTTATCTTATTTTATCTCTTATCATTTTCAAAAAGAAATTGTTTGTAAGAATCACAAAACATCTACATTGTAAAAAAGAATTCATGAATACAAAGAAAAATGTAACCTCCTTTCTTATAATACTGTAAATGCACCCCACTTAATATAAAAAATGTAAGTACTCGTTGGTATAAGAAAATAAATGTGTCAACGAAACAAATCCCATGCAACAAAATAAAAGTAATAAATACCAAAAAAAATTGAACAGATCGAGATCTTCTCTAATCATGTGATTATAAACCATTGGAATACTCGAGAAAAAGCTTGTTTTCTCAAATTCTCTCCAATCACCGATGACCATGGGACCTGCGAAACTGCAATGGATGACAATTAACATTGACAAGGAACATTATCTGTGAATGAGCTGGACATGTAGAGATAAACCATCCCATTATTCAAGGAAGAAATTTCGATATATATAGCTACTAGAACTGCTGCTGAGGTTTTATAGTTTATAGGTTCTCTGTTAATACAGAATTACTCTGCTTCCTGTTCTCCGTGTGTTCTATTACCATATCCCATGCCCAAATGATTGTTTATTCTTTCTGTGGAGCAATTACAGCTTTGCCTGTTCTGCCCGTGCATTATTTTCAGGAACTGTGTTTGTCTTTGCCTGATTAAAGTTACCTGTTTAAAGGGAAAAAAATTATTTTTTCACTTATCAATTGAATGTCTTGGATTCAAGTTGTAACTACCTCACAAATCTTTTCTTTACACTGCCTGGCTTTTTTTCAGCATGCCTTCTCGAGCTATTCTTTTTATTGGTGTGGCTAATTGTTGACTGTGCAGGGTGCTGTTGGTTTGAGGATTAGGGTATATGATCGGGTAATGTGCTTCATTAATTGTCACTTTGCAGCACATTTAGAAGCGGTCAATCGTCGCAATGCTGATTTTGACCATGTATATCGGACAATGACCTTTGGCCGACCATCTAACTTCTTCAATGCTGCAGCCGGTATGGTGTCATACCTTTTCTTGTCTTGCTCGATTGTCTGCCATTTATTTTGGCTTGTTTATAGAACTGGCTTGCCATTGCTCCTTTCTTTTGCAGCTGGCACTTTATCTGCAGTCCAAAATCCCTTGCGTCCAGAAGGAATACCCGAGTTATCAGAGGCAGACATGGTCATATTTCTTGGCGATTTTAATTATCGGCTTGATGGTATATCTTATGACGAAGCAAGGGATTTTGTGTCTCAGAGAAGCTTTGATTGGCTTAGAGAAAAGGACCAACTCCGAACAGAAATGGGAGTTGGAAAAGTGTTCCAAGGAATGCGCGAAGCAGTTATTAGATTTCCTCCCACATACAAGTTTGAAAAGCACCAACCTGGTTTAGCAGGTATGCTTACTGTACATTATGGAGATTTCTGGGTCAACTCACCTGGATTATTGAGGCAGGAATTGGTTTCTAATTGATCCCTTTTGGATGTTTCGTTAAGTATATGATTTGTGTAGGTAAACCATGAGTAATAAATCAGATTGAGAACCCCCTGGGAGAGAGGGGGGGTATCAATAGGCTACAGTATCTTTTTCCAGCTTTTATGTTACGGATAGTCAGAAGTTTTATAACTTTTAACTGCTGTAACTACCTGCAGGGTATGATTCAGGTGAAAAGAAGCGCATCCCTGCCTGGTGTGACAGGGTACTATATCGTGATAGCCGGTCAGCCCATGTATCTGAATGCTGCTTAGACTGTCCTGTTGTTTCTTTGATATCCCAGTAAGTTTTCTTAGTAAGGTTTTCTGATGTGTACAGGGAATAAAGATATACCTGCTAAAAGATAAATTTGCGTTGATTAACTAAGACTCATCCTTTGCCTAGACAATGTCTGCATTTACCCGAGCATTAGCTAGTTTGTCCACTTGCATCATAGGGAAATAATATCACTTTAGGGAAAAGCACATGCCCGGCCGCGTGCGCCCACACACACATATCTATAACCTGCTATCTATTGTATAGGTACGATGCTTGCATGGATGTAACCGACAGCGATCACAAGCCTGTTCGTTGCATATTCAGTGTTGATATTGCACGAGTTGATGAGTCAGTGAGGAGACAAGAGTTTGGAGACATTATGAAATCAAATGAGGAAATTAGATACATAATTGATGAACTAAGCAAGATTCCAGAAACTATTGTCAGCACAAACAACATAATCCTTCCAAACCAGGATACAACAATTTTGCGTATCACAAATAAATGTGGGGAAAATGATGCTTTGTTCGAAATTATTTGTGAAGGCCAGTCTATAATTGATGAGAATGGACAAGCATCAGATCATCATCCAAGAGGTTCCTATGGCTTTCCGCAATGGCTTGAGGTAAGTTCCCTGCTTCACAGAAAAATATACTCTAATAACCTTAATTGTTCCTTTTACCCATTATTTGGGCCATTTTGCTGGATACCAGATCATATTGATCTTGATCTTTCAAAAAAAATACGGGAGACTGTAAAAATGTCCGACTCTATTATGAACAACAGAGCCCTGACCCCAAACTAATTGGGATCGGCTGGATGGATTCCTTTGTAACATTCCGTGCTATCATAAACCAAACCTGCCTACGAGGCTCAAAAGAGGAGCTTGTCCTCCTCAACATTGAATTTGAGTCTAATTTGTTTATAATGGACTGGTTATTGAACAGTGCCAGTGAAAATAAGGGGTGGTGCGGTAAAGATAAATCCAATTGCTTGCACACACAGCACTAATGACCATTCGATTTCACTTGATAAGCACGCCCTTATATACCTATTATAGGTGATCAAGAGTACCGCTTTGTGCATTTCAAAATTTGTGCAATTTGAATCAGGTCACTCCAGCAGCTGGTATAATTAAACCAGGCCATATTGCCGAGGTGTCAATTCATCTTGAAGATTTCCCCACTTTGGAAGTTTTTCTTGATGGTGTCCCTCAAAATTCATGGTGTGAAGACACCAGAGACAAGGAAGCTATATTGGTGGTGAAAGTTCGTGGAACTTGCAACACAAATGAGACAAGAAACCACCGGATACGTGTGCGCCACTGCTGTTCATCGCAAACAGCACAACTTGACCCAAGACCGAATGGCTCGGAGCAAATCCAAGGAAATCTTCTTCACCGGGCTGATTACCAACATCTTAGCAGTTCCTATGATGTGGTCAGCCACCTGCGTAACTTGCGTAGTCCATAAATGGAAATCATTTGCAGTTGTTGAATGGCAAAGCACTGACGAGTTGTTCTCCCTTCTCCATTTTTTACAATCATCTTCGTGTAAATAACAGAAGCCTTCTTGCTTTCATTGCTTTTACAAGTTGAGCGCTTGTAAATAGTTTTTTCTTTCAGTTTGATCCAATGCTAATTTTTTGTATGTCTTCAGTTTTTTAGGCGAGTCTGAATATTTGCATTTTTCTTCTTCTTAATTTAGTTCTCAATTGAAAAGGATCAATATGAGGCATCGTTCTTGAATAAATGATGCATGGATCAATTTCAATGGGCCTGTAGTTTACTTCTTGCAAATGTAAAAGGGCTGGAGCTCCATGTAACAATAAAATACCCATCCTGCTATTGGATTGATCTTCACACACAGGGAGAACCATCTCTTCTAAAAAAGATACAGAAAATAAGTTTTATTTATTTATTTATTTATTCCCCAATTGATGCCACGGCAAACCACACACATATATGCAATTGCATGCACGGTGGCACAACCTTGCTTAATTACATTTTAAAGCTTTAAGTAACCTTGTACCCAAGACGATAAGCATATTTGATGAGATCATCCAACTCATCCTTGTCTACAAGCCCATCGTGGTTGGCATCGGCATGGTGGAGCCCACGGGCGGCTCTAAAGGCAGGGATAAGCGCACCAAGACGACTGAAGGCATGCTTTAGCTCTTTCTTGCTGAGAAGACCGTCCTTATTGATATCGGACTGCATGAAAATTGCCCTCAACTGCTCTTCAGTTAGCTGAGAAACAAGTGGTTTGGGCAGGCGTCGTTTAGGTTCCTTGGCATCAAACTCCATGGTCCCGATGGAATTATAAGAGATTAGCTTAATTCGAACGTAAGAGATGTTTTCACGCTACGATTTTTGCAAGTTTGAAAGCAAGGCTCATGTGTATATATATACATGTCTCGAGTAATCAATCAATCAATTCAATAGTACAGTCCATGCACACCGACTTATCTCCATGCAATATTCCATATAAAAAAATGCTCTACTTTAAACAAATAATGCGTGCAGCTTTATGGATATGTTCTGATCTTTACTTATCTTTGACCCCTTTGTTTTGGACCACATATACACTTCTATACATTTCCATATTCCTGTTCGTGTCTAAACCTATGGGAGAGATGCAAGCTTAAGGCCTACAATTAGTTAATTAGAGGAAATAAGTGAAGACGAGTCCGAAGCTTTGAACTCAGCTAATGAGGAAGTTAAGGTTATTGAAAGCTAGCAGAGGTCCCGGCGTAAAGAAATTGTAATCATGAGTTTCAAAATAAAAAAAATCAAATAAAAACCATAGAGATCATACATAATTCTTAAAGATATAAAAAACATATTTTATAAGAAATAAGTCTTAAAGAAGTTAAGGTTATTGAAAGCCTTTCCATCACCTCAGGCCTGCCACCAGAAACACAAGCTTTAATGAGAGTAATGGAGAGGAGAGGAGAGGAGAGGAGAGGAGAGGAGAGAGATATTATCATACCTGTTAGTGGCACGCCGATCTGAACCATCTAACTCTACACAAGCAACTGCAATTACAGGCATTACATTAATCCATACAAACAGGAAACAAGTTAATATTGAGTAGAGAAAAACGCATGTTTCCATTCAGGAAATGTTACTGACCTTGTTTAAAAGCCGCTCGACAACCTACCCCCTTCTTTTCCACGAGTTATCGTCAAAGCATCCACCTATATAAAACAAAATGAATCAGTTGCAAAGTACGTACAACAAACTTAATGGATCTCAGATTACCCAGAAGAACACATGCAATGTTCAGAAAGCCTCGTCAGCCAGAAAACCAACTGTGAGTACTTTACAGGTCATTAAATTTGAATCTCACAAATTAAAGTCAAATAGATCAAAGAGGAAAGAACAGTACAAACATGGAGTACTTTGGAATTTCCAATGTACACAAAATTCAGAGTTCACTAGAGTAAGGAAAATGCCAAATATTTCAGTCTTCTATCTTTCCAATATAGATATCCATCATATCAAATTAAATAACTGGAAACTGATGAATACAAAGAACACGAGAGCCACAAACCTCATCAAAGAAGATTGTGCATGGCAAGCACGACAGAACAATGTCCGAACTGCCAGTTCACTTTCTCCAACATGCTTATTCAGAAGTTCAGGACCCTAACAAATCATGGGACTGGTCATCATTAATGCTTTCATTGCTTTTACAAGTTGAGCGCTTCTAAATAATTTTTTCTTTCAGTTTGATCCAATGCCAATTTTTGTATGTCTTCAGTATATATTTAGGCGAGTCTGAATACTGAATAGAACTTACATTAATTTCTAGGGACTGATTTGTCAATTTATAAATGTACAGAAAAATGATTTTTCAATTTTATTCATTTTTTTTCTAAGATATATGGTTTTGTTTTGGCTCAACAGTAATGGTGGGCATTATCCTTCCTCATTTAATTTGGTTATGAGTTATGAAAAGCTGTAAATTTCTTATAACTTTCTTAGTTTAGATGTGGAAACATCTCTGAATGGATTGGAAGAATGGAGTATTTTCAGCGTGCAAAAAACTAGTTTAAGAATACAATTAATTGGTTGTAATTAGAAAAACAAGGGTCGAAGAACACTTTGATTGCTTTTAATTAATTCATCTAGCATGTTTTGAATATTTGAGAGAAATAATTACTTAATTAATTAACAAAAACACTTATTTTTTTAAGTCAAATATTCGTGTATATTTCATAATTTTATATAAGCATAGGGATATTTCATCTGTTAAATTGCATGGAGAGGAAACGAATCGATGAATATTTGCATTTTTCTTCTTCTTAATTTAGTTCTCAATTGAAAAAGATCAATATGAGGCATCGTTCTTGAATAAATGAGTTTACTTCCTGCAAAGGTAAAAGGGCCGGAGCTCCAGGTTCAGAATATATATATAATAATAAAACACCCATCCTGCTGTTGGATTGATCTTTGATCACATAGAGGGAGAACCATCTCTTCTAAAAAAGACACAGAAAATAAGTTTTTATTTTCCCAATTGATGCCACGGCAAACCACACACATATATGCAATTGCATGCACAGTGGCACAACCTGCTTAATTACATTTTAAAGCTCTAAGCAACCTTGTACCCGAGACGATAAGCATATTTGATGAGATCATCCAACTCATCCTTGTCTACAACCCCATCGTGGTTGGCATCGGCATGGTGGAGCCCACGGGCGGCTCTAAAGGCAGGGATAAATGCACCCAGACGACCGAAGGCTTGCTTTAGCTCTTTCTTGCTGAGAACACCGTCCTTGTTGATATCGGACTCCATGAAAATTGCCCTCAACTGCTCTTTAGTTAGCTGAGAAACAGGTAGTTTAGGCTCGCGTGGTTTATATTTCCTGACTTCAAACCCCATGGTCTCGATGGAATAATAAGAGATTAGCTTAATTTGAATGTAAGAGATGTTTTCACGCTACGATTTTGCAAGTTTGAAAGCAAGGCTCATATATATATATATATATATATATACATGTCTCGAGCAATCAATCTATCAATCAATCAATTCAATAGTACAGTCCATGCACACCGACTTTTCTCCATGCAATATTCCATATAAAAAAATGCTCTACTTTAGACAAATAATGCGTGCAGCTTTACGGATATATATGTTCTGATCTTTGCTTATCTTTGATCCTTTTATTTTGAACCACATATATACACTTCTATATATTTCCATATTCCTGTTCATGTCTAAACCTATGGGAGAGATGCAAGCTTAAGGCCTACAATTAGTTAATTAGAGGAAATAAGTGAAGACGAGTCCGAAACTTTGACTCAGCTAATGAGGACGCGGTGGAAATATATATACATATCATTTTCTAATTAATCCGAATTTGACCATATCTATCCTTAAAACCTCTTCAAGTTACAACATCAACTAATTAAACCCTTCAAGTACTTCCATAAGTTCTCATTAATATTAACACAATCATTACAATTAATCAAGCATCTCCCTCTTTTTGTGTCCCGAGAGCAAAGAACATGTATAAGTTGTGTCTTCATTATCTGCTGTCTGACCTTTTCTTGATCCTCGTAAGTTCACACATTAACATATCATCCACCGAAACAAGTTATAATGTGCTAACTTGGACTCCACACAAGCCTTCCTTGATGCTTGGACTGCTGCATGTGGCTCTACCAATTCAAACAATGATTTGCATATATACCTAAAGGAAGGTATTAATTTGCTTGGCTCAGTTTCCTTTGAAGGTCATAACTACACAAGTCCTGATATTACTTTAAGGATTGATGGCACCAGATTG
>Ga0307514_10005253_pt1 | contig 11657 bp, 13 predicted proteins | sample 16_EM_MG_FD_203088 | JGI IMG/M metagenome (GOLD analysis project Ga0307514, IMG submission 203088) | Populus trichocarpa ectomycorrhiza microbial communities from riparian zone in the Pacific Northwest, United States - 16_EM | ecosystem: Host-associated > Plants > Roots > Unclassified | place...
GCACAGACCATGAGGCAGTGTGCCATGTGACTGAATAATGTTCAGTCAGTGGGGTCGCTTCGTAATCTTGATGACGAAGTCTTACTCAGCTCTTAGTAATACGCGCTTACATAGCGCAGAGCTTATGTCAAACATATCACATGTTCAACACTAGACGTCACTTTCACTTCTACAAAGTTCACTAGGTTATGGGCCCCAACCGTACACGCTAAATCGACGAATAACTGCTCACTAATCTCACTTGCTTATTCTTGTATTCTCAGAAGCCATAACCTGCCAACATGACGTCAAAGGATTCCGATATCTTCAAAGTTCCGAAACTGCTTGCTGATGGCAGCAACTGGATCACCTACAAAGATAGACTCCGGTGGGTGCTTGATGCCCGAGGTCTCTCTAGTCATCTTGATGACAACGTGTCTGAGCCCCAGCCATCCACCGTTGCAACTGAATCATCCACTACAACCCCTACGCAGCCGCCACCTGATGCCTTGTCTCAGCTCACAGCAGACGAACAGCATGGATACATTACCCGCCTTGAAAAATGGCATGTCTCTGAAGCTACCATCAAGCAGTGCATTGCTAGCACTGTCCCAGACTCTATTTTTAATCGCGTCAAGTCAAAGAAGACGGCGAAGGAGGTATGGGATGCTGTTGGAGAAATTTTCGAGGGGAGATCACTGATGGTAGCGATAGATCTGCGACAGAAAATGCAGAACTTGCGATGTGGAGAAAACGACAACGCCCAAACCCATTTCGACACGTTATGTGATATGAACGAACACCTACCGTCTATGGGCGTCACCCTCGCTGACCACAAATTTAGCTCCATCATAATCACTTCACTTCCTCCCATTTATGACCCTACCATTTCCTCTATCCTTGCGAGTACCAGACTCAGCAAAACCACACTTGACCCCACCACTGTCATCACCCTTATCACTGACAATTACGATAGGCGCATCGTCACGAGAAAGAAGGGAAGGAAGGATGACAAAGATGTTGCTTTTTCTGCCGAAGGAGCATCACGAAGCAGGAAGAGTGGAGGGAGGAAGGATGTAAAATGTCACAACTGCGGGAAGAAAGGACACTTCAAAGCAGATTGTTGGGCAAAAGGAGGAGGAAAGGAGGGGCAGGGACCAAAGAAGAGGGATGACAAGAAAGGGGGAAGTGGAAGTGGAGGAATGAGTGCCAGTGCAGCCGCCATGGACTTGGATAAGGAGGATGGTGTTTGGGCTGTAGTGAATGGGGTTGAGATGTTTGAGGACTGGACGAGCAACAGCAGTGAAGAAACTGACTTGTCACTTTTGAACGAGGTGAACTCCGAGGGAGAAGGCTTCAACAACTCACCAATCCAACACATTCCTGACACAGATGCAGCAAATGCCGAAATACTCCGTCATATCCTTCTCTCTCGCAACAAGAACCAGATCTCACTTCACGAAGAATGTGATGACGATGTTTCCATTCCCGACCTTCAATCTGTTTCAGATACAGACAGTAACGATGATGATGAACATTTCACACCTACTACCCGAGCCACTCACGGCTGCAAATGCAGTGAGCGCAATCACGATTTTTTTGTCTGTAATCGACCCATGAACAGTGGCTGCAACAGTTCTGAATCTAAATCAGACCTGAACTTGGGAGATTCATTTTACAACGATACATACCTTGGCACACCCGACTCTAGCTTCGTTGGTGCAGTTCTGGATGGATCTGCAGAAAGTCGGAAAGCAGAAAGTGACTTATACGATTCTGGCACTTCACGACATATGACCCCATTTCGTAATCGCCTTATTAATTTCACGTCTATTGACTCTCGCCCTATTCGAGCCGCCGACAAACGAATTTTCCATGCAATTGGGAAAGGAGATATGCGCATCGAAATCCCAAATGGAAGGAGCACTACGACAATCCTTCTAAAAGATGTCCTATATGCCCCTGACATGGGGCTGACCATCATCTCCATCAGCCGTATCACTGCAGCTGGCTATTCCACCCTATTTCATGCCAACTTCTTTCGTATCTTCAATCACAGGAACTCATGCATTGGACATATTCACGTCACCTCCAATGGTCTATATCAGGTAGACCATGAGGAGTCCGCTTTGGCTGCAGAAATCAAGGAAAAGTTATCGCTGTTGGAATTGCATCGCAAAATGGGACACATTGCTCCTGATGCTGTGAGGAAGTTGGTGAAAGAAGGCCGGGTTGTGGGAATAGAGCTGGAAGATGAAGGGGAGATGGGGGCTTGCGAATCTTGTGAATATGCGAAGACTACAAGGAAGAAGGTCAGGAGGGAGAGGGAAGAGCCAAGGGTTTCTCACTTTGGCAACGAAATTCATTCGGATGTTTGGGGGCCTTCGCCAATTGAAACGATCAACCATCGGCGCTATTATGTCTCGTTCACGGATGATCACACGCGCTATACACACATCACCCTCCTCACAACGAAGGACAAAACCTTTGAAGCCTACAAACATTTCGAAGCTTGGGCAGCAACTCAACATGAAGTTAGGGTCAAGCGACTTCGAAGTGACAGAGGAGGGGAATACCTCAGCAATGCATTTCGTGATCACCTAAAATCAAAAGGGACTGAACGTCATCTCACTACCCATGATACTCCACAACACAACAGAATCGCCGAGTCCTTAAATCGCCGCCTTCTGGAGCGTACCAGCGCTATGCTTCACCAGAGTGCTTTGCCGAAGTTCCTATGGGGAGAGGCTGTCATGCATGCTGTCTGGCTCAAAAATTGCACATCAATGTGTATTCTTGAGAACATGACACCACTTGAGGCACTCACTTGGAAGAAACCTGATCTTTCCAAGTTGCCGGAATGGGGAACAAGGGTGTGGGTACACAATGATGAGGGAAGCAAGCTAGATGGATGCTCGAAGATTGGTAGATGGGTCAGATTTGACGAAGAAAGTACTCACGCACATTGGATCTATTGGCCAGATCGACGGACTGTCTCAGTTGAACGTAACATCAAATTTGATGAGAACTCTGTCCTCATTCCCAATATCGACATGCCGCTTGAGGGGGAGATTGAAGAATGTAGTGAGGAGGAGGAAAGAATGGAGGACAAACCTGTTGAAGAAGACCAGATCCTGGATACCAATCAGCCTGTCGACACTCAATCGTCCATCATTACTCCTATCACCCCAGCACAACTTCCGCGATGATCCTCTTGTGCTCAAAAACCTGCCGATTATCTTAAACGACTCAATAGTGGAGAAGGATCTACCCAAGGGACTTACAGAAATGGGCACTACATTGGTCCAAAAACTCCTGCAGGAATGGTGAAGAATTTGGAATCCGGAGCTGTAGGAGAAGATGAGGAGGACTTCAAAATTGGGGGTGTAGAGTTTGTAATGGGAGCAGCAATGATGGAAGCTGAGGGACTAGATCCGAGAACTCTAGAAGAAGCGAAGGCACAATCGGATTGGCCAATGTGGAAGGAAGCAATGGAGAAAGAACTTGAGGTACTTTGCAAGGCAAATACCTGGACTGTTGTTGAGCGACCGCCCAGCAAAAACATCGTAGGTTGCAAATGGGTCTTCCAAATCAAGAAGAATGCCCTTGGACAGATCGAAAAATACAAGGCTCGTCTTGTTGCTCGTGGATTCACTCAAGTTTACGGAGTCGACTACATGGAAATGTTTGCCCCAGTCGCCAAACTCTCCAGCCTACATACCATTCTTGCTATTGCAGCTCGCAATGATTGGCCCATCGAAGTCTTCAACTTTAACAGCGCTTTCCTAAATGGCCAACTTGATGAAGAAATCTTTATGCAGTTACCACCTGGCTTTGAAGACACCAATTCCTCCACACTTGTCGCTCGCGTCAGTAAGGCCATTTACAGTCTCAAACAAGCTGGGTGCACCTGGTACACTGCCCTTCACAATGCTCTCGAAGGCATAGGTTTCAAACGATCCAATTACGATGATGGAGTCTTCTATGCTCAAATATGTGCAGGCCTTGTTGTTCTTGCAATTCATGTGGACGACTGTACTATCACTGGGAACACACAGGCATTACTCAACACGTTCAAGGTCAAGATTAACGCACGTTATACGATGATGGACTTAGGACCCATCAGCTGGCTTTTGGGCATTAGTGTCGCTCGAAATCGCAAAAAATTGCACCATTACTTTATCTCAGCAAAGCTACATCAAGTCCATACTTGCGCGCTTCAACCTCATGGATACCAAACCACTCTCGATCCCTATGGATCCGAATATCAGCTTCTCAAAAGATGACTGCCCAATCACACCTGACGAAGTTGCCCGCATGCGTCACGTACCATATCGTGAAGCAATTGGATCGCTTATGTACACGAGTGTTGGAACCCACCCTGATATTTCATTTGCTGTCTCAACCCTCTCGCAATTCCTTGACAACCCTGGGCAGGCACACTGGGAGGCCATGAAACGAGTTTTCCGTTATATATTAGGAACGAAGGATTGGGGATTAGCTTTTGGAGAAAGGAAGGAAGGGTTGGAAGGATATACGGATGCAGATGGAGCGTCCCAGGAGCATAGGCGTGCAATTTTGGGCTGTGCATTTCTTATAGACGGAGGAGCTGTCTCATGGAGTTCTCGCAAGCAAGAACTCGTCACATTGTCTACTGCCGAAGCCGAGTATGTCGCAGCGACTCATGCCGCCAAGGAAGGAATTTGGCTTTGCAATTTCATTGGAGAAGTTTTCACTCCCTTCACCGATCCGACTACGCTCTATTGCAACAACCAATCTGCCGTTGCAATTGCCACAAACGGAAACTTTCACGCGCGTACCAAGCACATCAATATTCACTATCATTTCATTTGCTTTGTTATTGAAAACGGCTCTCTCACCCTCGTTTATTGTCCAACTGATGATATGACAGCCAATATTCTCACCAAAGCCTTACCAAACTCGAAGGCCAAACACTTTGCCGCCTCACTTGGACTTTCTCGTGTTCCGACTCAGGTTTGAGGGGGAGTGTTGAGAGTTACAAACCTTGTCATAACAATACCAAATGGCTAGGACCATTGGTTCTTTATTATTTCTGTATGTTCTTTTCTTTTGCTTGAGCCATGGTCCTCTCAGAGACCTTATTATGGTTATTCTTTCCTTTTGTATGCTTTGACCATTTTACTACTCTCTATTGTAGTTTATTCTTCTATCGACATAATAAGTACTTTAGGTATAAATACCTTCGACGTGTATCTTATAACTTCAGTCTAATCTATATGTCTGTGACGTCACTTTCACTTCTACAAAGTTCACTAAACTTTGGAGTGGCTATGTACCTGTTTATAGCAAAGGTCCCTTTAAATATAGCTCAGGTCCCCTTACATATAGTGTGCAAAGCACATGTAGCTGCCATAGCAATTCCTGGATTTACTGATGTTATGAGTCAGTGAAAGTTGATAATTTTGAAACTCTGACAGGTTGCCGAAACTCCTATCTATGATAGAATGACGAATGAAAAGCAAGAAAAAATCAGATTTCAGATACAGACAGACCCTCAATATAGATATCTGGCTTTTTTTTCTGCCAACTTATTATACTCTCCTGTACCAACTTTTTATCCACCAATAAGTACCCCATTTTCCTTCTCCACCAGTTTCTCTACAGCAATCTGACTCCCTTCCTGTAATATCACAAGCCTGAGAACCTTCAAGGCAATGATCCCGTCACCAACAGCTCGGTATGGGTAAGCATTAGCACAGCCAAAGCGCAGCTCAGTGAACGTGTTCAAGTTTCTACAACAACCTGAGTTTCACGTGTTGATGCCATCGCTCGGCAATGTGTCGGAGTTCAACTTTCACCGACTCCCTATGACAGCATCAGTAACAGGTGTAAGGCTAAGCTCTTGTCATGACCGACCTACTGTAAGCATGATCTATACACGTGACTCACGTGATCCTATTCGACGCGTATATATAAGTATAGTAAATAGGTAGAAGACGTACTTATCTTCTGTTGAAGAATACCCTTATGAATCCCTTATTATCTATTTATTATATTCCTTTCTTATTCTATTCTTTTCCCTACTTTATTGATATTACCTACTCCTGCTTACCTAACTCTACACCACATCACTGTTATCCCCCTGACCGGTTACTCTCAGTTGTTACCACCACCAACTGAGAGTAAGCTGTTCCTATATCCCTTCTTACTACTTAGATACTTATCACCTATTACTTTAGCTTACCTTTTACTGTTCTTACAATAGGTTATGGGCCCCGGTGTCGCTAGACTCTAGCCTCAACTGAAGAGAACACACCACAGATTCCAGAATCACTTACAGAGTCCCACTGACTCATACTTTATACACACACACTTACTACCCCTATACACAATGTCCTCGACCTCACCCTCCCTGACAATCCTCTCTGAAGAACAAAAGTTCAACAGTGACAACTTACTCTCATGGACTACCAACATGACCCAATTGTTGGGAGCAAAGGGACTACTGGGATACATTGACGGAAATATTACCATACCTACCCAAACACCAACTGGAACCTCCACTCCACCCCTATCTACTCTACCACTCCAACTGCCAATGAATGGCATTTTCGTGACCAACTCACTCGCAGGCATATCACCCTCAATTGTACTGACATCGCTGGACTTGGAGTCAAGACAACAGGAACAGCCAAGGAGGCTTGGGACTCAATTCAAACCGAGTGAGGGACAAGCACCGATATGCGGCGATCCCATGCACAGGATCTGCTCAACAAGACCACCTACACTGAAGGTGCGAGTGTCCAGGACCATATTAAGCAACTCCACACCCAGAAGGCAGCCGTCGATAACCTTAGCGCAACCACTATGAACAACGAAACATGGTGCAGTATAATCATCCGCTTCATACCACCCACACCGAGGTGGCTCCCAGTCATCCCTTCCCTGTATACCCTCACTTCCCCAGCAGACATCATCTCTAACCTCCTTGCCCACAGTATGATCCTTGACAGAGGCAACAAGAACCTCTCCAATATGGCATTAACAACTCGGGAAGCAGAAGGGTGCACTAACCCAGATTGCAAAGCCAGGGTGCGCTCTACCCACACTACCGCAAATTGCTACTGGCCCAGCGGAGGGAAAGAAGGCCAATTCCCTCCCAACTTTGGCTGTAGGTCCACAACTCTCAACCCTCATGAAACAAAGCACTTCGCTCTCTCCGCATGGGTCTTCAAGCAACACAGGACCAGCTACACTCCATCCGGGATACTAATCAAAGATGTTCAACAACGTACATCAACAACTGTGGGGGACAATATAGTGCTATTTGACTCACTTGACAATATGACAGTCATTGATAACAGCAACACTGTCAACGAAGAAATACAGTTACTTCTGACACGACCAGAGGAGCAGGGGGACAGGGTCGTAGACAAGGCTATTAGCAGCGTGGATAGTGAATGCGTAGAGGAGGTTGACTGGGGGATAACAAGCATGGACAAACACCTGAAACAAGTGGGTGAGGACAGAGAAAACATGGAGGATATAAGGAGGTCAACGGACCCAGAATTCCCCATTTTCGAACCTGTCCACCAGAATTCTACTGTATAGGCCAAAAAGATCATCAATCTCGAACAGACAAAAGAGTCTCCCTGCATAGACCCTGGGAAAAATGACTCCCGACTTCAAAAAGCCTCAGAGGACCCGTTGTTCCACTTGGCGGAACAACACGAAGTCTATTCTGGTACAGTCAACAACACTGAGTCTGTCCCGCACCCCTACACAAATTAAATTCCTATAACCCCACTGAAAAGTCAACAACTGTCCGCCCTAGCCGAATCTGCGAAAACGAAAAACTTACCACCACTGGGCACTAGCCCACAAATCCCCAAAACAAGCACATTAACCAATGAAACTCTTGAACATCATCCCTGTGTTTCCTCAGATCAATCCAGAGGAGGAGGAGTTGTTTCCTGGATCAATCCAAGGAAGCGAGAGGGTGCGAGCCCTCCAACCACAGTTGCAACCCAATTCTCAAATAATCCGCACGGTGAGGAGAGTACAACCACAATAAACGAGGCACAGGAAAAACGTGAGGTTAATCCCAGAGAAGGGTACGACAATAAGTCAAGTCCCCTTTCCCTAATCCATGACCAACCCAATTTCAACTGCGCTGAGCCCATATTGGTGCCGAACGCAATTCTATTGGAGGGTCAGCACCCCCACGGTCTAGCCAAAATCGCAAAAGTGGAAAACGTACCATACAGAGAGGGCATCGGTCCTCTTGTGCATGCACCAATGGGTAGAGTCAAGCCGAGAACCCCCCATACAATCCAGATGACTGCCGAAGTGTTCGCTACAAATTTTGAGGACCTGGGCGGCATGCATTCGAGCGTGACTCAGACTTACCTGGTGTTATCACTGGGATAGCGCCCATGCCTCCGCCAGATGTTTCACAACTGCCTAATCTGCCCAAACGCACCAAAGTTCCCCCGCTATGCCCTTGACACACCGTAATCCCCTCAGCGGATTCTCACACTACAATCCGGACCGCTGCAGACAGAGAAAGTCGAGACGCAGGTCTGGCATCGACGATGAGGAAGGCGTGTTCGAGTTAAACGGCATTGAACCCAAAAACACGATGACAGGAAATTACCTCTGCGTGGCTGTGTTTGTTTTGTCAGCTATCAAATGTGACTCAATCGATGAACTCCCTTATTCGCATTTGGGCTTATGGTGGCAACTTCGTGCTAGCAGTAACAAATCTACTGGCAACCGCCTGTTTTTCATATCACATGCACGCTTCGCCAAGCATGGGGAGGAAGCACTGGCCATTGGCAACATCTCTGGCAACAACCATTCTAGCCACATTTCACGTGTGTCGTACCTTACCGCACGTGGAGGAGGAACTGACAACAACTTTGCTGGCAACAATCACATCGGCGACGACGACACATCACCAGTCAATGATCGTAAGCTGGTGGAAACCGTCAACCACGGTTATTCTGGTGATGATGGCACCTGCACCACGGTCCACCAATAACAAGTGTTTATTCGACTGCCTTCCACGCGTATTGTCAACCACTGTCAATTTACCAAATGTGGAGGAAGAACTGGTCATCCTGGCGATTCATCCTGGCGATAACATCTCTGATGCCAACTAGAGTGACGACTTGGACCATACACTCCAAATCAACGATCACACTAACCCCTCCGAACTCAAACATTCAGCAATAACGCTACACCTTACTCTGCTCAGTGTGACGACGTCCCCCCAATAACCAATAGGGTATATATTCTTCCCCTTTTACCACTAGCACCTCAGCCGCCTTCCACATCCACAATTTATCTATTCAACTCCTCATTTAACCTCTGCGCTTGATTTTGACTTTATTCCGCACACCCAACAACTCGGAAATAGCACTGGTACTCTCCACACTACATCATCAGGGCATCCGAACTCTCGACTCATTGACATATCACATACTTAATCAATTACCCAACATTCCTACAATACACGCTCAATTTATCCGACAAAGGATTCCTATGTTTATGGGGACAGGGGGAGTGTTGAAGAATACCCGTATGAATCCCTTATTATCTATTTATCTTTTATTATATTCCTTTCTTATTCTATTCTTTTCCCTACTTTATTGATGTTACCTACTCCTCCTTACCTAACTCTACACCACATCACTGTTACCCTGACCAGTTACTCTCAGTTGTTACCACCACCAACTGAGAGTAAGCTGTTCCTATATCCCTTCTTACTACTCAGATACTTATCACCTATTACTTTAGCTTACCTTTTACTGTTCTTACAATAGGTTAGTATTATAGACAATACACATTTGTTACCACCACCAACTGAGACTTACCTTTTACTGTTCTTACAATATCTTCTTTTCTCTTAATTCCTTTCAACTGCTAATAGATCGTTCAGTCCAGTTCTTTCTGTGTGCAGTAAGTCATCAATCTAAGTGTTTTTCACAAGGGTTTTTCCACTTTTTTTTGAACTCAACCGCCTTTGTGGTCTACACTACTCTTCTTGTTGTGTCCATCACTCTCCACCTCATGTCAATTATTGACAAATATCAGAACTCAGTTCCTAGCGCGAACTGACAATATCTCTTGTGGTTCTCGTTATTACTTGTTGCACCTCTCTTTGTCCTCAAGGTGCATACAAACGCCTATCTCGTTGCATCTCTCAATTATTCTCAAGGTGCATACAAACGGGTCCTAAATACCCACGCATACATTTACCCTGGAACATCAAAATTTAAACCTCATAAATAGCATATACGCACTTTTATTCAACGCGCATATATTTTGCCTTTAAATTCATTTTATTGGCAAACTTCTAACTATTTCATCTTCAATCTTCAGCACTCTGGCCTCTAGACCAGCTCGCTTGATACATAACCCTGTCAACAGACACTTCCAAAGAGCACTGTCCCAACCTAATGATTGCCCTTTTAATAACCCATTACCTCCTGTCCCTGAATCTCCTGCGAATTCCTCCTCATCAGATTCTGATAACTCGTTCACAATTAGTGAATGACAGGGGTATGGAAACCCCTGTGGGTAAATAGCAAGGGTAAGCATGGGTACGGGTACGGGTACTGATTCTCATACCCACCAGCTTTAAAACGAGCTCAAGCCTATCATCCAAAACGGATGAGAATTGACTGAGATATTGTTGAATACATGTTTTAACTCTATCTCCTCCATTTCTCATCCGTTTTGGATGATCTTGGGCTTGTTTTGATGTGAAAAACACGTGGGTTTACGGGTAGGGTATACAGGGGTACAGGTACGGGTCCCAGCGAAGATACCCGAGGGTTACCCCCATCATTCACTATTCACAATGTTGTTCTCAACCACAACTCCAACTACTACTGGAATGGCTACAATCAAATACCATAATGCTGGGAAGGCTGCCCCAATATTAAATGAAGGGATAATAACCCCGTCTGTTCTTCAATTGTGGAAAAAGAAAGCTGAGATATTTTTCGACATTCGGAAAATCAAAGACGCTGATCGTGTCAAAAATATTCTTGCGTGTTTCTTGACGCAAACAATCGTTAACTGGATTAATAAAAATGAGGACGCAATTAAGGCCTTACCGTGGGTTGACTTCATGGCACAACTCAAGAAAACGGCACTTACACCTGGTTGGGATATGGTCGTTTTTTGGACGATGGTTAATATCAAACAACTGAGGACTGAACCATTTTGCTTGTGGATGAATGGTATCCGTGGTGTGAATTTTTCGTTGTCAGATACTCGCTTTCATAAGGACGCGGTTTCTCTTCGAGCACATCTCGAAAGTCATATATCCGATGACCTGGCAGATTTTCTGGCCTTGTTAAGTAAAAATGAACATGATCGTGTTGAAGCGATAAAAGACCTTGAAGAATGGCTATGTGAAATGATGGAGATTGACGAGGATATGTCAAAATCTCGGAAGCATCATTTGGATCTCATTGAAGAGGCAGTGAAGAGGCAGTGCACCTCTTATGCTTCCTACAGTCCTTCTGGTTTCTCCTCTACCTCTTCCTATTGTTCGGGTCAAAATTCGGGGTCTGTTCAAGGTTCTTCCTTATTGTAGGGATAAATCTCAGTTGACAGATAGCAACTCGTATTGTTAGTCTAACCTATTGTAGGGATAAACTACATAATAAATAAGAACAGAT
>Ga0307514_10005254_pt1 | contig 11657 bp, 10 predicted proteins | sample 16_EM_MG_FD_203088 | JGI IMG/M metagenome (GOLD analysis project Ga0307514, IMG submission 203088) | Populus trichocarpa ectomycorrhiza microbial communities from riparian zone in the Pacific Northwest, United States - 16_EM | ecosystem: Host-associated > Plants > Roots > Unclassified | place...
GCTTGTTATGTTTATTCTGGATTGTCATTGGAGTTGCTTGGTCGTGGCTATTGATATGAGAAGTGGGATATGGGGGGATCTCAGGGTTTCATGGAGTTTGGTATACGAGACATGGGTGCATTAATAGTAGTAATAACTTGAGGAAATTGGGAGTTAAGTAATGAATGAAATATGTCACTGGTCAGCAGGGCGACAGTAGGACTGTCCCGGTGCATGGGCAGTGTACCTGTGTAAAGGGACTGCTGCTGCCAGCCAGACTACTGCCACTGATCTACGCATGCCACACAGACAGCTGAATATGCCATCAAAAGTTCCGGGCAGAGCCTGGCCTTTAGTCATAGGCCCCCAATCTACTTTCTTTTCTCTCACCAGTAGCCCACTATTGCCATATTCGAAGGACTGGACCTACTTATAGACTCTTGTTTCAGGCTTGCGAGTGGTGGTAGAGGTGAGGCTATAATTACCCTGAACTTCCAGAGTATGTTTCGTTGCATATCGGAAATCAAGGGATGATGTTTAGGTGATCTCACCATGCAGCTAACCTGCTTCAAATTTTGTCTTGTGATCACTTCAAATTCCTTTAAGATTAGAGGTTAAGTGCATTGGCAAAGTATCGACAAATTTCACGCGGGCAGTTCCGAGAAGAGTTCTCTATCTAGGACCTAGATCCAAACTTGCTGGTCTGGTTTGTTACTCTAATGAGCGACATACTTATAGTCTGCCATAGAATTGAGTAATCGCTTGCCTGGCGAGTAAGATCCAAGGAATAAAAACGACCCCACTTCCCCTCTCACCTGGAGTAGCGCTCCACCACGCAAAATACCTCATCCAGAGTTTTTACACAAGATCCCGTCATATTAATCAACTCAAACTCTCAATCAAAATGGTCAAAGCTGGTATAGAATATGCCCCCGATGCTCCGATGAGTGGCTGACGGGAATACGTCATAACTAGTTGCCATTCTCCGTGGTGACTCCACCGTCACCGGTACCGTGACTTTCACCCAGGACTCAGAGTCCTCCCCCACCGTGATTTCATACAACATCAAGGGGAATGACTCCAACGCCCAGCGTGGAATGCATATTCACGAGTTCGGTGACAACACCAACGGCTGCACTTCCGCCGGCCCACACTTCAATCCATTCAACAAGACCCATGGTGCCCCACAAGATGAGGAGAGGCACGTTGGTGATTTGGGAAACATTAGCACTGATGCTCAGGGAAATGCCGTTGGAGCGATTACTGACAGGCTGATCAAGTTGATTGGGCCAGAGAGCATCTTGGGAGTAAGTATACTATATCTACCTACACCTTGGCGGAGGCATTATGTGGGGCAAGCGAGAAGCTAATGAAAATTCACCACTGTAGCGCACAATCGTTGTCCATGGTGGAACAGATGACCTCGGAAAGGGTGGCAATCCTGAGTCCTTGAAGACCGGTAATGCTGGCCCAAGGCCAGCTTGCGGTAAGTTCATATACGGGGTCCCGTCAAAGTGCATGCTAACAGGGTTGATAGGTGTCATTGGTATTGCCAACTAAGCATTCTATATATCCACAGTTGATGGCATGTGGCAGCTTTGCGTAGTAACGAAATGCTCTCCATGATGAATAAAAAATACTTATTCTCCGTCAAATTCAAATAGTCGCGGCCGTAAGGATTCCCCGCGAATGAAGCAGATTTTGGTGACATATGCTCGGTATATAATGTAAATCTAAAAACTATTTTACACGTTCTATGCAGCTCCAGTAGGTAGGGATCAGGCAAGTGAACCGTGGTCTCAACTCCAAAGGTAATCCAACAACATTACACAAATTTACCCTAACATTTCGAAGAACACAGCAGAGACTGCAGCTCTGTTTGCTTTGTTTATTTAGTTTATCTACCACGGTTCTACAGGAACGAATCTTTCATCGGCAATTTTTTAACCATGTCAGCTAATATCGCAAGAGTGAAGTCTGTCCTCTCGGGCGACTCTGTGGTCTTGGTGTCAACGAGGACTCCGCCTCCAGGAGAAGCACCAGCGGAGGAGCTACTCTCTTTAGCATTCGTCTCTGCGCCTAGGCTGCGGAGGGAGGGTGATGAGGTATGTTTCTGTTTCAATTGCGATTGGAAGTGATCTCGTTGCAATGCCCACTTCCAATTGGATGATCAGGCAATGGTGTCCTTTTCACCTCATGAATATCTCTTTATGGAGCTTCAACTAACATTATGGTCAGCCATATGCATTACAATCCCGTGAGCATCTCCGTAAGCTCATCGTCGGCAAAGAGGTCCAATTCGGTGTCCTCTTTACTGTCCAGCCCAGGCAAAGGGACTATGGCCTCATCACTCTTCACACAGGGGAATCTGTCGTTGAGCAGATGGTTTCTGAGGGATGGGTCAAGGTTCGTGAAGAAGCAGGAAAACGAGGTGAGGAAGAGGGCACAGAGATCTTGATTGAGAAGCTCAAGCTCCTTGAGAGCCAGGCTAGGCGTGAATGCAAGGGTTTGTGGTCGACCACAGATGATGGGGTGGTTGAGACTAGAGATGGGCCATTGACTGATCCAGCGGCGTACCTGGAGCAGTGGAAAGGAAAAAGAATAGAAGGTGGGATGCCCGGGCTATAGTTTCGAGGTGAAGGGAAGTTAACTTTACCTGTCCTAATTTAGCTGTTATTGAGAGGATCATTTCCGGCGATAGAGTCGCTGTCAGATTACTCTTTGAGCCAAAAAGCCACTGCCAAGTAGTCGTCTTGATTGCCGGTATTCGTTGCCCTAGGTCAGATGGCAATGAAGCTGGGGAGGAGTTTGGAGAGGAAGCCAAGAACTTTGTCGAGTTCCGTCTGCTGCAGCGAACCGTTCATGTCGAGCTACTCGGCTTAACACCTCAGAGCCAGTTGATTGGAATTGTCAGCCATCCTAGGGGAAATATTGCGGAACATCTGCTATTGGAAGGACTTGCAAGATGCGATGACTTCCATAGCACACTTCTCGGTGCCCGGATGGCCCGCTTAAGGGCGGCAGAGAAACGTGCAAAGGATGAGAGGCTGAAAATGTGGAAGGGGCATGTGGTCAAAAAACTTGATAATACTAATTCATTCGATGCGGTTGTGTTGAGGATAATATGGGCGGATCAGTTAATCATCCGGAATAAGGCAGGGCAGGAGAAGAAAGTCAGCTTGTCCAGTATCAGGGGCCCAAAGTATGTTCCACCATTCGGAATTTGCATATTGCACAACTACAAAGAGGGATGCTAATTATGATATTGTGGCAGGAATACGGACCCTAAGCAAGCGCCATGGCAGGCCGAGGCAAAGGAGTTCCTTAGGAAGAAGATCATTGGAAAGCATGTTCGTGTAGCCATTGATGGGAAGCGGCCAGCCTCGGAAGGATATGAAGAACGAGAAATGGCTACGGTCATGTTTGGCGACAAGTATGGATGGATACCTTCTACCTTCTGTCATGCTTGGTCAAAGCTAACACAGTCCGCAGAAACATTGCACTTAGCTTGGTGGAAGCTGGCCTCGCATCGGTAATTCGACACAGGCGAGATGACGAAGACCGATCTCTAATCTACGACGAGCTCCTCGCTGCTGATGAAAAGGCCCAAGCTTCGGGTGTAGGAATGTACTCTAACAAGCCTCCCGCCACTGCGAAGGTCGTTGAAGCTTCAGAGTCTCTTCAAAAGGCGAAGACCTACCTCTCCTTCCTCCAACGCCAGAAGCGCATCCCAGCCGTTGTAGATTATTGCGCCGCCGGATCCCGCTTTAAAGTCATTATCCCACGTGAGAACGCCCGCCTCACTTTCGTCCTCGGAGGTATACGCACCCCAAAGACTGCTAGAAACGCCAATGAGACGTCGGAGCCATTTGGGCAGGAGGCATTGGACTTTGTGTCCAAAAAGATTATGCAGAGGGATGTTGAGATTGATGTGGAGAACATTGACCGCGTCGGAGGATTCATTGGTACTATGTTCACTGGAAGGGAAAATGTCGCAAAGCTCCTCGTAGAGGAAGGGCTTGCTTCCGTACACGCTTACTCTGCGGAGCAAAGCCCCCACGGCAGCGACCTCTTCGCAGCCGAAAAACGTGCAAAGGAGGCAAAGAAGGGAATATGGCACGACTACAACCCTTCGCAAGAAGCCAGTTTGGAAACCCTTTCCACCTCCACTCCCCCTAATGGCGCCAGCACCCCCTCCCCAGAGAAGCGAAAAGACTACAAGGATGTCCTTGTCACACATGTCGATCCTGAAACCTGCGCACTTAAGCTCCAAGTTCTCACTGGTGGCCCAGGCCCATCGCCGCTTGAATCCTTTATGGCTGAGTTCCGGAGCTTTCACGGTAGTTCCGCGAATGCAATTCCACTCCAGAGCCCACCGAGGAATGGAGAGTATGTGGCCGCAAATTTCACTGAGGATAACACATTCTATCGTGCTCGTGTACGCGCCGTAGAACGCGAGGCTAAGGCGTGTGAGGTTGTATACATCGATTACGGTAATTCTGAGCGTATCCCATTCACCCGTCTACGAGCTCTAGCTCCCCAACATCACCCTACCACAGGAAAACTCAAGGCTCAAGCCCAAGACGCTGTGTTCTCGTTTATCGAGTTCTCGAAGAATAAGGGATATCTTGGAGATGCGGTACATTTTGTGCAAGATATGACTGGAGGTGATAGGCCTTTGGTGGCAAATGTAGACTGGGTAGATGAGAAGGAAGGGGGGGTGTGGTATGTCACCTTGTATGATCCTAAGGAGTCGAAGTCTGCAGAGGCAAGTTTGAATGCAGATATCGTAAGGGAAGGTATGGCGATGGCGGGCAGGAAAGGAAGGGGCTTTGAGAAGGCGTGGCCGGAGGTGGTTAAGACGGTACGGGAAAAAGAAGATGAGGCCAAGGGAGAGAGGCTGGGAATGTGGGAGTATGGTGGTGAGTACTAGCGTTACCCTAATTTTTCTGAACCTGGGGGCTAATGACTGCTGTGTTCACAGATATCACCGAGGACTGAACGGGATGATACTTTCGTTTGCTGTTTCAGCAGCTTGTCTGTCATAGCCAGTTATAATTACTATCATCTGTGATGTCTACAGTTTCGTTTCTTTCAAGACCATGCTATTGTGTGAGGGTTGCACAATTTTGGGAAGCCTGATATTTCAGGGTAATAAATAAAAAAATCTCTGTTTTTTCTCCCGCACCTTCACTGTGAACGCTCCCACGTGCTGCGGTTCTATCTCTAGTGCAGAGTGTAATCACTTAGTTTTGATCGATGCGTCTCGCCCTCATACTACCAAGGACTCTATAATTTACTCACCTTTTAGTTAAACCTAGGTACTGTAACACCTTGCTCTCTAAGTTGTGTTAAGTTCAGGGTAACTCTGAGGAGCGCAGCAGAAAGGTAAGATTGCCCTCTACTTGATTACCTGTTCTGAGATAGCAATCCCTAAGTACTTGGTTCAATTACTTACCCACGCCACTCATTACCCTGAGCTGTTTCACGACCACACAGCAGCTTCGGGCACAAAAGATTTAAAGCTACTTCAGTAGCAGTATATAAACCCCTCTCTCTCCAGTTCCTGCTCTTGCCTCGCAGGCTCCAGTGGCCTATAATCTGGAGCAGCAAGACACTCCTTTGGCACAAAATCTGGCGTGAGATAGCTGGTGTGAGATAAATCTATAGGATACACTAGACAGGATGTAAGGTATAGATAGATATAACATAAAATACGAATCTATGTCTGAACGTACTCTGTATTCATGGTGTAAAGGCCGATTTGAGGCCTGGCGCTGTACAGTTAATTCAGTACTACAGCAAACGTCATGCTGTGCAGTGGTGGGTGATATGGTATTCCAAAGACAGAGTCAAAGCCGATAACAAGCGCTGCCAAACCACACCCCCAACTAAGGACCATCAACCAGCTACGGTCGGGAGCTAGACAAACTACACTTACATCACCGCCACCACTGCTCGGGTTTCTGCCCCATGGACTTGCAAAAAGGTCCTGCTCAAATCGTCGCTGCTGATGCTTTAAAAGTGACCTCAAATGCTCCACCTATTGCCACACGCAAAGTGTCAACTGATCATGACTGTGGTAAACTCTCAGTTTTGGCTGAGCGGACACAAATTGGGCTGTTAGAGGATATTATCCATCGATCCGGAGCTGCTTGATGGAGGAAGCCGCATGTATAGTTTAGTTAGGTAATCAAATCAACTGCCATATTAAGGGACTATATAAATTGCCCACGAGTGGCATAGTAGGTGTGCTGCCCGTAAACAAATTCAGTAAGCCAACCCCTGACCAAGACCAGGGGCTATGCTGGCTTAGGTTGATGGCCAACACTACATACTTCATTACTCTACACAATACCTAGTTACCTGGATGGTGTGAGCAACCCCTCCTCTGTTTACCACTAACCAGGCCACTGCCTCCTTTCCCCATGCCCAGCATTTTGCCGATGGAATCCATGTAAAGGAGCGAGGTGTTCTCAATTCTCGTAACATGGGAGTGGGGTACAAAATGAAGCCCCACTATATGACTAACCCTATTAATCACGGCTGTGAGTGGCAGGGGACTACTGAGGGAGCAGTGCAGTGTTGGTAATTGCCGTTGCGCCTTTGCGCCAGAGCTGAAGCTGAAGTTGGCAGAACGGCCGCCCCGAATTTTCGACACGGCCAGTTTCCATCTCCTGACCATCACCAACCCAGCAGACAAGGAGGGCACTGGTTTCTCGTAGACAAGCACGCACTTCTGTGTCACCAAGCGAGGGTTGATGAGATAAGTTCAGGGTAACATACTTCACTATGACGTCATCCTCAAATCTAAAGAAATGCTTGCACAACGGGATACCAAGTGATAGGTTATAGGTTCCCATGTAGATCAGCAAACAAAGGGCTGCAAATCTAAAGTGGAAGAGCCTTTCAAAATAGTATATGGAATTAATTTGGTTGCAAGCAACAACGGAATCGGAGCCTTGAAACTGCTACTGTCCCAAAACAAGCCGATAGGATACATCATAAAGAACAATCAATAAAGGTAGAAAAACCACTCCGCATACACCAATAAGGAGTCCAAGCAAAGAACGAAATGCAGCCTAGTGGTGTGATGAATGAAAAGAAGTATTGCGTCTCAACTCCCCGCCTCATCCTTCACAACAATTTTTATCACCTTCGCGGACTAAAGCCCCTTGAAGCTTCCCGTAATTGCTTCAGAATGTAGTGGCTTGGAGGAATTTGCCATGCGGACAGTACTACCGCCCATGGCTTCCCCGTCTTGCTGGGTTTAGTCATTGTTCGAGCTGTTGAGGATCCTAAGGATAGCCAGGAACAAGTTTAGGATATCCAAGTATAAGGAAATAGCAGCAGCAATCTCATCCTCAACATGGAACTTCCTCATGATGAGTTGGGTGTCGACCAACTACCACAGTTGTCAACCTACGTCAGTAGCTGACTTTCCACCACTACGCCATGTCTTCACAGAGAATAAAAGAAAGGGTATAACTCACAATATATGCTGAGAATAAAATCGCCACAGCCGCGCTATAAAACAACTCGACTGTATTGTTCCTTGGGAAGAACATACTGACAAAACCAAAGATGACTACTCCAGTCAATAAGCCAAATAGCCACGGCTGCCATCCTGTAAAGTCATATTTGCTCTGACAGGCGAATAAGGTTAATCCAACAAATATCCCTAGGGTGATGAGAACTGCTTCAATAACGATAGGGGCATCATAGAATGAAACTACCAAGCCAATGCAGTATGCCTCCATAATGGTAAACCCGCTAAGGAAAATGAGATTTGAAGGGTAGGAGTGGCGTTTCCAAAGGGTGAGAAGCTGGTGGGATACGTGTGTTAGTATCAGATAGGAGCTCGAGGAGGATAGAGAAACATACCAGGAAAGCGACAGAACCAAAAATTGACAGGTACATCATCCACCCGTTTGTCTGGATCCAGTGCTTGAAGCTCGCGTTGAAGAATGAAATAGACGAGAATATGGCTGTTGCTGCCAGCTGCACGGAGCTATAGTATATTCGTTAGACATCTTTTCATACTGAACCTGTCATCGACCAAACTATAAGGGCTTACAGGATAGCATAAACTTTTCGAATGAACGCCATGCGGATATCGACCGTCGCCTCAGCGACACAAACCGAGTATTTGAAGTCATCAGGGACCTAGCTCCTATATTAGTTGACTGATTGATATCCACTGGCAGAATGAGGACAGCAACTAACATTGTCCATGCTATCCCTGGCCGCCGGCCCCAATAATGGAGACGAGGGTGACTCCTCAGTCGAGTACCTAGCTGGATACGCTGGAGGAGGCCTCGTATAGTGCATCGAAGGATCCTGAGGAGCACCTGGTGCGCCGTAGGGCTGAGAAGACATTTCGAACTTGTAGTTCTAGTTTTGTGAGCTGAGGTTGTCAACGCTTAGTACTAATACTGGTACTGATGTAGTGAGTAATGAAGGAAAGCTTGATGGTAGTTGAAGCTGTGATCGATTATGACCTCAGGACTAGTTAACCCCGATTCGCATGGCTGGCGCTAAATAACGCATATGTGGGGGAGGGCTGCCCATACAGAACCACCCTTGGCGCTTGGCAAGCCACCCAGTGTAAGGTCAGTCCTATGCCTCATCTGTCTTCTACAAACAGGCCAAAATAAATATCAAACCACCCCAAACTAATAATTAACAAGACCCCTGCATGCACAACCGAGAATTACATGCACCACTGCCAATTTATAAACAACCCAAAGCAAAACTTCAGTTTTCCATTCTCATGGGTATCATTTAAGAAAAATAATACCCAGTCCCAACCAAACACCTTCCCATTATGCATCTCGACTTTTGGAGAGGGCCTTACTTTCCGAATGCCTCCCCTTTGTATAAGAAACTCCAGATTATGACACCACCCATGTTATGGTCTGGCCCAATCTCGCACTGTCTGGGCCCAGAAAGATTGAGTGCACTGCACACCTGCAGGTCTGACAACAGCACCAACTCGCTTGCCCATCCATCACTGTCCAATTACAAAAGACTAAAAATAATACAACGCAAGGCAAAGACGCCAACGCAAGCCCATTTGATACAATATGCCCGCCGTGCTATCATACCGTACCGCTGTGCAAGTTTCAGAGATACAAGAAACTGAAATAATCGAGAACAATGAAACCATGAAGTATTCAAGTCACCATCATTCGCTGTCAACATAACGGCATTTAATGATAATAATAAGTGTGTAGAAGGCGTGAGCTCTAGTGGATGTATGGCAAGGAAAAGAGATGGGGAGATGAAAGAGAGATATAATGTGTAGATATCAGAACTCAATTGCAATAACCCACTCCGACCCAATGACATCCCAAAAGGATATAGGAGAATTAGCGACTTGTGCGCGTTGCCGGGCAGAACCACCCATAGAGATAACTGTTGAACTGAAATGTCGTCCATGTGGTGTTGATATACTGCCGTAAAATCGCTCCTATACTGAAAGGAGAATAAACATGACCAATGCCATACCCAGAGAAAGAAAGTGACACCGCTTTTGAATGAAAGGAAAACTGAAGGCCCGGGAATCAAGTGCTGGTATAGTGCAATTTTTTCCTTTCCAGCACTCCAAGCCCAAATCCAACCAACCCCAACCAGAAAAACCCTACCCACGAAAACCCTCCTTTTGACCCTACTCCACATCGTGCAAAACTGAACCTGAAAAGAAATAAAACAAACCCCTTTAAGTAACCTTCGCCGTGAAAGAAAGAACCCTCTGACCACCTTTAGGTATCCGTGTCTCCGACCCATAAGGCAAGAAACGAGACTGGAAAAATTACAAGATAAAATAACAACCAAACATTCCTCCCGAAGCACAACCACCCGCGCCGCATGCAAAGGAATATAAACCCAGACACGAACTCCCGAAATGGAGATACCCATATAAAAAAAAGAAATCTATGAAATAGCCCAGACGCTAGTGACAGAGCCAAGGCTTGTCTTACCACCCCAAACCTTACTACCCCAGTTTGGGATGTTTGAAGACTCTTGACCGTTGGTGTTGGTACCAGATTGATTGGAAGCAGCAGACGAAGAACGTTCCTTTGGCAAACCATTAAAGGGATCTTCGTTACTGAATCCATAGCTCAACGGAGATGGAAGAGGAGTTGTAGAGCGCTTGTTGGACAACACAGGGTTTTGGGCCTGTGATTGCGAGGAGGGCCGGGTTCCAATCGGTGCCACCCCCCCAGGGACCATGGAGCCATTGGGGCCCCTGGATGATTGGTTTCCACGAGGGGGTGATCCTCCTGGGGACGATGCGGAAGTGCGGTTGTTACCTGGTCCCTGTTGGTTATCGAAAAGGGTGAAGTTCGCCGACTTGGAAGATGGAGATGATGCACTGTTCGTGCGAGAACGTGAAGGAGAGTTAGCAGTAGTAGCAGCTGATTGGTGGTGATCACCACCAGGCGTTTGAACCGGAGTGGAGTCATTCCCATTCTGGTTGGAGATGGCGAATGGATCAAAGGACATTGGGGATGGTCCTCTGGTACTTCCAGCATTAACCGATGACGGGCCATTGTTCATCTGACGAGAATTTCCGTTTTCGTCGATGTTAAGGCCATCGTCGTGGTGAGCCCCAGATTCCGGCCCATACAGTGCTGCACGTTGACGGGCAATGAGTTCGCGTCGTTCTTCCTCCGTCATGGAACCGGGACTCATGACGCGGTCCTTGCCGTATGATGACATTTCAGCCAGGATTGCTAAAGGTTTTTGATAAGCACTGTTCTGCTTCCCGTGCAAGGGAGAGCGCGAAGACATACTCCGATTGAACTGCTGTTCTTGGTGGTAATTACGTAACTCACGTTCTCGTTGGGCGGCCAGCCTCCTCTGTGCCTGCATCATCTGCTCTGCCTCCGTAGGGCGAGGCTGAAATCTCTGCGCGGCATAAAACTTCTGCAGACTCGCTGCAGGTTGGTTGCGCATTGCATCAAAGTCCTGAACTGAGAAGTGACGAGTAGGGGGTTGCTGCACTGGTACCATGCGAGGTTCAACTATAGTTCCGAATAGTGTTAGCCTTTGCACCCCAGAAACTCCACAACCAGGAGTTTACTTACCATGTTCGACAGGAAAGGCACGAGGCGCAATCACTGGCATGGATTCACGCCTTTGCTGAGGAAACATCTTACCACTCTTGACAAGATTATCCATGGCTCGATCAACTTCTGTTCATCCATCACTTGCTGTCAGTATCCTTCCACCAAAGAGTTCTTTGGGCCCTACCATCGAGTTGCGAGCCAAAAGCTGCATCCTCAGTCTTCATTTGGGCTACATATCGTTCGGCCGGGGTTGATGCGTGAGGACGTTGAAAGTTTGTCGCTCCAGAACGATCCCATCCAGAACGATTATTAGGCCATACAGATGCATTGGGCTCGTAGTAAGACATAATTGCGAGCGTTTTCGTGAGCTATTACAAGTAGTACAGGGTAAGGGGGTGATGATATTTCTCTCAAAGAACGTGGCTCTAAATTCGTAAAAGACCTTGTATTCGGGTTAGCAAGATCAATTGTCCGGCGTGAGCCGAGAAGCTTCGGCTTCGCCATGAAAGTCTAGATCTGGTAGTCCACCAACTGACCTTAACTCAACGGACAGTAAGAAAGATCGGAAGTAGTGTGGCTATAGCAGCAAGAATCGAATGGGGG
>Ga0307514_10005256_pt1 | contig 11655 bp, 10 predicted proteins | sample 16_EM_MG_FD_203088 | JGI IMG/M metagenome (GOLD analysis project Ga0307514, IMG submission 203088) | Populus trichocarpa ectomycorrhiza microbial communities from riparian zone in the Pacific Northwest, United States - 16_EM | ecosystem: Host-associated > Plants > Roots > Unclassified | place...
CGGTGCGGTCGCGCTGGCGCTGCTGGCGGGCTGGCTGTCGATCTTGAAGAACTCCATCAGCTGCTGCAGCTGCTCGGCCTGACTGCTCATCTCCTCGGCCGTGGCCGCGAGCTGTTCAGAGGCCGATGCGTTCTGCTGCGTGGCCTGGCTCAGCTGGTTCATCGCGCCGTTGATCTGGCCCACGCCGCCGGCCTGCTCCTGCGACGCGGCGGTGATCTCCTGCACCAGCTCTGACGTGCGCTGGATGTTGGGCACCATCTCGTCGAGCAGCTTGCCCGCGGTCTCGGCCTTCTCGACGCTGCCCGATGCGAGCTCGCTGATCTCGGCGGCCGCGACTTGGCTGCGCTCGGCCAGCTTGCGCACCTCGGCCGCCACCACCGCGAAGCCCTTGCCATGCTCACCGGCGCGGGCCGCTTCGATCGCCGCGTTCAGCGCCAGCAGGTTGGTCTGGTAGGCGATGTCGTCGATGATGCCGATCTTGCTGGCGATGCTCTTCATTGCCCTGACCGTCTGCTTGACCGCCTCACCGCCGTCGATGGCCTCCTTCGCGGCCTTGGCCGCCATGCCATCGGTGACCTTGGCGTTCTCGGTGTTCTGCGAGATCGACGCGCTCATCTGCTCGACCGAGGCCGAGGTCTCTTCGACGCTCGCCGACTGCTGAGCTGCGCCTTGCGACAGGCTCTGCGCGGTGGCACTGACCTGTGTCGACGCCGAGCCCAGCGCATCGGCCGAACCGTTGACCTGGCCGATGATGTCGGAGAGCTTTTCGCTCATGCCTTTGAGGGCGAAGAGCATGCTGCGCTCGTCGCCGTCCCGCGTGACGACCTGCGTCGTCAGATCGCCCTGAGCGATGCGAGACAGGATGTCCGCCGCATACGACGGCTCACCACCGATCTGCCGCACGAGGCCACGAGCGATCAGCAGCCCCAGCCCGACGATGACCACCGCCGTCACTGCGCCCAGCCCTGCCTGCACGCGTTGCGCCTGATTCGACTCCCGCGTCGCCGCATCGACGGTGTCGGTGAACCGGCTGTGCGCCTGCTCCCGAAACGCGTTCAGATGCTTGCGATAGGCCTCCAGCGCGGTCGTCATGGCGCCCGCCTTCTGCGCATCCGGTGCCGCCTTGGCGGTGACCATCCCTTTGGTCAGGTCGTATGCCATGTCGAAGTAGGCGCCGAATTGCTGGCCAAGCTGCCGCAGTTCATCGGCATGCGCGCTGTCCGTGCTGGCCAGCTTGCCATAGCGTGCCTGCCCCTTGGCGGCCAGCGCCTGAGCGGCCTGGAGCGGCTCTGCTTCGCCTGCGGTGACCGCCGTGTTCAGGCCGTCGATGATCTTGTCGAGATCGGTGACGCACTCATTGACGGCTTCCAGAACCGGGAAATGCAGGTCTCGAACCGCGGCGAGATGGCCGTTGTTGTTGGTCAGTACCATGGACGTGTAAGCCAGCGACGCGGCGTAGCACAGCAGCGCGATGACCGGCGCGGCGAGCAATTTCCACAGCAGGGGGAGTCGGGACAACATGATGGATGGAACCTTTGGAGTGATGAACGAGGGCGGCCGAGGCCTGCCCGCGGGAGCCGCGCATGGCGAACCCCGCACAGGCCCGCCATGCCGCGGATCTCAAGGCGTCAACACGACCTTGACGCTGCCGTCCACGGCGCTCTTTTCGATGTAGCCGATGGCGTTCGCGTCGCCAGCCACAGCCTTCTTGACGTCGCTGCTGCCCGGCAGCTCCTTCGGCGGGTGCCCCTTGCCCGTGAAGATCTGCTTGGACCAATAGGCCTTGACCTGCGCCGCCGACTTGCCGGTGCCCTTGGTATAGAACTCGTCACGCACCGGCGAGCCTTCGGTCAGGTCGAGCGGCACGGCCGCGCCGCCGCCGGGAAAGTTCGAACTCTTGCCGAGGAAGATGTCCGAGGCCTGGTCGCCGGTGAGTGCCGTGATCGGGTTCTTCGCCGACACGATCACGACGACATCCGCGCAGGCAGCGCCGGCAGCAAGGAACAAAGCGAGGCCGAGCACGGCCGGATTCAGTTTTTTCTGGATCGACATGTCAACTCCCTGGCTCAGAACACGAAATCGACGGCGGCGCTGATCACGCTGGTGCTGCCAATCGGTGTGCCGTTCGAGTTGATGAAGTAGCCGGTCGACCCGCTGCCTGGGCTGACGCGGTCGAACTGCAGCTTGAAGTCGGTGCCTTTCATGAAGTCCCAGCGCAGGCCGGCTGAAACGGTCTTTTGCGCGATGTCCCCGCCGAGTGCCGGGGAGACGGTCTGCTCGACCTGCGAATAGCCGAGGTAGGGCGTGAACTTGCCGAAGCGGTAGCCGGCCGTGACATAGGCGCTGGTCTTGACCCCGGCGACCTCGAATGACCCCTTGGTCAGCCAGATCCGGGCCCACTCGCTTGTGACGAACCAATCGCCCTGGTCGTAGGTGGCGCCGATGTTTGCAATCTTGACCGGCAAATCGACCTCGCAACTCGAACAGCCGAAGGCGTTGTATGCGGTGAGGGCAGGCATCTGCAATTTCATGGTCTGGTACGAAGCACGGGCCGAGAAGGCGCCGTACTCAACCATGTCGGAGATGCCGTAGATAGGCGTCAGGTCTGCCTCGGCGCCACTGCTGGTCATGACCTTGCTCTTGCCTGCCAAGGCCGAGACCGTGTGCTTCACGCTGCCAACGTGGAAGCCGTACGTGGCATCGATGCCGTCGTTGCTGGTGATGCCCATCAGGTTGTAGACCTCGACCGGCGGGCGGATCCACGGGTTGGTGTAGCCGACCTTGCGCGACTCCGAGGCCATGTAGGTGGGCAGCAGGACACGGCCGACGCGAACGCTGAGGTCGGGCGTGAACGCGTACTTGACGTTGGCCCACTCGACGACGGGCGTCCACGAGTTGTCCCACTGCTGTTCCGACACGAGCTGCACCACGGCCGAGATCTCCTTGGTGAAGCTGGCCGTCACCTGGCCGCCGAGGCGGCTGTCGACGCTGGTGCTCACGGCCTGCGTCAAACCGGCGCCCTTCGGCTGGAAGAAGAAGCTCGAGACGAAGTCGGCGTTCTTCTCGCTGGAATGGACGGCCCCGACGGTGCCGAAGCCGCTGAACCTGAACATGGACTCGGGCGTGCTTTCTGCCTTCGCCACACTGGCGCATGCCGCGAGAACCGCGAGCAGCAGGGGTTTGATTCTGTGATGCATTGAGCTCTTCTCCAAGATATGCACCCAACGGGGCGCGAAATGTGCGTCAAACACGACGCGAAAACGGTTGTATGGCTGCGCCTTCAGTGCGACAGCGGGCCGGCGATCGCTGCCAACGGTGTGCGCTCGGTCTGCCGAGAGCCCGCACTCGGGGAGGCTCGCTGGGCACTGTCCAGCAGCCCCGGCACGTCGAGCACCAGCGCAACCTCGCCCGAGCCCAGGATCGTCGAGCCGGTGAGTCCGCGCACGGCGGCAAACAGCTCGCCCAGCGGCTTGATCACCGCCTGGAACTCGCCCTTCAACTCGTCGACCACCAGGCCTGCCTTGCGGCCAAGCGCCTTGACCACCACCACGTTCTGACGCCGCCCGACCTGGCCCTGCAGCGCGAAGTGCTCGCGCAGGCGTAGCAGCGGCAGCACCTCGCCGCGCAAGTCGAAGTAGTCCTGCCCCGGCGGCAGCTCGGCGCCGATCTCGACGCACTCGAGCACCGTGTCCAGCGGCACCACCTGGTGCACCGCAGCCACGCGCATCAGGAAGCCGTCGATGATCGCCAGCGTGAGCGGCAGGCGGATGCGGATCGTCGTACCTTCTTGCGCGACACTGTCGATCTCGACGCTACCGCGCAGCGCTTCGATGCCGCGCTTGACCACATCCATGCCGACACCGCGGCCCGACAGGTTGCTGACCTTGGCCGCGGTCGAGAAGCCCGGTTCGAAGATCAGGTTCCAGACCTCGGCATCGGCCAACTGCGCATCGGCGCTGATCAGGCCGCGCTGGACCGCCTTCGCCAGAATGCGTTCGCGGTTCAGCCCGCCGCCGTCGTCGCACACCTCGACGACGATGTGGCCGGCGTCGTGATAGGCCCTCAACTCGATGGTCGCGCTCACCGGCTTGCCGTGTGCCGCGCGCACGTCGGCGGGTTCGATGCCGTGGTCCATCGCGTTGCGCACCAGGTGCGTCAGCGGGTCGCCCAGGCGCTCGACGACCGACTTGTCGAGTTCGGTCTCGGCGCCGTTGATGACGAGTTCGATGTCCTTGCTCAGCTCTTTCGACACGTCGCGCACGACGCGCCGGAAGCGGTTGAAGGTCTCGCCGATCTCGACCATGCGCAGGCGCATCGCGCCGTCGCGTACCTCCTCGATCAGGCGCGACATCGACGACATCGCCTCCTGCATCGCACTGTCCTTGTTGCGCTGCGCGAGCAGGCCCACGCCGGCCCCTGCGATCACCAGTTCACCGACCTGGTTGATCAGCGCGTCGAGCTTGTCCGCGTGCACGCGGATCAGCGCCGCCTCCTGCGACTGACGCGCACGCACCTCGCTCTGCTTGGTCAGCGCAGCGGCCACGACTTCGGGTTGCACGACTTGGTCGCTGACCAGGATCTGGCCCAGCGGCGGGCGCACCAGCGCGTCCGGCTGCCCCTGCCCTTGCAGCGCCCCGGCCAGCTCGCGCTGCGTGAGCGCGCCGCACGAAACCAGCAGATCGCCTAGGCGCAGCTTGTTCTCGGGCAGTTCCTGGATCAACCGAACGTAGTCGGCCACGCGGCTGCCCGGCGGCAGGATGCGCAGCTGGCAGTCTTCGCGAACGAACTCGAACGCGGCCTCGATCGCCGACTTGTCGCAGTCGCTGCGGTACTGGATCTCAAAGCCGAGATGGCAGCACTCCGGGTCAAGCTGCGCCAGCGGCGGCAGGGCGTCCTGCACGGCGGCGATGCGCACGACACGGCCGAAGCTGCCGAGGTAGCGGATGAACGATGCCGGGTCCATGCCGTGGCGCAGCACCTCCGGGTCGAAGCGCAGCGAGATGTGCCAGCAGTCGCCCTCGTGCGTCTCGGCCCCGCGCGGCAGCGGCTCCGCAATGGGCGATGGCAGCGTGGCCAGCGCGCTGCCTGGCGCGGCATCCATGCGCCCATGCAGTCTCAACAGGCGGCCGACCAGCACCTCGCCCTGCTGACGCGCGTCATCGCCGATCTCGGCACCGCTTTCTGCTTGATTCACCAGCAGCGCGATGTGGTCCTTGCACTCCAGCAGCAGACCGCACATCTGCTCGTTGACCGGCAGACGGCCGTCGCGTGCCAGGTCGAGCACGCTCTCGGCTTCGTGCGTGAAGGCGACGATCGCGCCCAGGCCGAACAAACCGGCAGAGCCCTTGATGGTGTGAGCGGCGCGGAACACCGCGTTCAGCGCGTCGGCATCGGCAGGCGTGTCTTCGAGGCGCAGCAGCGCGTCTTCCATGTCGAGCAGCAGCGCGCGGCTCTCGGCGAAGAAGGTCTGCAATGCGTCGTTCAGGTCAAGGCTCATGCAGCCACTCCTTCGGCATGCGCCGGCAATACCAGCGGGTCGCCGAACCCGCCGGCGAGGTCGTAGAGCTCGATCAGCTCGAGCACCGCGGCGCTGTGGCCAACCAGTCGCAGCGGCGTGGCGGTTGCGTCGGCCTCGCGCTTGGCGGCGATCAGCAGTTGCACGCCGGCGGTGTCGATCTCGGTGACGCCAGCCAGGTCGAGTTCGACCTCGACCGCGTCGGACAGCGCTTCGAGCAGCGCCGCCTTCACGGCGGCGGCGGCGTAGATGGTCAGCTCGCCTTCGAGCCGCAGGGCACGCGTACTGCCGCGTTGTTCGGTGTCGATGTTCATCGCCGCGCTTCTCAAGGCAGGACCAGCATCGACACCGCGCTGAGCAGCTGCGCCGGCTGGAACGGCTTGACGACCCAGGCCTTCGCGCCGGCCGCCTTGCCTTCCTGCTTCTTGGCGTCACCAGCCTCCGTGGTGAGCATGATCACCGGTGTGAACTTGTAGGCCGGCTTGGCTTTCATTTGGGTGATGAAGCCGATGCCGTCCAGCCGCGGCATGTTCACGTCGCTGATCACGAGGTGCAGCTTGCGGCCGTCGAGCTTGGTCAATGCGTCCATGCCGTCTTCGGCGGCGACCACGTCGTAGCCGGCCTGCTTGAGGGCAATCGACACTACCTGGCGCACGCTGGCCGAGTCGTCGACGATGAGGATGGTCTTGGCCATCGGATCTCCTGGTTGGATGAAGCTAGAAAAAGGTGACTTCAGACGCACTTGCGGCAGCGCTCGGCGTGCCCTCGCCGCCCTGGTGCAGCCGCTGCTGTTCGGGCGTCGTGTAGGTGCGCTCCAGGGCCTGGAGCCAAGCGGCCACGTCGAACGACGGAGCCGCTTCCGCCAGCGCAGCCTGCAGGCGCTCGGCGTCCTGCATCACGTGGCGCAGGATCTGGCTGACACGGTCCTGGAACTGCAGCTCGACCAGCACCTGGCCGATCTCGCCCTGCAAGGTTTCGCCTTCGCGCTGCAGCAGCACGGCGCTGTCGCTCAGGGCGCCGGTCACGTGCTCGAAGTCGCCGAGCACCTGGCCGATGGCCCGTTCGGACTCTTCGACCATCCGCGTGTCGTGCGCCGCGTAGCCCTGCACGGCTCGCAGGATCGCCCGCATCGCGGCATCGACCGCCTCGACCCGCGTGGTGATCTGTCTGCCGGTATCCGCCGAGCGGTTGGACAGCACGCGCACCTCCTGTGCGACGACCGCGAAGCCGCGTCCCGCCGCACCGGCTCGCGCCGCCTCGATGGCCGCATTGATCGCCAGCAGATTGGTCTGGTGCGCAATGGAAGCGACATCGCTCGCCATCTCTTTCAATTCGCGGCCGACGTTGGCCATCTGCTCGATGGTGGTCAGCAGCTCGCCCTTGCTGCCGGCGGCGTGCTTCAGTTCAGTGACGAGTGTGTTGAGCCCGGCACGGCTGTTGCTGAGCACCGAAACCACGCCCTGCCCGCCGACACCTTGGCGCGAGAGTTCAACAGTGGACGCCAGCCGGTCGCAGATCCCGGAAAAGCGCCCGGTCAGGCCGACGATGGCCTGTTCGGTCTGTACGCGCGAGGCCTCGATCTGAGCATTCCAGATCGGCAGCACCTGGCTGCACAGCTCGTCCAACCCGGAGCCGCTCTGCGGCGGCGGCTCGGCGCTGCGTTGCCGGCGCAGCGGTAGCCACAACGCCAGACTGGCGAGCAGCCCCGCAACTACCAGTGAAGCGGGCGACGCACCGGTGCCGGCCGCCAAAAGCCCGGCGAGCAGCGCGCAGAGCGGCGAAGCCCACGGCGCGACACGGCCCATCGGTGAAAAAATTCTGGAGATCAAGGCATGGCGTTGCATGCCCTTGATTTCGGTCAACCCAACGACTCATCGGATCAGAGCCAGCTGAAAATGCAATCAGATGTGGCTGATTTTCAAAGTAAGGTTTCCCCTAACGCCAACGATCCATCAAACGTCGAGCCGCCCCGCTTCGATCCGCAGTTGCCGGTCGCAGCGCTCGGCAATGCCGCGGTCGTGCGTGACGAGCACCAACGTCGTCCCGGCCTCGCGGTTGAGCGCGAACATCAGCTCCATCACGGTTTCGCCGGTCGCAAAATCGAGGCTGCCGGTCGGCTCGTCGGCGAGCAGCACTGCCGGCTCCATCACGAACGCCCGCGCCAACGCGACGCGCTGCTGCTCGCCGCCCGACAGCACCTTCGGGTAGTGGCGCAGGCGCTCGCTCAAGCCCACGCGGCGCAGCATCTCGGTCGCCAGCACGCGCGCGTCGCTGCGGCCCTGCAACTCCAGCGGCAGCATCACGTTCTCGAGCGCGTTCAGGTTGCCGAGCAGTTGGAAACTCTGGAACACGAACCCCACCTTCGCCGCACGCACCGCGGCGCGCGCGTCTTCGTCGATCTTGAACAGGTCGGTGCCGGCCAGCTTCACGGTGCCGGTGGTCGGCGTGTCCAGCCCCGCGATGATCGAAAGCAAGGTGCTCTTGCCAGAGCCCGACGCACCGACGATCGCCGCCGACTGGCGCGGCGCCAGCGTGAAGGTGATCTCATGGAGAATGGTCAGCGTGCCGGTGGAGTCCTGGACCTGCTTGGTGACGCGGTCGACGGCAATGATGGGTTCAGACATGAATGATGGTGAGGTTTTTCCGACCCGGCGGGCGTGGCTCGCGCACTGTAGCCTGTTGCTCGTCGCTTCGGCCTTGGCGTCGCCGGGCATTGCCAAGGCCGCAAGCCCGACGATCCTGGTACTCGGCGACAGCCTGTCGGCCGAGTACGGCTTGAAGCGCGGCAGCGGCTGGGTCGCGCTGCTCGATCAGCGGCTCGTGCAGACGAAGACCGCCGCCACAGTCGTCAACGCCAGCATCAGCGGCGACACCACCTCGGGCGGCCGCTCGCGCCTGCCGGCGCTGCTCACACAACACAAGCCGCAGATCGTCGTGATCGAGCTCGGTGGCAACGACGCACTGCGCGGCCTGCCGCTCACGATGACCCGAGACAACCTGGTCGCCATGGCTCAGGCCGCGAAAGCCGCCGGCGCCAAGCTGCTGATCGCCGGCATGCAACTGCCGCCGAACTACGGCCGCAAGTACGGTGACGAGTTCGCCGGCCTGTTCGCCAGCGTGGCCAAGAGCGAGGGTGCCTCGCTGGTGCCTTTTCTGCTCAAGGGCGTGGCCGACGCGCCGCAGGCCGACACGCTGTTCCAGCCCGATCGCATCCACCCGGTGGCCGCGGCGCACCCGACGATTCTGGACAACGTCTGGCCGGTACTGAAGCCGCTGCTGCGCTGAGACTGCCGGCCTGGCGGGCCGAGCGCCGGGTCGCCCCAAGCCGGCCCGCATCCCCGCGGGGGATCGGCGAACGTACCCGTTCGCCGAGGGGTCCCATCAGCGTTGCTGTTCGCGCGGGTCGCGCTCGCGCTGATCGCCGCGCTTTTGTTCCGCAGCAGGCGGCGTGGGCCGCGGCTCGGGCCGCTTCACTTCGGCGGGTGGCGCAGCCGGTGCAGCAACCGGTGCCGGACGATGGACCTCCGCAGGTGGCCTTGCCGGCTCGACAGGTCGCGGCGCGGGCACAGCAGCCGGTGCCGGTGGTGGGCTCGGTCGCTCGACACGCGGCGGCGCTTGCGGATGCGCCTCGTTCGGTGTGGCCTCGGGCTTCGGCGGCACGGGTCGATCTTCACCGCGATGAACCGGTAGCGCGCGCATCGTCGGCGCTTCCTGGACTTGCGGCGGTGCGACGGGCTGAGCCCGCATCGTCGGTGCTGCTTGGGCCGGCGGCACGACCGGTCGCACCGCTGCTGCGGGCGCGGGTGTGGGTGCTGGGGCCACCGGTGCAGCCTCGTTGCGATCACCGCCGCGGCGGCGGTCTTCATTGCGCCCCGGCGGAGGCGGAACGTTGTCGCGGCGATCGACCGCAGCGGGCGGCATCGGGCGCACCACCGGAGCGGGCACGTTCGGGTTCACCGCCGGTGCGGCCGGTGCCGGCTGCTGCGCGACCGCTGGCGCCGGCCGTTGACCTTCAGGCCGGCCGACATCGCGCCCGCGACCATCACGATCGCGCTCCGGCGTGCCGGGCCGCGGCGATGCAGGTCGCTCCGCGAAGCCCGGCGCAGGCCGCACCGCATTGTGTGGATCAACGCTGTGCACCGGCGGCGCAGCCACCGGCGCCGCGACCAGCGTGACGGCGCCACGCGCCGGTTGGTTCGCGATGTTTCGCGACCACGCCGGGTCTCGCCGCAACTGCGCCGCAGCCGGCGCCACCGGCTGGCGTGATGTCATCACCGCCGTCGGCACCACCGTGATGGCGTTCTGGAAGTGCCGGTTGTTGAACTCGCGCGGCGCTTGCGGGTTGTTGAACACGTTGTTGATCACGGTGACGTTGGTGACGTGCGTGATGTTGATGTTCTGCGCGTAATGCGGGCTGACGCGGTAGCTCGGCACATAGACCTCGCGCGGCGCAAGCGGGAACCAGCCGACTGCCGGCCCGCCGCCGATCGTGATCGACACGTTGGCACGCGGCCCCCCGACCCAGGCGACGAGTGCCGGCGCGTAGACCGGCCGCGCCACGCGCGCGCCCGGTGTCCAGCACCAGCGGTCGCGCACGTTGACCCAGCGGCCATAGTGGAACGGCGCAAAGCCCCAGGGCGCGTCATCAACCCAGGTCCAGCCCCAGGGCCGCACCCAGGCCCAGTGGCCGGTTCGGTACGGCGCCCAGTCGACGGCGACGACGGTCGGGATCCACAGTGCACCGTATTCAGGGCTCTGCTCCCAGCGGCCATAGCGGTCGAGTTCCTCGGCACCGGTCATCTCGGGCGACACGTAGCGCACCGAGGTGCTGGCGACAACCCGGCGGTCGCGGTCGCTGTTCCACGCGGCAAAGGCATCGTTGACCGGCGCCGACATCGTGTATTGCGCGACGCCGCCGGAGTCGATCCAGAACTCGCCACGCTGACCGGGGCTGACCGACAGGCCGCTGTTCGGCCCTTCGTAGTGGGCGAGGCCGCTGTAGACGCTGACGCGGCTCGCACTGCCGTCGCGGTCGAAGCGGTAGCTGCCGGAACGCTGCACGACGAAGCGACCCTCGTCGGTGCTGACATCGAATTGACCCACGCCTGCGAGGTCGACGACACGCGCTGTGGCACTGCCGCTGACCAACTGCAGCGAGATGCGCTCGTCGTCCAGCGCGCTCACCTCGAGTTCGCTGTTGGAGTCGAGCCGCACGGTGGTGGAGCCGATCTGCAGCTCTGCGCGTGCACCGGCCTCGGTGGCCAGGCGATCGCCTGTGGTCACCGGCCGGTTGCGCACGGCACTGACCCACTCGCTGCCGCTGTCGGCGTTGTACAGCCACACCTGCCCGCTGAATTCGGACAGGCGCGCGACCCGGCCCGGCGGGTCGGCGGCAGGCTCGTTTTGCGCACTGGCAGTGCCCAGCGCGGCAAGCATCAACGTGGCGGCGATCAGGCGATTGATGAACGTCATGGTCATGGTGTCAGTCTCCTGCTGCTCAACGCCGGCCGCAGTCATCTGGACGACGCCGCGGGCGTAGGAGAAACGCCCGTTTACATCCGTGAACCAGCGCGTCAGTCGTCCACTGCCGCGTCGAGGCCGGGGAACAGCACGCTCGTGAACCCGAAGCGCGTGAAGTCTCGCACCCGCATCGGGTAGAGCTTGCCGATCAGATGATCGCACTCGTGCTGCACGACACGCGCGTGGAAACCCTCGGCCTCGCGGTCGATCCGCGCGCCCTGCGGGTCGAAGCCGGTGTAGCGGATGCGTGCGAAGCGCGGCACCACACCGCGCAGCCCGGGCACCGAGAGGCAGCCCTCCCAGCCTTCTTCTTCAGCGTCGTCGAGCGGTGTGATCTGCGGATTGATCAGCACCGTCTCGGGCACAGGCGGTGCGTCCGGGTAGCGTTGGTTGCCCTGGCTGAATCCGAAGATAACGAGCGCCAGATCGACGCCGATCTGCGGCGCAGCAAGGCCGGCGCCGTTGACCGAATGCATGGTCTCGAACATGTCGTCGATCAGCGCGCGCAGCTCGGGCGTGTCGAAGGCCTGCACCGGCTGGGCGACGCGCAGCAGGCGCGGGTCGCCCATCTTCAAAATCTCGCGAATGGTCATGGTGGCGTGGTGGTGAACTCAAGCGCC